>Ga0316198_10000166_pt1 | contig 30329 bp, 29 predicted proteins | sample OudBieAanoxic_MG_FD_204935 | JGI IMG/M metagenome (GOLD analysis project Ga0316198, IMG submission 204935) | Coastal sediment microbial communities from Oude Bieten Haven, Netherlands - site A anoxic | ecosystem: Environmental > Aquatic > Marine > Coastal > Sediment | place: Netherlands... | reverse complement strand
TACACCCTTCACCTCGCTTGACTCGCGTATCATCCAACCTATTGGACCGATACACTACCGGGCAGTTGACTAGACCTTACCCGGAAGGGCTTATGCATTTCGCACCCCCTCTCAACGTTGAACCAGAACCAGGTTCGAACGATAATTATTGTTGATTCATGACAGTTCGAAAAATCAGGAAAATAAGAAAGAGCACCCGGGTTTCAAAATTGTGGCTTTCAGGTGCTCACAAAATTAACAATCGTTGGCACTAGTCCTTCTTTTCTTTCTTTTGTTCCTCCTCCAGGACAACCTTTCGGTCACAGAGATCACATTTTCCATCCTCTGTAATGCACGGCTGTTTTGGGGCTTCACCTCCGCAAATTCCGCATTTCGGCATAGGGATCACCTCCTCTCCAGTGCTGGTAAGTGTTTAGGGTTAAGGGTGCGCCGGTTCTGAAAGCGCATCCCGGATTATGTCATTATTTCGAATTGATCCTTGCCAACTCCGCAAACGGGACATTCCCAGTCCTCAGGCAGGTCTTCAAAAGGTGTCCCTAGAGAAATTCCGCTAACCGTATCTCCTCGGCGGGCTCACATCATCACTTGCTTCTGAATCCGGGCACTGATCTCTTGACCCAACACCTTGGCTCTTTCCCAGGTTTCCGTCTGGTCTTCCACTTTACAGAATTTTTCGGGTGTTACCTTGGTGTCTTCCCCGAAAATCCATGGTAGAGCGCTCATCGGACAGGTTTCACCAAATCCGCACACCATGCATTCGGGATTGCCGGTGACCTTTAGTTGGTCCAGCACCTCCATTCCTTCGAGAGTTAAGGCGTGGGCGATCTGGTTGCTTGCCTCCTCCAAGCCTGGTGCAATTTTACCTTGGTGCTTTCAGGAACTGGAACCGTTTCCATTGTGTATGAGGCCGGCATCATGAAGCTTACGACCCACTTATCGCCTATTGGCTGCTGGCCGACAGGCGCCGTCATATTGATTTTCTCACGGTTAACCTGCTGAGAAACGGGAGCCGTCATATCGACGTCTTGGCGCGATCGGTTGTCGCCTGAAATGTAACCAAACAGTATCTTGAAGGCCACACTTCCTGCATCCTCAAGGTTTCCTGACACTAAAGTTTCGGCAACAATGTGAGGTGCGTAATCGCGGATTTCAAATGAATTGTATTTCCTGATTACTTCATAGTTGGCTTCTTCGATCGCCATTGCATGCAATGCTCCTGACAGTACCCATACTAATGTGAGTGTAAAGCCGGCAAATCGATTCATAATCGCGTCTCCATTGCCTGAAGGTTGGTTTGATGTCACCCAAAGTTGCAAATGATCATGACATCGGCTAGTTGGCTGGGCCTGTTTTCAGAATGGCCCGCTCTTGCTCAAGCCGTCGGGCGACCTGCCCGGGTGGATGCGTTCTCCGGGAGAGCAGGCGGTATGCCACCGGTACGACAAACAGGGTAAACAGCGTTGCCGACAACACACCGGCCAGAACGACCACACCGATCACCATGCGGGTCTCTGCCCCGGCTCCGGTGGAAAGAATCAGGGGGATGGCGCCGGTGGCGGTGGTGATGCCGGTCATCACGATCGGACGCAGCCGAACTTCGGATGCTTTGAGGATGGCATAATCAAACGACTTGCCCCGCTCCCGGAGTTGGTTGGCAAACTCGACGATAAGAATACCGTTCTTCGCCGCCAGACCGACCAGCATGACCAAGCCTATCTGGCTGTATAGATTCAAGGTGCTTCCGGTTACGTATAGTCCGAGCAATCCGCCGGCAATCGCCAATGGCACCGTCAGCATGATCACGAGCGGATTAAGATAGCTTTCAAACTGGGCAGCCAGCACCAGAAACACCACCAGGATCCCCAGCAGAAAAATGAATATAATCGACTGGGTCGAGTATTTAAAATCCTGGGATTGGCCCTTGTAATCGATGATCACGTTTTCCGGCAGGTGGGCCTTGACCATGCCTTCCATATAGGCCAGCGCATCGCCCAGGGCCAGGCCGTCGGCAAGGTTGGCTTCGATGGTGATGGCCCTGACGCGATTGTAGCGGTTCAGGGCGGTTGAGTCGGCGAATTCCTCCAGCGTGACCAGATTGGACAGCGGAATCAGGTCGCCGTTGCGCGATGAACGCACATAGATGTTCTGTAGATCGGTCGGCGTGCGCTGATGTTCGCGTTGGCCTTCCAGAATCACGTCATACTCCTCACCTTCCTCGATATAGGTGGTCACCCGCCGGGAGCCCAGCATCGTCTCCAGGGTGCGGCCGACATTGCTGATGGTCACCCCCAGTTCGGCGGCACGATCATAGTCGATATTCACCTGCAGTTGGGGTTTGGTCTCCTTGTAATCCCAGTCGATCCCGATCAGTCCGGGATTGTCGGCCTCGATCCGCTCCAGCAGCGTGTCGCGCCATTGGGCCAATTCCAGGTAGGTGCCGCCGCCGATGACAAACTGCAGCGGTTTTTGAATCGACGCGCCGAAGCCCTGGCGCATGACGGGGAAGGCGCGTACCCCCGGAAGCCCGGCCAGTTTGGCGCGTACTTCATCCATGATGGCCCAGGCGGATCGTCGCTGGTCCCAGTCGTTGAGCACAAAAATAACGATGCCGGTGTTGAAGTTCTCATAATTCGAAAACGTTCGCGGCGTGCGAACCAGCAGCCGGGTGGCCTCTTTGCTTTCGACAAAGGGCATCAGCCGCCGCTCGATTTCATTCATATATTCTTCCATGTAAGCATAGGAGGCGCCTTCCGAACCGTTGACGATCACAAAAAAGGCGCCGCGGTCTTCCTTGGGTGCGTACTCCGTGGGAATCTGCCCGAACAGCCACACCGTCACAGCGATCAGCAATGCAAAAAGGCCCACCACCAACAGGGGGCGCTTCATGGTGCGGTTGAGCAAACGGCGGTAGCGGTTGCGGATGGATCCGAAAAAACGGTCCATGAGGGTGCGCCGAACACGATGGCCGGTTTTGCGTTTGAGGATTTTGGATGCCAGCATGGGTGAGAGGCTCAGAGCCACGATGCTGGAAAAGCAGACTGCCGCCGCCATGGTGATGGCAAACTCGGAAAACAGGCGACCCACATCCCCCTGCAGAAAAGCAATGGGTACAAATACCGCGACCAGTACAAGGGAAGTGGCGATCACCGCGAAACCGACCTGGCGGGTGCCTCTGTAAGCCGCGACCAGGGGGGATTCGCCTTTTTCCGCCATGCGCCGGTAGATATTTTCCAACACTACGATGGCATCGTCCACCACCAATCCGATCGCCAGGACCAGGGCCAGCAGCGTCAGCAAATTGACCGAGAAACCCAGCATATTCAAAAAGATGAAACTGGCGATAATGGAAACCGGAACGGTCACCGCTGGCACCAGCGTGGCCCGAACGCTGCCCAAAAAGAGATATATCACCAGGATGACCAGGCCGATGGCGATCAGCAGGGTCTTGTATACCTCTTTGATGGCATCTTCGACAAAAACCGAGGTGTCGTAGCTTTGCTTGATTGCCATCCCCTCGGGCAAGGTGGGGTTGAGGCGGCGCATCTCCGCCTTGGCGCCGCGGGCCACATCGATCGTGTTGGCGGTCGATTGTTTGATGATGCCCATGCCCACCATGGCCACGCCATTGCCGCGAAAGAACGTCCGATCCTCTTCGGTGCCGCGCTCGACACGGGCGATGTCACCCAGGCGGACCAAGTGGCCATCGGTGCCGCGAGCCAGAACCAGCCGACTGAAATCCTGCGCTGTTCGAAAGGTACGCTTGACCCGCACCGTAAAACTGCGTTCCTGGGACTCGATGCTTCCGGCAGGCAGCTCCAGATTTTCCGCCCTAAGAGCATCTTCGACGTCGCCCACCACAAGTCCCCGGGCCGCCATGGCACTGCGGTCGATCCAGATCCGCATGGCATAGTTTTGACCGCCGCCGATTCGAACCCGCGCGACGCCGTCTAAAACCGAAAACCGATCAAGCAGATAGCGATCGGCATAATCCGTCAAGGCCGGGACGGTCATGCGATCGCTGACCAGATTTAACCACATTATCACATCGTTGTTGGAATCGACTTTCTGGATTTCCGGCGGATCGGCTTCGTCAGGCAAATCGCCTAAAATCCCCGAGACACGGTCCCGAACATCGTTGACCGCCCCGTCGACATTCCGCCCGGTATCGAATTCGACCGTCACCGTGGAAAGCCCGTCTTCACTAGTCGAGGCAATAAATTCCATACCTTCAACGCCGGCAATGCGTTCTTCAATCAGTTCAGTGATGCGTGTCTCCACCACATTGGCGGACGCACCGGGATAAAGGGTTTCAATGGTCACAACGGGGGGATCGATGTCCGGGTATTCACGCAGGGGCAGCCGGCCAAAGGAGACCAGACCGAAGACGATCAACAGCAGCGAGATCACGGCGGCAAACACTGGCCGCTTGACAGAGACGTCGGATAGGATCATTGACCCGGGCCTTTCCGTCCCTGGGTCAACAGCTGGGCCAGGGGTTCGTTGCCGCTGTCCACGGCGATAACGGTCACCGGTTGTCCCGGTCGGGTACGCAAGGTCCCGTCAACGACCACGAATTCACCGTCCTTAAGACCGTCGATAATCTCGACTTCACCCGGTCGGCGGCGGCCTGTGGTCACCTGGCGACGTTGGGCGAGGGTGGGTTCGGCGGATCGATCCACGACCAACACGTGGTTTTCGCGACCGGACGGAATGAGTGCCTCCTCGGGAATCACCAATACGTCACGAGGATTTTTCAGCAACTCGACTTGCATCAGCAGACCCGGTTTAAGCAGACGCTCCGGATTGGGTAGAATCGCTCTGACTAGTACGGCACGGGTAACCGGATCGATTCGGCTGTTGATGCTGGCAACGGTTCCCTCGAATTGGCGACCGGCAAAGGCGGGCGATTTGGCAACAATGGGCAAGCCGGTTTGAAGGCTCGCCAGGTGAATCGACGGCACCGTGAAATCGAGCTTCATGACGCTGTCGTCGTCCAGGGTCGTGATGACGTCACCCGGCTCGATGAGTGCGCCCACACTGATATTGCGCAGGCCGACAACCCCGGCAAAGGGTGCCGTGATCAGGCGATCCTGCAGCTTGGATTCGATGGCCCGGAGGCGGGCCTTGGCGGTTTCGTACTCCCGCCTTCGCTGATCGAGCAGCGAAGTGGATGCCGCCCCGCGTTGGACCAGGGGCCGCAGCCGATCATACTGTTTTTTGGCTTCGGTAACTGTCGAGCGCTCTTCTTCGATCAGGGCATGCTCCTCTTCGTTGGTCATCTCGACCAGGGTACTGCCGGCTTGCACTCGCTGGCCGTCTTCAAAATGGACGTCGGTCACGATTTCGGAAACCGTTGCGGTTAGCTCGATAGTTTCGTTAGCGCGCAGCGTGCCAAGGGCCTCCACACGGTCGACGAAGCGATCGATGGCTGCCTGCTTCACAATCACGGGCACGGCCTGCTGAGCGTTTGCCGGCACCGCGCCAAACATTCCGATGATCCCCACCAATGCCATCCATAGCGGTGCGCTAAAATGTGGTTTATGGTTCATTGTATCGTATCTCCATTTTGGCTTGTGTTAATCCGCCCGCCCAGTGCGCGGTGGAGCTGAATTCGAAATCCGAGCAGCGCTCTCTCCTGTCGCAGGATGATGCGCTCGATCCGCTGCAGCTCCTTGATCGCATCCAGGACCGGCAGAAAATCCGTCAGGCCGTTGGTGTATCGATCCCTGGTCTCTTCGACGGTGCGTTCCAGAAAACGACGGCGACGCTCCAGTCGGTCCAGAAACTCTCGCTGTTTGCGCTCCTGATAAAGCGCGTTTTCAACATCTTCAATGGCCTGCAGATAGGCTTGGGAAAATACCGCCAGCCGTTCGACATACAGGGCACGGCTACGTTCAACCTCCGCCTTGCGGGCGCCCCAGTCCAGCAGCGGCTGTACGATCGATCCCAAAAAGATTCCTGCGGGTCCGGTGAAATCCGAACCGTTTGCATAAAAAAAGGACCCATCCAGCGTGATCCGCGGCAGACGTTCGGCAATGGCTTGTCCGATTTCGGCATCAGCTGCGACGAGTTCGTTTTTAATGACCCTCAGGTCCGGACGGTTGAGCAACAGGTCAGAAGGGACACCGGTAAAAGGCAGGTCACCAATGACAACGAACCGATCGTCGTTGTCCACGCGATCCAACGCATCCGGTGCCTGCCCAATTAACACATCTAAGCGGTTTTCCGAGACGCGCAGCAGCGCTTCGGTAGGGGGCACCAGGCTCTCTGTTTCGGCCAATACACTGCTTTGCTGCAGCACATCCACCGAGGCCGTCAGCCCCGCCTGAAAACGAAGCTCGGTCAGTTCCAGCAAGTCTTTGTCAGCGTCAATCTGCTTCTCGAGCAAGGCCAGCTGCCTGCGCTGTTCGATCGCATCAAAATAGGCATCGGTTACTTCGGCGGACAGACTGAGACGGATGGCTTGCAGATCTTCAGCACGTGCTGCTCGTTCACTTTGGCGAGCAAATTCGGCAGACCCCAGCCGGTTGAACACATCCACTTCCCAGGCCAATGCGCCGCCGACCCGATCCAAACGATTGCGCGTATCACCGTCTGCCCAATCCCTCAGGACGCTTGCTTCGAGGTCAACCTGCGGCAGGCGGGCCGCCCTGGCCTGGCGGGTGAGTGCCCCGGCCTGATCGAGCCTGGCCAAACCCCACATGATTTCAAAATTGCCATCCAATGCCTTGTCGATGAGAGCATCCAGTTTGGCATCCTTAAACGGCGCCCACCAATTTTGATCGACGGGTGTTGAAGTCGGCGATGGGATGCTGTAAGCGACGCCTCCTTTCTGCAACGGTTCAGGAGAGGGGTTGATGGCGTGGGGTTGACATCCGGTGAGCAGAAGGCTGCTAACAACAATCAATGCAATGAAGAGATGCGTTGTGCTGTTTTGCACGGCCTCAATTCGTCTGTTAATTGATTTCATGTCACTACCATCAGTTGCTCATGGCCGCCTGAATTCGCATGTACTCACCCAGATTATCCATGGTCACCAACCCCACGAGTGTACCGTTTTGCAACACCGGCAGCGTGTGACAATTGCAATCGCTAAGTTTGGCAAAGGCGGATTCCAGCAAGTCCAGGGGGTCTACCGTGGCATAAACTTTTTGAATGGCTGATGCGACGGTAGGATAGTTTTTCCGATTGGAAAGTGCTTTCAACAGATCGGTTTGGGTCAGAATGCCTTCCAGCGTCCCGTTATTAACCACCGGAAAATCCTTTTGGGACCCGGTCAGGGTCAGTTCGACAGCCCGATTCAGTCGATCGTTCAGGTCAAGTGCGTTGAAATCGCTGATCATGGCCTGCTGAACCGGGATTCCCCCAATGGCAGATTTAAACTGGGCCATGCTGGCTTCCTGAGCCGCACCGATCCAAACAAACAGAGCGATGAAGAGCAGAAATGGGTTGTAGAACAGTCCGATGAAACCGAAGAGGATCGCAATGCCCTGACCGATGGACGCCGCGATCTGGGTCGCCCGGCCGTATTCCTTGCGGGTGGCCAGCAAGGCGCGCAGAACGCGACCGCCATCCATCGGAAAAGCCGGTATCATGTTGAAAATGATCATAAAAATATTGACCGCCATGATCCTTTCCATAAAAGGACCGGCGGTGATCGTCAGGGACTGCAGCGGCTCCAGCGAGGCGGTGATTCTCAGCCAAAAGAACAGGGCGACGACAATCACGACGTTTACGGCAGGACCGGCAAGGGCAACCCACAATTCCTGGATTGGGTTAGTGGGTAATTTTTCCAAACGCGCCACACCGCCGATTGGCAGCAGAATGATGTCGCGTGCTTTAATTCCGTAGCGTCTGGCCATCAATGCATGACCAAATTCATGTAAAACGACACAGATGAAAATTACCAGGATAAACGCAACACCCGCCAACGCAGCGGTCACGCTTTGGCCCTGACGCCAGTGGACCAGTGCCACCCAGCTGATCAGCAAAATAAAGGTAAAATGCATGAAAACATCGATACCGGCGAATCGTCCGATTTTTATTGACCATTTCATGGTTACACCTCCTGCCGCGACTGATTTCAGAACGGTCATCGCTTCTATGTGCATATCCCAAATATATAGAATATAAGGCAGGGTCGGATGGCAACAATAATAGATGGTTGATAGGTTGTCGATAGGTCAATCCTACCCATATTTAGGAGCTGCTTATCATCAAGGGGAACCTTACTGACCCCTAATACGCTCAAGATATATGGGTTTTTACGATAAGTTCAGTGGGTGTGGTTCTGCCTGACTGCTGAGAGAGTGATTGAAGGAATATTTCAATGGATGATTGAATTGCATTCTTTGCAAGAAAAGAATCAGATAACCCGAGCACAATAGAAAAATGCCTAATATCGTCAAGCTCGAAATACTTGACATTCCCCGCACACTCATAAACACGACGTTTGAGCTCCCTCGAGTTTTCGGGGATTACTATACTGTCGTCTGCACCATGAAACAAAAGAAGAGGAATCTTTGCCGAACAGGTAAAAGTAACCGGCATGGCCTTTTCGATGACCTCAACGTCTGCAAATATCGGCCGAGTGCTCCTGTATTTCATGGGGTTGAATCCATATGGTCCTGCCAGACCTATCATCCCACGAATAATGCCGGAAGGTTGTCCTGCTTCATCAAGACAACTCTGGTCTAAGGCAAGAAGTGCTGCGATATGTGCTCCAGCTGAGTGCCCCATAACCACCACTCCATTACGTGCTTGATCTACATTTTCGCGCACCCAAGTAAGAACTTCGGCACCGTCCTCAACAAAGGCGGGAAAGGTTATTTCTGGATATAAACGGTAATCAGTTATTACAGTTACTAATAAGGCCGAAAGTGTTTGGACATCATTTACCGCTAAACATTGATTCATAAAGCGCAATGGGTCTTCTATGTCTATAGACTTATGCACTTATTAGTAAGTATCCTTTGCTGCCCAGACTTTGTTCTACAAACCCGTACTTCCCTTTTTCACTCCGTTTCCAGCTTCCTCCATAAAAGAAGACAACCACAGGCGAACCGGCGGCAATTTTCTCAGGCAAAAAAATATCAAGCTGCTGCCTTTTCTCTTTCCCGTAATGTTTTTGGACGACAGTGACTGAATCGCTTTCCGTCGAGAGTGTATTCACCAGATACAATCGAGAGCAGCTTTTTAGAAGCAACAATACAAACACCACTATAATCCAGCAAAAAATGCTGTTATAAAGATAATATTTACTATGAGATATAAACAATCTTCGCCTCTATTTAAGAAGCGACACGTAGATGAACCATCAAATTCTAAAATTTGGCCTGTTTTTTCAATAATCGTTACGCCGTTTACGGAGGGCTTCAAGGTGATCGATTGGTCTATCCCAGCCCAGAAAAAATCTGTAAAGCAATGATATTTCTTGATCCAGTTCTTAAAAAGACTCCAGAATCTTCCACGAGTGACCTTAAGGCTTGGAAAGGCAAAACCGTCGGGCATATACGTTATATGTGAGCATTTTTTGTATTTACAAAATTCAGTCATTAACCATAGACGATTTCTGAGATGCCAAAATAATTACCCCATCTTCATCAATCTGAAGATGGGGCGTATGCAATCAGCATGTACTATAGCTCTTGGGGTTTACACAAATTTTCGGCATTTGCGGCGCTGCGTCCACAGCCTTCGCAGTAATAGGTAGCCGGCCTAACAAGTGCGATATAGGCCTGCGGATCTTTGACCTGCAGTTCTTCTTCTACATGTGCGCATAAGGTTTTTTTATTGTTAACGGAGAAAGATTCTAAAAAAGGTTGGGGCACTTTATGTTGTGGTCAGCCGGAATTTCAGTCTGGTGGTGATAACCTCTGAAAAAATAAAATATCACATAAATTCGGTTGGTCATGATTTATTGAGAGTATATGGCCCCAATAATATTGAAAATTTTGCCTAAAAATTAACTTTTCAGCAAGTCTCAAAAGCGGTGATAACATCAATTCGTGGTGAAGATGGCAGTTGCAGATACTTAAAAAATTCTTCAGCTATCAAACGCATCGTAATTATTGCAGATACGCTTTGAATATATTAGAATTATCTTGGCGCTAGGCCATTGTCAAACAATTTATCGAAAGGAGGTACGTCATGAAAGTGTCTAAAGCGGGAAAAATCTGGATCGATTACCATCAAACCCATTCGAAAAAAAAATACAGTTAGAACCCATTCATTTGTTAAGGACAAAATTTGCGCCCAATTCGGTGATTATGAACTCAACGATTTATCCGTTGAGAACATCCTGGATTTCATGAATCAAATTACCAAAGGTCGCAAACCCTAAACCAAACGTGTTCGATTCACCAGTCTATTGGCGTTCTTCAATTTTGCCAAAAACAATCTAGATCCTGATTTTATCAATCCATGCGATTCACCAATGCTACGCAAACTATTCCGTTCAAAGATAAAAACTCAGTTTGATATTCTCGAAAGAGAGACCGTGGATGAAATCATTTTTCGGACTGTTAAGCCAAGGAATCGGTTGATACTCGAACTCATGGCTCGGGGTGGCATGCGTATAAGCGAGGTATTAAAAATCGTTCCCAATGATATTGCCGATAGGAAAATATTGTTGCGGGAGCCTAAAAGTGGGCATGAAGATGAAATGATATTCATCCCCCAGAGAGTGGCCGATCGTCTCAAAGATTACATCAAAGCCCAGAATATCGGATTACATGAAAGGGTATTCCCGATTGGCTATGAGGCTGCCAGATCAGTTGTAATGAAGGCTGGCAAATTGGTTGGAATCCACTTGCGGCCACATGATCTTCGGCGCCATGCGGCCTCATTTGCATCCCGTTCGGGTGTGCCGCTGGAAATTGTGAGCAAGATCATTCTCCGGCATTCAAATTTATCGACCACCCAAATATATCTGGGAAAGATCAGCGATTCAGAGGCGCTGAAATGGGTTGAAACTATTTACAGCTAAAATGAGAAAGGGTGAATTCTTTTGTTTGGATTCACCCTTATAACAGTAATTATTTGACATCAGTGGTTTTTTAGGAGCCTGATATTTGCAGCATTGTTGAGTTATTCCCAGAATTGGAGGACATGATTTTCGATTAATGACTATAAGATATCTGTACTTCTACCTGATCCGCTCGAATGAGGATATCACAGGCCACCTTTTCGGCGATTTTCCTCCAATTTAGAATAATGGCCTGGTGGGGATAGGTTGGAGCTAAGTTGCTTTTGAGAATTGAAAATATTTAAGTTCACAGAAGATATATGCAATAATTTGGAGCTGTCCCTTCATAGGCCGATTTGCCTCCCTTGGTCAGCATGTCCACCTGGTTGTAACAGTCGAGGTGAACCTTGCATGTTTTCCCGTTCAGCCCCTTGCCCTGATTGCGGAGAGGCGCGCCGTCCGGCCATAGTCTTTTCCCGGGGAGATTGAACCCGGGCGATCTCATTATCTTCAGCAAAGACCTCACCGGCAGCGTATAAACACGATAGCATCACAATGATCATGCTCGCTTTTATTTTCAATTAGCCCGTCCCTATTGTCATAGGGAACTATCGGCCCTACCGGTGCAATGATTGTTAGTCGCCCATCTCGGCCATGTAATCATCATACATGGTTTCGAATTTCAATTTGTGCTTGGCCTCTTCCTGGCAGAGGATTTTAAACAGCTTTTTGGCTTCTTCGCCTTCGGCCTGTTTCAACAGGTCGTTGTAAAGTGCCAGCGCTTTTTCCTCTCTTTTCATACCAATCAGCAGAATTTCATCATAGGCCATGCCTTTTTCATATTCGAGGTCCACCACGTAGTTGCTGCGCTTGATATCGGAAATCCATTTTAATTTATAGCGATCGAGCCCTTTGACAATGCCCTTATTCTTAAGTTCTTTGAGCATCCGTTCGTGCTTGCGCTCTTCGTCGGCCATTTCCTCAAGCATCTGCTTGGCGCCGGACATAGATTCTTCCGCGGCGGTGTCGGTGTAAAATTGTACGGCTTGTTGTTCGCGATTAATGGCGTAATCGATGATTTCCTCCAGGCTTCCAAATGGCATGTTCATCTCCTTTCGATTTCGTCTGTCCCAGTTTCATTTATCGGCCAGCAAATTATCAGCGCCGGAATGCGACCGGCTGATAGCAATCAACCGGCGGTAACAGCACATTATTTTTCAATATAAAATAATATAGTATCGCTTAGTCAAGTAATCAAGGAGCCCACCAGGTCGTTCACATCGCCGATGCTCTTTTTTCCAGGTACGTTTCCATTCCCGTGATAAATTATAAGAGTTTTTTCTATCGTCCCGCAGTAGTGACAATCAGATATAGCCGAATTTCTCGATCAGTTCGACTCAATATTTGAGGCAGCCTTTGACCAGGCGGGATGTGGCCCTTCTCAAAATAGTGGAAACACCGAATAGCCAAGTTGTATGAGTCTACAGGAGGTATTCCATCATTTAAAGACGTTTTGAAAAAGAATTTAAAATTGAAGCTGTTCGGCTTGCATCGAAGCAGGGTAATACACAAGCCGTGATCGAACGGGATTTAGGCGAATCTTTGTCAAATCTTGATATAGATGCTCCTCGGATCAACGGCGAGAATTTTCATGGCCAAGCAAATACGCTACAGCTATCCCATGAATATCGACCCTACCGATTCGTGTATTAGCTTGCCATACGCATAACACAAAGAAATTACTGGAAATTGACAATTAGGATTTGGTAATCTGAATAGGGTTTTGGCTGAAGGGAATATTTTTCGATTTGAATCGTTAGTGATCGACCCTCTCCTTCAGTTCCTTGCCGGCCTTGAAAAATGGAAGTTTCTTAGGTTTGATTTTAACCTTTTCACCGGTCTTGGGATTCCGGCCAGTGTAGGATCCATATACCTTAGTGAAAAAGGAGCACAATCCCCGGATTTCAACCCGTTCCCCTTTTGCAAGCGCATTGGCCATTCCGTTAAAAAAGATTTCTACAACAGCGGAAGCTTGTGGTTTGGTCAGATTAGTGGCGTCTTTCAAGGCATAGATCAAATCAAGCTTGTTCATGGAACCGGTGCTCCTGGTGATTGGTTGTTCGGATCTGGGACGGCAGGAGAATAACCCCTGGCATGTGATACCGTCAAGGCTTTATGCTGGCTATTGATATTCGGGGAGTTTATCGCGAGGGCAAACAATCTGATGAGATGATTTGAGAGATGTCAAACCAGATGGATAGTTGAGCCTGTGCATTCGCCATCAAAGTTTACTGGCAGCCTGATCCCGGCCCATAAGCGGCGCCATGAACCGCTGACTGTGGGAGAACAGGGTGTTGACGTATTGGTGGGCGATGAGGGAATGCAAGTCCTGGTTGGATATCAGGCCCCTGTAGTTTTCGGGCCTGTCTGATAGGGGGAAGAACAGGTTTCCCAATCGCACCGGAAATTCCTTATGGATGATGCCCATCATGTGCTGAGCAATGGCGGCGTTCATGTCAAACGCTGGCCACAGGTCGTGCAATACGCCCTCCAGAGCGAAAATTGCCTTTCGAAATAGCATCAGATCGGGGGGGAACATCATCCCTTCCTTAGATAGGGCCTCAAAAAGCCGGAAAGCCTGTTTGACCAGCGGCAGCCGTCCATGTTCCGATTCATGCAACCATCCGAGAATTAGATCGCGCAACTGTTTGCGCGGCATATGCGTCGTATGAGACGCTCCCTGGGTCAGCGATATGATGGCATTGCACATCCCGGTCAAATCCTTTTTGAGAAGCCCTTGAATCAGGCTCACGGTTTTGATCCGGTCACTACGGGCCAGATAACCGGCGAGGCTCCAGTCCACCAGGCCGATCGCCGGATCTGTGGATTCAGAGGTGCAAACAGCCAGGATATTGCCGGCATGCGGGTCGCCGTGAAAAAGGGCAGGATCGTTGCATGAAAATAGCGGCTTCAGAACGAGCGCCTCGAAAAGCGTTCCAGCCATCTGCTTTTGCTGCGGTTTGGTTAACTTGGCGTCCGTGAGCTTATCGCCGTCCAGAAATTCCATGGCGGTTATGTGGCCATTAGACAAGGACAGGCAGCGGGGAATGCGGATAGTTGGCATATCCGCATAGAAGCGGCCGGCCGCTTCCAAAAAACGCTGTTCGGCTAACAGATCGACCTCGTGGACCATCATCTCACGCAGATCATCAAAGATTTCCAGAAAGCGTAGATCCTTCAGGGGGTAGCGGGTCCGGTGGTCGTGAAAAAAGGCAGCGGTTCTTTCCAGGATAGCTAACTCCTCATCCAATTGACGCCGTATTCCCGGACGCAGCACCTTGAATACACCATGCTGCGAACCCGCATCTGGCGAGGACCGCCAACGGAAAGGGATTACGGCACCCACGCTGGCTTCGGAAAGAATAGTCGACGCGACTTGCACATCAGCCTTTACGCCGGATCCCAGTTCTGTTTCTATCTGTACAAGCAGTTCATCGGGAAGGGTACCGTAGTGACCGTTTTCCAACGCGATGAGCCACTGCCGAACAGTCGGATCGATGTCGGGGTGGCGCGCGATGAGCTGGCCCAGCTTATGAAGCGTCGGGAATCGCTGGGCCAAGGCCAGTAACCTCGCCTGACAGCAGGTGTCCGCATCCATGGTCAGTTGGCTGACTACCAGATCAATGATCCGCTGACGGTTAACCCGACCGAGGAAAAACTCGATACCATCGTGAACCAGGGACTGATAATGGGCATAGGTGCCGGGAATGGCCTGTTCAGGACGAGTTCGTGTCACCATCTCCCGGGCCATGGCGGCGCAGAAGGTCTCGTCGCCCATGGTATCGGCCATCTGATCAAATTGCTGATGCAGGGCACTCGGAGACATCGTGCGAATGATCTGTTTTAGTATGGGGTCCGGTAGATCGAAAGGTTTCAATGGCATCCAGAGTCCTCGTCCTCCACCTGTTCAATGATCCTTTTAAGGCAGATGAAAAATTGTGATTTAAAAAAACCAATGCCGATTCCAACCTGGATACTATGGCCGGTCCGGAATAGTCGTTCGGGTTGTTATCGACTTCCTATCGAAGAGATAATAATAATGATCCTGAAGAAGAGTGCAAGCCGAATAGGTTTGATGGGTTGGTCTGAAAAATGTCAAACCATCGTCCAACCGTTCAATCCCAACTTTTTCATAAGTTTTTAATAAGTTGAACCGGAGGGTTCTAATGAACGATGAAGGGCCTGAAAGGGATCAGGATATCGCGGGCGGCAAAAGCAACTTTTCGGGTTGGATACAGCGCCGAATCTTATCGTGCCTGAGATAGATAGAGCGATTATGAAACATAGGAACGGATATTTGTACGAGGTAAAAACTTCAAGATATAATATATGGTAATTTTTCATTTTATTCCAGTGACATAGCAGAAAACACAAGTTTCCCCAAACGTGAGTTATGGTTCGGCTATTTGTTACCGGGCAAACGAGAACAAAGCATATGAGGTGGATCGGCCCTGGAAGTTATGCACGCATCGTCTCATTGAGATGCCTGGTGGAACAGAATGTCGTCTTACCCCAAAAAGAGGGTTCAGTTCCGAATAGATTTGATTAGCCCCGGTAACAAAAAGAACTATTATCTGGTCCATTTCTATTTCGGGCACTAATCGAGAGCAAAGAAAGTGCCACTCTATCTGTGGTTATTGAGGATACGGCCGCTTTGCTCGGGCTGATGATCGCCATTTTATCCGTGTTCCTGGGGCAATTATCTGGATGGGTATATTTTGATGGCATCGGCTCGATACTGATTCGCGTTCTGCTAATAACAGTAGCGTCGTTATTATCCATCTAATGCAAAGCTGTGTTGATCGGTGAAGGGTTTTTGCCTGAAAATGTTGACACAATTACAGCCTTTCTCGAGGAAGAAAAACGGCTACTAAGTTTCGGGAGACCATTGAGATTGTATTTAATCAGGTTTTGGTTAAACTAGATGTAAATTTTGAAGATGATCTCGCACCCGATGGCATTGAGGAAACAATTGACAGATTGGAGTATAGAATAAAAGCTGCGCTGCCGGTGGTAAACTTGATCTATATTCAGACTGAGAACCTGCAACGAACAAGCAGGATAAAACCCGAGGATAGTCCCGATAATTTTAAGCGGTAATTATGATAACGTCTGGATTTTTATCGTTGGGACGGATTCTCCCCATCAAATCGGCCATTGTGTGAAACTTTCCTTTTTTCTCATTCGTTTTTTTCCGGGCGCTGAGATAGGATGCGAATATTTTTGAGTCTCAGCATTGCCGAGGGGGAAAGTGCTAATGGTAACCCCTTTCGAAGAGACATCTTACCGGTTCGATTGGATAGATGAAGGGCTTTCATCACCAGACCAGAGGGGTCAAATTCCGTCATGATCATCTGAAAAACAACCTCTTTCAGGCTGTTTAATGCACTACCGGCAATCACGGTTTTTCCGGCGATTACAAAAGTATCCAGATCACCAAATGAAACGATGGTGGGCTTCCCACTCGGCTTAAATGGTTTTACCGCCTTTCCGGAGTTAAGGCGGATGATATTATCCGCTGCACAAACGCCCATATCGATAGCATGGTAGGCCTGCTTTGAGTGGATACTGGATACTCCGGCGACATCCCCTGCAAAAAAAACAGTTTCATACGCATCGTGTTGCAGCGAATCCTGAACGGGTGCCCATTCATCTGGGGTATTTGTAAAACCCGACTTGCTTAGAATCGGATTGGGTTTGACGCCGCCGGTCCAGATGGTTAAACTCGATCTCAGCCGGTGACCATTGGATAAAAGGACTGTTTTCGGGGTGATTTTCTTTACGATAACCCCGGTGATGCTTTCAAAGGAATAGGGCCTGCAGTGTTCTATAATTTCCGATTCGACGTCTGCCGGCGCTTCCGGCAGAAGATGCGCCGCTCGTTCGATAATCCTGATCCGAAGACCGTCGTGTTTTCGGAAGCCGCGCAATATTTCACCGAGGGCTTCGATTCCCTCGATACCGCCGCCGACAATAACGATTTGGAAAGGCCGTCTGATTTTGGAAAGTTTTTGCAACGTCTGTCCAATTGAATGACATTGGGCTACATTCTTAAACGAGAAGGCATACTTTTCGGCACCCTGTACACCAAAGGTATTGGTAACCCCTCCGATGGCGACCACACAGTAGTCATAGCGGCGCTTTTTTCCGGATGCTGTGATGACCTTTTTTTTCTCCGGTACTATTTGTGTGACCGTACCGGAGAGAAACCGATGTCCCATCCGCTTGACAATGGCCTTGTTAGAGAACCGCAACATGGCCGGTGTTTTTATTCCTGAAACAAGCTCGTGAATATTAGGCCGAAATTCAAACCACGGATGTTTGTCTATCAGGGTAACGTTGAATTTCTGTGGTAAGTTTAGCGCGGTTTTCAGACCCGCAAAGTTCCCCCCAATAATAACCACCCGGGGCCTTGAATCGTTTTTCGACTGTTTTGCCATGATGATGGGACCTTATTAGACTTCGAATCCGGAATGAAGAATAATAGGGTCTGTTTTATAAGGTTCTAAGTTCCTCGTGTAACTTTAAAACGGCCAGTACCTTGGCTTTGGCTTCGACTTCGACGGCTAAATCCAGTGAAAGCCAGTTTTTTGAAAAATCATGAATGTCAAGATAGTCATGATGTTTGCGGATGTCTGATGCCTGCCACCATTTTATAGGCGAAGATATATGAGAAAGGGGTTCCCGATCCCAGGTGTCAACGACCGAAATCTAACTGTCCTGGCAGTTAAGTAATGGCTATCCTGCAATATTGCACCCCACCGATTCGTGTGCTTTCTTGCCAGTATCTGGATCGAAAGCTAAGTCATTGCACCCCCATATCTTGTGGACAGAAAAATTTCAGATGGGTTGTAGTTACTCGTCCATTAATGGAAATATCTGAAAATCTGTCCTCCTTTTGATTCACTGAGATTATATGGTCTCGATAACATTGGAAATCTTACCCGAAAATCGATATTCTGGCAAGGTCAAAAAGTGGTAATAAAATCAAATCCAAGTCAAAATCGTTGCTGATGATACCTGATACACATCTTGATTTGGTCGTTACTTTGGAATTTTAGGAATTCAATCGAAATTACTAATAAGGCCGAAAGTGTTTGGACATCATTTACCGCTAAACATTGATTCATAAAGCGCAATGGGTCTTCTATGTCTATAGACTTATGCACTTATTAGTAATAAAGCCTCATTTATGGGTAATAGCCATATATCCTAACTTTGAGCCTATCTCCTCGAATCAGGATATCAGTAAACCGGACTGCTCCCGTTTTGGATTACTAATAAGACCGTTATCATTTAGACGTAGAAAAAGCATTTTTGATTAACTACTCGTTGGAAAATCTGGAATATCAAGCAATTTCAATGAATCTTAGCAAATTTTATCAAATGACGTCTAAATATTTATTGCCGCATTAGTAAGTTTAAATGATGGCCTGGTAGTCATAAGTTGGAGTCGGGGAGGATCGGGTCGGAGGAGGTCAAAGACCTCCGTCCGCCCCCAGAACCGTGCGTACGGGTCCGTACACGGCTCCTCATGTTACCTCAACCCATCGTTTCGGACCAAACCAATAGGGATGCTTTTCGGTCGATCTGATCTTTAGTCCCATCTCGTTGATGAAAAATCGGTTGGAATACGCCCTTTCAACCGCACGGGTGTGCGACAAAGCCCATCGCCCTTTGTTTGAAAAGACCGTCTTCGCAGCCAGTCCCCGATGGACCTTGCGTTTCACCAGCTTGTCGAACAAATAACGCCTCCTTTTCTGCTGCCCTATCAACCGTGACCTGAGTCGACGCCTGATGTGGGCTTCGATTTTCCGCAACTGGCTTGGATACTGGGTCATCCGGTAATATACCGACCAACCCATATACCAATTATTGATGCGTTCAACCGACTTTTCCAGTGTAAGGTAGGTACCTCTTGGCGTGAGCGCTTTCACCTTCGCCATCGCCCGCTTCATCGAAACGGATGAAATGGCAATGGTCCCTGCAATAATAGTCATGCCAAGGAACTTAACATACTTTGACATGGCCACCTTGCTTTTGTCTCGATTCACCAGAAGTTTTAGTTTGTTCTCAATAAACTTGCCGATGTTTTCCATAACACGATTCGCAGCCTTCTCAGACCCAACGAATATATTACAGTCATCGGCAAACCGGCAAAATTCCAGTCCCCGGCGCTCCAATTCCTTGTCCAGTTCATCAAGTACGACATTGCTTAACAAGGGACTCAATGGGCTACCCTGGACTGTGCCTTCGGGTGTCTGGCTGACCAATCCGTCTCTCATCACTCCGCTGCGTAAGGTCAATCCAATAATACGCAGTATGCGTTTATCGGATATCAACCCTGACAGTCGGGAGATCAAACGATCGTGATGAACTCGATCGAAAAACTTCGACCGATGTCCACCACGTATTCTTTTCCTGTTTTCACAATCCGCTGGGCGGCTTCCACGGCCTGATGCTGATTGCGTCCGGGCCTGAAACCGTAGCTGTGTTCTGAAAACAAGGGATCAATGATCGGTTCCAAGATCAACTTCAGGGTCGCTTGCACCACGCGGTCCCTTATACAGGGAACACCAAGCAAACGAACGCCCGCCCCTTTGCCGGGCTTCGGTATTTCTACCCGCCGCACCGGTTTCGGTCTGTAATCCCAACTCTTGAGCTCTCTTGAAAGTTGGGATAGTTCCTCTTCAAGACGACTGTCAAAATCTTCGATGGTCACACCGTCGATTCCTGCCGAACCCTTGTTCCGCTTTACCGCCCTGAATCCCTTTTCGAGATACTCCGCAGAACAGAGTCTCCCGAATAGGTCGCCCTCATCCATGAATAGATCCATCTGTCTCATTTCACTTCCCTTTGCATTGCCACTTCATCGAATCCGCACATCCTTTGCAATAACCGAAAATATACGTATTCGTTCAAAGAATGCTCCTAAGGCTGATCTCATGACAACGGTTTCTAATGAGATTCCTGATCTCGGTAACATGTTCCGCCCTTCGCCTCCAGCATCCCTGCCACTTACTGAAAGTTTTATCCTCAGATACGTCACCGTATCCTCATCGGCTCTCAGTTTTACGACTACTACGGCTTCATCTGCAGACCCCCTGCCCGTAACGGTCACATCTCTGCTCCGTTTAGGAGACGCTGTCGCAGTTACAACGCTCCGGCACAGGCGGCTCTTCACCGGGTAAGATCACTCACTTTCTTTGCCCACCCACCTCCTCTACTCAACCGGGTTACGGAAAGGATATCGGGCTTCGGTAGTCGAGGATACCTCGCCCTCCCGGCTCAGCCTCCCAGAGGTTCACACCAAGTTTGGGTGACAAATCTGGCTACGGCTTCCTTCAGATCCCTCATTGGCTCTCACAGACTGTTACTCCCTCCTCAGGCAGCACATGAGAGTTTCTTCGGGCACCCTTGCCTTCACCTACATGTTGCCTCCTTTCATGGCCCATGGCTGGACTTTCACCAGCTAGTTAGTGACCATGCCGGTCACACCTCCGCGAGCTACACCCTGCGGGCTCGCTCGCCTCCCCCACATCCTATAGGAAAGGTACTAGACACCACCAGAGCTGAGAGACATTATTATCGAGTAATTACAATTACATATCTCAACTTCGAGTCCATCTCCTCAAGTGAGGATATTACAAGGCAGCCAGCATCAGTTTTTTACTCAATTTGGATTTGTGGTCTGATGGATTGAATTTGCGGCGGGTTTTGCGTTTGATTTCTCTTACCACAGATTCAGGGCTTCGATCGGCCTTAGGTTTCATTTCAATCTCCTTTCGATGATGTTATTCTAACCTAAAACTGTCTCTTATTTTCCCCTCTATCTGTCCACTTTCCTTTGAAATGCTACATGACGATGTCATCCATGGGCCCCCTGGTATCGCCGTCAACCCGGGCAATCACCCGGATTCGAACGCCATTGTCCAGCTCGACCCGGGGTATCTGCTCGGCCGTAATGCCACGATAGCGAGGCGGCATCATTTTCTGGGCGGCAGGTGGATTGGCCCAAAGCTGAAAGCCGTGCATGCCGTCCTGAGGATCCACCTTAGGCATCTCCTGATGAATGATGCCACTGCACGTCACCTGCGGATATAACCCCTTTGTTACCCAAGCTGTCTCCATGCTGCCAGAGCAAGACATAGCCATCCGGCCAGAAATGCCACTCCACCCAAAGGCGTGATCGCACCGAACCATCTCGGCCCACCAAAACTCAGGAGATAAAGACTGCCGGAAAAGAGTACTATGCCGGCAGTGAAAAGCCATCCGCCGACAATGACAATCGTAGAGGGCCACCTCGACTGGAGGAAGGCTGTGGCGATCAGGGCGAACGCATGATACATCTGATAGCGCACACCCACTTCGAAAACCGAAAGCATATCGGCGCTTAATTGGCTTTTCAGGCCGTGAGCACCGAATGCACCCGCCGCCACTCCGATGAAAGCGAACAAGGCACCTAAGACGAAAAAGAACCTTTCCATTTTCTAGCCGCATACATTTTTTGAATTAAACGATACTTTTCACGATTTCTATAGGATGAAGTTTGCTATTGTTATATTTATCTCTGCTTGGAGATTTTTGGCAAAATGTCCTTCCAGTCCTGTTTGAATCCAAGCATTGACAAATAAACACATGAATCGGGATAGCATTCGTGGAGCGCTTTGAGGTTGGCGACAGGGTCGAAGGCTTTCGCTTTCTCATCTTTTTCCCTTCCAACACTTTTGAAAAGCAGATCAATATTTTTAGACATCCATGCTTCCACAACCACCGTAATATTCAATTTCATCAGCGCTTCTGCGCTCTCGTCTTTTCCAATCATCGGCTGAGTTACCGCATATTTGGCGCCAGCTTCAATCTTTTGCTCCATACGATTCAGCTCGAAAGAAATGGGCTTATACGGATTGTATGCCGCACCGGTTATGAATTGGTCACCATATTCCATGTTAATATACCGTATCAAATCAATGGAGGTGGCCACGCTTTTGTTACCACCGATGCTTTTTGAATCGAGCTTGGACAACAGTGGCCCGCCGTCTCCCCTAACAACAAGAATGTATTTCAAGTTAGCTCCAAGGGCTCTTTGCAATAGCCCGTCAAGCTCGTTTTTTGAATGGAATGTGTTCAAATTCATCACGATCTTCTCGGAATCAACTGAAAGGTCTCTAAAATCAAAACTCTCCAGTGCGCTTAACCTTTGCTGTCCCATGGGATTATCGGGTATGGATACGCCGCATCCTGCATCGATAATCCTCCGGTACCGCTCAGCAAATCTATCCAAGAGGACCTCCTTTTGATCGTCAGTCGATCTTTTCGGTGTCAATAACTCGACAAGATATGGATAATTAAACATAAAAATTCTCCTTTGCTGGTATTCCTAATATTAGTAGTGTTTCACCGACACCACCGCCAGAAAATGCCAACATACCCTATAAATACTTCACAGAAACCCTTTATTTTTTAGTGCATGAATTGCCAAAAAGGTATTCCACTCGGGCTCAGACTGGCTCCAGGTACCGTCGCTATTTTGATTTTCATATAACCGCTCAAAGGCCTTTTCAATTTGGGTTTCTGCCTGATGCAAATCCAAATGCGCCAGTGCATTAAGAGTTTGATAAAACGGCAAATCATGACCCCAAACACCTGTATCTGTCTGCAGCGCAGCAAGATGCTTAGCCGCAAAGACGGTGGCTTTATCTTTCGCATATATGGGATGCACCACCATGGCGCGCAAAATATTATGGGAAGACGCCTCATCAAACCAACGGCCTTGGGTTTTTGCCCCTTCTTGACTCAGCCGCTGGTACAAAGCCAGGACATCCGGATCACTTTCGTAGTCAAATATGGTGAATAGAAAAAGCGCTGCACCTGTGAGGAACATATCAGGGCGACTCGGAATAAATGGAAGCCCCTCTACGCTGGGGATAGTAGAAATATCTTCGGCACGGACATGAATCCCTTCTGCCTGAAAGGCAATTTTATCTAAAAGCCAAGTCAGGGCGGCATCTATCTGTTCGGTGGAAGATCGTACGGTCAGATGAAGCCCGAACAGACGGTGAATGGTTTCAACCGTGGAGTTACACCATGATCCATCAGGCAATTGGTCCGCCAAAAGTGCCGTTACCGTCTCCTTAAAGTCAATTTTCCACTGAGGCGTCTCGGCCTCTCCAAGCCACTTTTGTCGGGCGTAAAGACCCGCAGGTGTTTTGCTGAACCGAAATACTCGATATGGATCGTAGCGTAGTTTCATAAAAGCAACTATCTTTCTGATTGGTACGCATTCAAGATAAATTTAACTATGGATTACACAACGAATGAATATATTCAATGAAAATGAGTTGCCTAAAAATGCCTTTCATCAAATACAGTCTTGTAGCATGTTGGATTCACTTTCTCCGCTAAGAATTAAGCTGAATCAGTTTGGTTTCTTCCGTAAATGCAAAAAAATTAGGCCTTAAAATCGGACTCGTCACCACCAATAATGCACAAGAAGCTCGCTTTTTTCTATGGGCCGTGATTAGTTGACGGAGCTCACATAAGAGTTAATCTAAGTATCAATCAAAAAAAGTTTGCTTCATATGTTGGTCCAAAAGAAATTTAAAAATTAGACCAGCTATTTTCTTGAAGAAGGGGCAGTCATGATTCGCTGGGGTCTGTGTTGTATTTTTCGTGAAGAGCCAATAAAGTTCCGCCGCACGACAGCAAGGTATTTAAGCAAACTATCTCCGAACGAACGCATGGATTATATTTCCGTTATCTGCCTGCACAACGCAAATTCTCTTCTCGAGTCACTTAAATTTTGTCGGCTTAATGGTATTAATGCCTTTCGGATCAATAGCCAGATTTTGCCGCTTAAAACACATCCTGAACTAGGATACACCATAGAAGCGTTGCCCCAATCCAATCAAATTGTAAACACATTCAAAAAATGCGGGACTTTCTGCCGAAGAAACGATATGCGTACAAGCTTCCATCCTGATCAGTTTATCCTATTATCATCGCCGAATCCAGAGGTTACCCGCAGATCAATTGCCGATCTTAGATATCAGACGGAAGTTGCGAAATGGGTCAACGCCGATGTGATCAATATTCACGCCGGTGGTGTTTATGGAGACAAGGATAAGACCCTACGACGCCTGGTTAGGGGAGTTCAAAGTCTACCGCAAAACATTCGTCGCCGCCTGACAATAGAGAACGATGATAGGCTGTATACGCCCCGAGATTTGCTGCCTATTTGCAAAAAATTGAAAATCCCTCTCGTATACGACCTACATCATCACCGCTGCCTGCCTGACGGTCTGAGCATCAAAGAAGCGACCCAACAGGTACTGAAAACTTGGAACCGGGAGCCGCTTTTTCATATTTCGAGTCCTTTACACCCCTGGAAGGATGGAAATCACCGAAATCATCATGATTACATTAATCTCAAGGACTTTCCGGTATTCTGGCTGAGCCTGGACATTACCGTGGAAGTTGAAGCAAAAGCCAAAGAACTGGCCGTACTCAAACTAATACGGGAAGTTGACAAAATACAGAAAAATTGCCAAAAGCGGGGTTAAGTCCGCTGTCGAAAAATTTGTCCATCAGGGCCAGTATCAGGGTGATGAGAGCTTCCTTATGGGCGGGCTTGACTGCCAGTATATCGAGGCATATGCTCTCCGCCGCATCTGGTTCATTCAACAATCGGTAACTTCTCGTCATCTCCATGGGCGCGTGTATGGACTCCATTTTGAGTTTCTTAAGTTCAATAATATTTTCACCTTCTACCGGATCTCAGGCGTGACGCCGAAAAAATGCTCCGGTTCCTTTTCCCTGCCATTCTCGATGACATATTCGAGTTCCCCGGCCAGGTTGGGATTCAGCTTTTCCAGCACTTTATGATCCCTCAGGGCGAGCTCGGTATTTCCCATCTGAACGTAAAGCACGCCGCGGTACATGTAAGGCTGGGCCAGCTCGGGCCTAAGGTCAACAGCCCTGTTATAGTGATCCATGGCTTCATCGTAACGGTCCGGGCCCTGCTTTCGCAGAACGTAGGCTAGGTTGTTGTGAGCCTCGGCGAAATTTCGTCGCTCTTTGAGGGCCTTGCGAAATTGCTTTTCTGCGGATGAGAATTCCTTCGCCATCAACAAATCAACGCCTCTGTTATAGTACTTTATGTCCTTGCCGACCTCGGGCTGAATGCTTTGACTTCCGGCACCGAGCGCGACTGACCCCATAATGAAGGTTACAATTAGACTGATTGTTAAAATGCCAGATAACTTATGGTATGTTTGCATGCTTTTCTCCTTTTATATTTAATAATTGTAATAATGATATATACCATCGCTCCGGTCGCAACCAGAGAAAAACGGGGTAAATGTGATGGGTGTTTCCTATCACTGCCGGTACTTCAGGCGGCAATGGAAGATATATTATCATCCGTCTCGCTGTCAGTTATGGGCGCTTTGCAGGAGATTACGCCACGGGAGAGCCGCGACAGGGGATTGTTTTCGATTATCTCGTCAACAAGGAGTTGTTACTGTTTTTCGAAGCAGATCCAGATTCGAATCAAGGGTGTCCAGTACGACGGCGTATTGCTCATCGATGATACGGCGCACCTCTTCATCGATTCTTCGGGCGGTTTCATCGATGTATTCGGCGGCCGCCTCTTGGATGGAGTTTAAAAACTGCCCATGACGCTTGGGTGCAAAATAGACCTGCCCCAGTTTTTCACCCATACCGCACTCTTTGATCATGCTTAGGACAATATCAGTGACCCGCGACAGATCGCTGTGGGCCCCGTACACATGCGGCAGGCGCAGGGATACAAAACAAACACCGGACTACAGTGCCATCTTCTCCAACCGCAACTCGGCTTCCAGCTTTGCTTGGCCGTAGCCGGAAACGGGCGAGGAATAAGTGTTTTGATCGATTGGGTCGATGGAATCCCCATAAACCATCAAACTACCGCCATAAACGAAAGTGTCCACGCCTGCTTCGATGGCCAGCTTCATCAAGTTCAACGATCCGGTCACGATGGATGGGTAGAGCTTCGAATAGGCTTCGAATGGAGCCCGGGCGCCGAGGTGGATGACCGTGTCGACTCCTTTTAGGATACGGCCCAAGCTCTCCAGGCTACGGATGGCCACCCGCATAATATCAGCGCCCAAGTTCCTGATCATCAGACCTCGAACGGGGCGCCGAACCATCAGCCTGGGACGCAGGCCTCGGGCGGAAAGCTGCCTGGAAACTTCGATGCCGATGAATCCAGTTGCGCCGGTCACTAAAACTTTTTTCATTTACACGTGCTCCCTTATTTGAAGGTCCTCAAGGAACTCATCCCACCGTCAACGGAAATGATCTGACCGGTGATCCAGGCACTGTCTTGAGACAATAAATGAACCGCCAAACCAGCAATTTCCCTTGCCGATCCTATCCGCTTGAGCGGGTGGCGATCGGCCGACACCTTGCGCTTGTCTTCATTGGACAAAAGCGACTGTGTAAGGGGGGTATCCGTCAGGGAGGGTGCGATGGCGTTAAAGCGCATCTGGGGAGCGAATTCTGCGGCCAGCGAGAGCGTTAGACCTTCCACCGCGGCCTTGGCACCGGCGATTGATGCGTGAAATGGCATTCCGGTCTTGACCGCCACCGTGCTGAACAACACCACAGAGGCCACTGACTTTGATTTTTTCAGCCGCGTCAGCACAGCCTGGATTGACTTCACCGCACCAAGATAATTGACGTTTAGATCCTCTATGAACTCGACGACTGAAAGGCGCTGAAAAGGCCTTAGCTTAATGGTCCCGGGACAGTACACCATCCCATCCAAACCATCGGGTAGTTCATCCAAATTGAATGAATCCGATGTAACATCGAGTGTCAGATGATGTACACCGTCCAGGCCGATCAATTGATGGCTTGATCTTGAACCGACAAATACATGATGACCTGCCTGACACAGGATACGCACAATTTCCAGACCAATCCCGCTACTGCCGCCGACAATGAAGTAATTTTTAGTATCCATGGTAAGTACCCCTCTAATGAATATGGTCCATGCTATCCGATTTTTTTATTATGCCGAACCAGAAAAATGAAACTCGTGGCCCATTTGTGCACCCGAAGCGAGCCTACGCAGTTATTGCGGAAGAATCTCAGATTGAAGCCCTGCAGTGAAGATGCAGTTTCCTAACAATTGGTTTATGCATGGCGTCTTGCTAGAGCTTTTCCAGCGCATCCAAAAAATCTTGATTTTCCGGAACACCCTTCTGAACAAACCGAATTGTCCCATTTTTGTCAATAAGGTACGTCACTCTTCCTCGACCGTAAAGCTTTTTAATCTTTTTCCCCTGATCGGAGACGAACGGAAAATCAATTCCATTCTCCACTGCAAATTTAAGAATCGTCTCTATACTATCATTGCTGACACCGATAATCTGTGTATCCAACTTTACGAATTCTTCCAGATCCCGCTGGAAGGCAATGAGTTCGTCGGTTCAGACCGGTGTAAAAGCGGCAAAATAGAGCGCTACCACAACATTTTTCCCCCCGAGATAGTCCGAAAGTTGAATGTGCCCCCGGGTCGAATTCCCACCGCAATTTGGTGCTCTGTCCCCAACATCGAGCGCAAAAGTTACTGTGGGTGCCAACATGAGTGTCAGCAAGGTGATGGTGCCTCGTAGAACTGTTATTGGTGATTTCGTATTGCCTCACGCTTTATCACATTCATCGATACTTGGATTTATGGTTTAGACAGCCATGGTTTTGAGCATCAGCAACAGCTAGTGGCTGTCCATTAGGTGAACTGTCGAAAGCCTTGGCTTTGCACTATTTCAAATATACGCAGGATCAGCTCGATGGCAATACAGGGTTTTTGGAAATAAAATAATAGTTGGATACTACGATTAAATGGTATTTGTTCATCCAGCAGGAAAACGATGAAAATTCACATCTGAAAGGCTCAAATCAATATGCCTGCTGTCACTGATAGGGCACTCACTACCAGTTGAAAAGGAGATTAGATCTATAGGCGCCGTTCGCGTGTTGCTAACGGTTGCTTTGGCTTAAACTTTTTTTGACGGTGCCAGGTCGGCATCCCATTTTGCAAAAGCGATATGGGTTTGCCGACAGCGCTCCACGAGGGTGCGCATTTTTTTACGCCCACTTTTCCGCCTTCACCCCAGAAGAGCGGTGTTCCATTTTCATCGAGTTCGACCACATCGGGTTTTACCGTGCCGATGGTAATTTCGATTCCCAAACTGGGATAATATGTTAGGTTTTTGATAAAAATCACTTTTCGGCCGTGGTCGCTAAGAGTAATTTTGTGTCTCAATTATAGCCCGGAGTTCATAAAAAACACCCTTGGAGTAGACCTTCAAAGCTCGTCTATCCGCTTCAGATATGTTTCAGCCTGACGCAGAATGGACGTTTTCTTTGAGAGCTTCATTTTATCCCAGACCCTATACATCATGCTCATGCGGGCATTCTTGCGCAGAAGATGCTGGTTTCGGATCAGGAAATCCCAATAGAGTGCGTTGAATGGGCAGGCCGCATCGCCAACGCTCTCGTCATGGTGATAGTTACAGTCACTGCAGTAGTCGCTCATTCGGTTGATGTAGCGCGCCGAACTGACATATGGTTTGGTGGCCAGCATCCCGCCATCGGCGAACTGACTCATCCCCAAGGTGTTGGGCAGCTCCACCCACTGAATCGCATCGATGTAAATGCCTAAGTACCATGCCTCCACCTCAAGGGGCGATATCCCCGCCAACAATGCGAAATTACCGGTTACCATCAGGCGCTGTATGTGATGTGCATATGCGTAGTTTAAAGACTGGCGAATGACCATTCGCATACAGCGCATCTGTGTTTTGCCGGTCCAATAGTAACTTGGCAAAGGCTCGCGGTGGCCGAAATAATTCATCGTTTCAAATTCGGGCATCAAGAGCCAATACATACAGCGAATGTACTCCCGCCACCCTAAAATCTGGCGAACGAAGCCTTCCGCTTGCGGTAGGGTAATGTCACCGCTCGAGCGCCGATAAGCCTCCAATACTCGCTGGATGACTTTCATGGGACGCAGCATTTTGACATTTAAAGCGAAAGAGAGGCGTCCGTGAAAGAGTGACCAGCTCTCACTGCTCATGGCGTCCTGGTAGGTGCCGAATCCCGCCAGGCATTGCTCGATAAAATAGTCCAGCAACGCTTCGGCCTGCGCTCTATTAACCGGCCAGATGAGGCGGCGGGGATAGATCTCACCGATGGTTTGAAGACCTACCGTTTCAATCATGTCAAAGATATCGGAAACGTCGTTATCGAAAAGGAGGGGCTCAGGCAAGGGAAGAACCCCATCATAGCGGTTTCGATTCTGGGCGTCATAATTCCATTTGCCGCCTTCTGGTTTTCCTTCGGTCAAAAGGATATCGTATCGTTTGCGCATATGCCGGTAAAAGGTTTCCATCAGAAACCGTTTTTTGCTATTGAAAAGCGCCTCAAACTCGGCCGGGTCGAACAAGAAATGCTCGCTGTATTGACACTCACCCTCCACAGGCAAGCGCGCCGTCCAGCTGGCGAATTCTTCCCGAAGGCGGTATTCATCGGGCGATTGGTACTCAAAGCGCGTGATTCCATGTGTTGCAATGAGGTTCAGGATATTTTGTTCAATGGATTGATGGTTGTCGGGGTCATCCAATTGAATATATAGGACACGGTGCCGCTGCGATCGAAGCTGATCGCAAAACAATCGCATGGCTTTGAAAAATGCCGTAACCTTCTGAATATGATGCGTCACATAATCGGTTTCCTGCCTGACCTCCATCATGGTGTAGATCACATTGCGATCGACCCGGTTGAACCAGGAGTGCCGATCATCGAGTTGATCGCCCAATATCAGGCGCAAAGTTTTCGTCATGATCAATATCTGATGCTTTGGTTTGCTCTTTTGAGGTATTGGCTCGCCTACTGAATGCCATCGATCTCAAATTTGTGCGGAGCCGTGCTTCTAAGGGTGTGCATCAGGCGAAGTTTGATCCAGATTTCAGCGTATAATTTCTAAAGTTTGCATTCCAGCTCATGTTCGACCGGAAAGGTTTCAGCCCCACCCTGGAATGATCCGCCATATTTGCGTGCAGATTTCGCTAAAACACTCTGAAAAGTCAATCGTGAATTGCCAGCATGCCATCCCAGTAACTGATTCCCGCCAAACCTTTCGGCAGAAAGGGCGAAACCAACTCCAGCCGGACGTGTCCTACCGACTTGGTATAGATGTGAAATCCAAACAACGCGTCTACAGGCGCCTTCATTTCGGATAACAGCAACAGTC
>Ga0316198_10000165_pt1 | contig 30479 bp, 19 predicted proteins | sample OudBieAanoxic_MG_FD_204935 | JGI IMG/M metagenome (GOLD analysis project Ga0316198, IMG submission 204935) | Coastal sediment microbial communities from Oude Bieten Haven, Netherlands - site A anoxic | ecosystem: Environmental > Aquatic > Marine > Coastal > Sediment | place: Netherlands... | reverse complement strand
GAGCGAGGGCCTGCTCTACGTCTTGGAGGACGCGGCTTGGCCAGTCGCTCTCAGTGACCAGGTGCTCGCACGGGTCGCGCGCGGGATTCTCGAGGGCAACGCGCCGCCGCCGCTCGATGCCTTCCCGGAGGCGCTCACAGTCGCGCAAGGCATAGAGGTGCTCGTACTGCTCACCGGCGGGCGTGGTCCGAGGCTCTGGCGTTCGGCGCGTGCCCAGTCGATTGCCGATGGCGTGATCACTGCCTCGCTCGCCGCGCGCCAGCGCTGGGAAGAACGCATGGAGACGATGGGCGGGCCGCTCGGGGAGCGCTTGGACCAGCTCGACGTCCACGTCGCGTTCCTGTTCGACGACGGCACATTCGACTCGGGTGCGGTGTCGCTCATCGACGCGCTCGTGACGCCGCGGCACGGCGTCGCGTACGAGCAGCCGACCCGATGGCGCTACCTGCTCCCGCGGGCGACCCACAATGCAGAGACTCCGACGGACGCCTATCGCCGTCTTTTTCGCGACAACGGCTTACCCGAGGACAGCTTCGAGCGGGGCGACATCCGGCTCTACCGACTGCGGATGCGAACGGTGTCGGTCGATCAGGGCTCGGCAGGATCGAAGCGTACCGGCGCGCCGTCGGGCGCGTTCGATTGAGTGCCTTCGCGTTCTGCCTCGAATGCGTCCAGGGGCGCCTCGGGGGTCGCCGGCAGGAGCACGACGAACGTGGTCCCGTAGCCCTCGCGGCTTCGCACGTCGATGCGTCCACCGGCCTCGCTCACGATGCGCTGCGAAATAGCTAGCCCGAGTCCGGTGCCTTGCTGCTTGGTCGTCACGAACGGCACGAACAGATTGGGGAGCAGGCCCGGCGCGATCCCGGGGCCGGTGTCACGCACGCTGACTTGAACCCGCTGGCGCGCTTCCCCGCCGGGACGAAAGCCGTCTTGCGTGCGAGTCTCGACGTAGATGTCACCACCGTTCGGCATCGCCTGAACCGCGTTCTGAACGAGGTTGATCAGCACTTGCCGGAGGTGCTCGATGTCGATGCGGACCTTCGGGAGGCCGGGGTCCATCGCGACGTGGAGCGACACGTTGGCGGAGTCGCACTCGGGCCGCAGAAACTGGAGGGTGAGCTGTACGGCCGAGTTGACGTAGATCGGATCGGGGTTGGTGTGGCCCGGCCGGGCATAGTCGAGGAATGACCCGACGACACGGTTTAGCCGGTCCACCTCGTCGACGATGATGCCGAGGAACTCGTCACGGTCCTCGGGGTGTTCCGGAGTTTCCGAAAGGTACTGGGCGCTCGCCTTGATCGAGCCGAGCGGGTTTCGGATTTCGTGTGCGAGGCCCGCGGCCATTTCGCCGAGCGCGGCCAGGCGGTCCTTTTCCTTCATCTGCTGGTAGAGCTGCGAGTTCTCGACGGTGACGGCGACCTGGGTGGCGAGGCCGACGAGCAGCTGCACCTCCTCCTTGGAGAAAGCGTCGCGAACCCGATCGTCTCGCACAGCGATGAAACCATAGAGGTCGTCGGTCGCGCCGCGAAGACCCAAGCAGACCGAAGATTGAAGCGCGCGCATGGTGACCGCGATATCGTGGGCCGTCTCGGCTTCGCGATCGTCACCGAGTAGTCGCCGCTCCTCGAGCTCGTACTCGGCGTTCTCGAGCACGGCGCTTCCGGTTCGGGACAATCGGTCGAGCAGGGGACGGGCGGGCGCCATCTCGACGCGCTCGGGGGGCCTCGGTCCGAAGTAGTCCCTCAGCGCGAAGTAGCGCGCGTCCGGCGACAGCAGATAGAGCGCTCCCTGCGTGAAGCGCGGGGACTCGTCGAGCCCGTCCATCAACGCGGCGCCAAGCTCGTCGACGTCGAGGATGTGGGCGACGGAGCGGCGGAGGGCGAGGATTGTGCGTTCGAGCTCGAAGCGCTCGTGGAAGAAGACCTGGGAGATCCACTGCTGCACTTGCGTTCGGACCGGATCGAAGAGGATGAGGACCACGAAGGCGGAGACGACTACGTGTAGGAAGAGCTGCTCGCCAGAGACCAGCGCCATGAGCCAGAGCATGAAGGCCAGAACGAAGGCGAGGACCGTGAGGACCCCGAGGCGGCCGGCGAGCTCGTAGAGGTCGATCAATCGGTAGTGCGTGATCGATTGAGAGAGCGCGTAGAGGAAAACGAGTATGAGGAGAGTGCCGACCGGCGGGATGTCGACTCCGGCGTACGGGAGGTACTCGATGACGGTGAACAAGCCGCCGAATCCGCCCACCAGCGCGATGTAGCGCAGCCGAGCGCCTTCGATTCGGGAGTCGGTTTCGAAGCCGCGCCTATACAAGGAGCCGAGGGCGAGGGAGAGGAACACCGTGACGTAGAGGAGCAGGCCGCCGATGACGATGGCGTGGTCGTAGTAAGGCGTGAGCATCACGCCGAGGAGCACGACCCCGGCCCAGAGCGAGGCCTGGCGAACGAAACGGGTACGATCGGTCTCGTGGGAGACGAGCACACTGAAGAAGCGGACCGCCGATAGCGGAAGCAAGACGCCGCAGATCAAGTTGAAACGCACCCAAAATGGGGTGCCACCGAGCACGCCGAGCATGAAGGTGCTCACGTACCAGAGGCCGGTGTTGGTCGCGAGGATGCCGAACAGCCAGCGGTCGCGTTGGCGATGCGTGCGCAGCAAAACGCTGGCAGCAAGCGCGAAGCACAGCAATGCAGCGATGAACGAGGTTTGTGTCCGCGCGTCCACCGGCCAAGCCTAACAGCTCCCCCGGGCCGGGTCAGTTGCTAGACTGTGGCCGGCGATGACGGTGGCGATTCTCGACGGCGCGGTTGGAACCGAGCTCATTGCCCGCGGGCTGGCGGTCGACGGGCGACACTGGACCGCGCGCGCGGCGGTCGACGCGCCGGAGCTGCTCGCCGAGGTGCATTCGGACTACGCAAGAGCGGGCGCGACGCTCCACACCGCCAATACGTTTCGGACCCAGCCCGGGTCGCTCGGGGAAGGTTGGCGGGATGTGTTGAGGGCCGCGGTCAGCGTCGCGCGGGCGGCGGTCCCGGAGGAGCATCGCATCGCGGGGAGCATGGCGCCGCTTGCTGATTGCTATCGCCCGGACCTGAGCCCCGGGGAAGGTGCGCGGGACGACCACCGGCGGATCGCGTTCGCCCTCGCCGAGGCGGGCTGCGACCTGCTCATTTGCGAAACGTTCGCGAACGAAGCCGAGGCCTTCGTCGCCGCGGAGGAAGCGGCGCGCACGGGGCTGCCCGCATGGCTTTCGATGACGGCGGGTCCGTTTGCCGAGCTGCTCACGCCTGAGGCGCTTCGGGGCATTGCAGCGCGTGCGGCTTCGACGGGTATCGAGCGCTTGCTCGTCAACTGTGTCGCGGCATCGCAGGCACAGCCGTATGTCGAGGCGGTTGCCGACATCGGACTGCCGATCGGCGTCTATGCGAATGCGGGCGCGCGAGAGGACGGGCTAGGGTGGGACGCGACCGGTCGACACGCGGCGGAGGCGTATGCCGCGTATGCCCAGGGGTGGGTCGACGCGGGCGCCAGCGTCTTGGGTGGCTGTTGCGGGACGCGCCCGGCGCACATCGAGGCTCTGGCCGCGCGGTTTGCCTAGCTCGCGGCGTTGCGCGCGGTCTCGTTTGACTCGACGAGCTCGCGGATCGTGAGGAGCAGATCGGACGGCTCGAACGGCTTGCGGAGCCAACGCTCCGGGCTCCCATCGGGGTCCGCATCGTCGGGCGGAGGAGCGCCGCTCATGATGGCCGCGCGCGTCACGAGGCCGCTCTTGCGGAGCTTGCCAAGCAGTATGTCCCCGCGCTCGTCGGGCAGGGTGAGGTCGATTAGCGCGGCAGAGAAGGGCCCCTTGCATTGCAGCGCCTCGGCCGCCGTGCCCACACAGGTCGACGCGACATCGTTGAGCGCGAGCGTCGTGGAAATGAGGCCGCGCACGCCTTCGTCGTCCTCGACGACCAGCACGTGCGCCTTCTCAGCGGCTTCGGGCTCCATGACCTGGCTGATGCGGCTCGGTTTGGGCACCATCTCGGACTCGCGCTTCACGCCGGCCTCCGGGAGCTGTATCCGGAACTTGGCACCCCGCCCCGGCGACGTGTCGAGCCGAACGCGGCCTCCGAGAGATTCGACCGTGCCTCGCACGATGGCGAGGCCCAACCCCGTCCCTTCGGCGCGAGTGGTGAAGTACCGGTCGAACGCGCGTTCCTTTTGCGCCTCGGACATCCCTGGCCCGTTGTCACGGACTTCGAGCTCGACCAACGTCCCGCGCGGGTGCGTGTGGATCGACACCTCGCCGCCCGGGGGAACCATCTGCACCGCGTTGTGCGCGAGATTCCAGACGATCGAGAAGAGCTGGGAGCGCTTGGCTTCCACCCAGTTCGATTCATCAATTTCGGCGCGAACGGTGACGCGCTTGCTTTGCGCTTCGGGACGGAGCAGCCGAACGACGTCCCGGATGACCACCGAGAGATCGGTGCGGGTTCGTTCGTGGTTGGTGTGGCGCACCATCCGCAGAAGATCTTGCGTCGCGTCGCGCGCAACCTGGGCGCTCTTTTCAATCAGCGAAAGCGCTTCCTCGGGAGGTGCCTTGTCTGGACGCTCGCGCGCAACCTGCGCCCAACCGGCAATCGCGCTCAGCGCGTTCGCGACTTCGTGCGATACGCCGGCGGCAAGATCTGCGGCGGCGGCTTTCGCCTGAATGCTTTCGGCGAGGTTGCTCTCTTGGGACGTGACCAGGAGCGCGACGCCGCCGGCTTCGGTGGGCATTGCAAGAACGCGCACGCCCGGCCGGGGCGTGACCGAGCCCTGCAGGCCCTCACGCGCACGTTCGATGATCGCGTCGAGGCCGGGGGCGTCCGAACCACCGAGGAGCCGTTGCGCGCACGAGCGGAGGTCGCCAATCGGGCCTCCACCCAGTCGGCTCAGCGCGTCCGGATTGCCGGTCACCACGCCGCCTGCCTCTTCCTCGAGGAGGGCGAGCCGAAGCTCGTGAGCTAACCAACGGATAAGTTCTATTGTCACCGCAAATGTCCGTTTCAAGCAAAATGTAGGCGCTTTTGGGTGCTTTCGTCAATCCAAAGGCTTCTTTTGGTGAGGGAGTGCGCACACCTCGCCTCAAAGGCCGGATCTGCTACCTTCGGCGCCCCATGGCGGACGCGAAAATCACCCTGGAGCAGGTGTTGCACGTCGCGAAGCTGGCCAGGCTGTCGCTCTCGGATGACGAGGCGCGTCAGATGCAGCAGCAGCTCGACGCGATCCTCGAATACATGGCTGGGCTCGACGAGCTCGACGTCTCCGACGTGCCTCCGACATTTCACTCGATCCCGATGGATGCGCCGCTCCGCCCGGACGTGCCGGTCCGTTGTGCCGACCGCGCCGAAACGTTGGCGCAGGCGCCGCAGAGCGAAGCAGGCGGATACTCGGTGCCGCTGGTTCTCGAGGTCGACTCATGAGCTTCCCCTGGCAGAGCGCCTTCGAGATTCGAGAACAGGTGCAGAGTGGCGCGGTGTCTGCAGTCGACGTGGCGCGCGCTCATCTCGACCGTGCGGAAACGCTCAACCCGAAGCTCGCATGTTTTCTGACCATCGATCACGAGGGCGCGCTCGCCGCCGCGGCGCAGGTCGATCGTGCCCGCGCGGCTGGGGAGACGCTGGGCCCACTGGCTGGGGTGCCGGTGGCGGTCAAGGACAACCTCTGTACGCGCGGCGTTCGCACGACCTGCGCGTCGAAGATCCTCGGTGACTACATCCCGCCGTACGACGCGCACGTCGTCGAAGCGCTGCGCGCATCGGGCGCGGTCATCCTCGGCAAGACGAATCTCGACGAGTTTGCGATGGGCTCGTCGAACGAGAACTCCGCCTTTGGCAACGTCGCCAATCCTTGGGCGCTCGACCGCGCACCCGGTGGTTCGTCCGGTGGCTCTGCGTGCGCCACAGCAGCGGGGCTCGCCCCAATTGCGCTCGGGAGCGACACGGGCGGCTCAGTGAGGCAGCCCGCAGCCTTTTGCGGCATCACCGCGATCAAGCCGACGTATGGGCGTGTGTCTCGTTACGGCCTCGTCGCGTTTGCCTCGTCCCTCGACCAAGTGGGACCGATGGCGCGTTCGGTTCGCGAGGCGGCTGCGCTGCTCGAAGTCGTTGCCGGCCACGACCCCCGAGACGCGACGTCAGCGGATCGACAAACCGAGCCGTATCTCGCGGCCTGCGACCGTGGGGTCGCGGGGCTTCGCGTAGGCGTGGTTCGCGACCTCTTGGACGGCCTGCAAGACGCCGACGTCCGCAAAGCCGTGGAGGCAAGCCTCGCGGCGCTCGAGAAGGAAGGGGCCACTCTCGTGGATGTCGCCCTTCCGCACGCGAAGCACGCGGTTTCGGTCTACTACTTGATAGCGACGGCGGAAGCGTCCAGCAACCTCGCTCGATTCGACGGCATTCGATACGGCTTACGCGTTCCAGGGCAGGACCTGACCGAGACCTACACCAAAACGCGGGCCCAGGGCTTCGGCCCCGAGGTGCGTCGACGCATCATGCTCGGGACCTATGCGCTCTCCGCGGGTTACTACGACGCGTTCTATTTGAAGGCACAACGAGTCCGTACGCTGATTCGGCGCGACTACGACACGGCCTTCGAGAGCTGCGATGTCGTGTGCACGCCCACCACGCCGACTCCGGCGTTTGCGTTGGGCGAGAAGACGAGCGACCCGCTCGAGATGTATCTGGCCGACATCTTCACGCTACCGCCGAGCCTCGCGGGCTTGGCCGCGATCAGCACGCCATGCGGCAAGTCGTCCGATGGACTTCCGATTGGGCTTCAGCTCGTCGCTGCGCCGTTCGACGAAGAGCGGCTTTGCAGTGTCGCGCAAGCTGTCGAAGACGCGTGTGGGCTCGCTGATGAGCATCCCGCCGCGCTCGACTGAAGCGCGATGCGCCTATTTTTCGTCGAGCTGGCGATGCTCTTCGTCGACCGGTGGCGCCAGGCTAGCTTGCCTGACCATGATGGTCGACGGCGTGCTGCGGCGTTCCTCGCCAGCCACCTCGACGCGGTTGCGGCCGCGTGCCTTGGCCCGGTAGAGGGCCTGGTCGGCCTCCTCGATGAGAGCGTCTGCGCTGACGCCCGGACGCAGCATCGAAAGACCGATGCTCACGCTGATCTGCTCGGGACCGTCATCGACTTGAGGCGCGCTGGCGAGTCGGCCACGCAGGCGCTCGGCGACGATGCGCGCGGCGGTCAGCTTGATCTCGGAGAAGATCACCAAGAACTCCTCGCCGCCCCAACGCGCGACGATGTCGTTGCGCCGCACGTATTCCGTGAGCGACGCGGCGATCTGCTGTAGTACCCGGTCGCCTGCGCCGTGTCCGAACTCGTCGTTGATCGCCTTGAAGTGGTCGACGTCGCACATCGCGACGCAAAGACCGGTGTTGTTGCGGCGCGCTCGGGCGATCTCCTCTTCGAGACGCTTCGTCGCGTGCCGGCGGTTGTAGAGGCCCGTGAGCCCGTCAGTGAGCGCGAGAAGCCTCGTCTCTTCGATGAGGAAGAGGGACTTGACCACGACGCCGAGCGCATCGGCGATGAGGGCGGCGTTGCGCATGTCGCCATCACCGCAGATGGTGGCGCCGCCAAACACCTGGAGTGTGCCGAGTCGCTCTTCTCCAACGCGGATATCATGGATCTGCGATGGGCCGCCCAAGACGTCGTGGCCGCTTCCGAACTTCGGGTCGCGCTCCACCGTGGTGCACACAGCCCCGAGGCTCTTTTCTGGGATTCCCAAGGCCGCAAGGCCTGGCAGTCCGTCATCCTCGGGCCACGGACCACGCGCGCGGATCGAGTAGGTGGGACCGCCCGGGCCGAGAAGATGCAGCACCAGGTACGGGCAGCCGATCACTTCGGCGGCCAGCGCGAGCACGTGCTCGCCAAACTCGATGCGGTCGTTCACGTAGTTCATCAGACGGCGCACTTCGGACTGAACCACCACTTCGAACAAATGATGATCGAGCACGGCGCTGACGCGTTCGAGCGGCGTTCCATTGAGCTCGGGGATCCGGCTCGCCCGCGGCGTTCGCCCCTTCATCAGCTCCTCGACCGCGGGGAGGAGTTTTTCGTCCATCTCTTCCTTGGAGAGATAGACGTCGGCGCCGGCGTTCCGACCCCAGAAGCGAGTGTGCGCACCGTCGGCCGCGGTCAACAGCATGAACGCGATGTCCGCCATGGCCGGGTCGCCTCGAAGGACGCGGCAAAACTGGACGCCTGTGATCGCGTCCATTTCGACATCGCTCACGACCAAGTCGAACGTGTGGTCCAGCGTGAGGTCGAGCGCCTCCTCGCCGGAGCTCGCTTCGGTGATGTCGAAGCCCATCGTTGCGAGCTTGTCGACCACGAGGCGGCGGATCGACGAACTGTCGTCCACCACCAGAACCCGAAACTGCTCGGGCGCGCCGCTCCCCTGCCTAGACTTCAAAGGCATCCTTCCCCACTCTCATCATGAGAAAAACCTAGGCGAAATGCCAATGTATCTGGGTCTGGGGCGCCATGGCCTTCCGTTCCGGGTGCGCTATAACCTCGCGGCATGACCGCCTATGAGCCTGTGATCGGCCTCGAAGTGCACGCCCAGATGCGCTCGAGAACCAAGCTATTCTGCGGTTGTCCCACCGAGTACGGGGCGCCGCCAAACGAGCACACCTGTCCAGTATGTCTCGGGCTGCCGGGCGCGCTGCCGGTTCCCAATCGGAAGGCCATCGAGCTCGCGGTGCAGGCGGGTTTGGCGCTCGAATGCGAGGTTGCCTCACATAGCGTGTTCGCGCGGAAGAACTACTTCTACCCGGACCTTTCGAAGGGGTATCAGATTTCGCAATTCGAGCTCCCGCTCAACGGCGAAGGTCACCTCGATATCGAGGTCGCCGGCGAGACCAAGCGAGTCGGCATCACCCGGATTCACGTCGAGGAGGACGCGGCGAAGAACATCCATGGGGCGGGGTCGAGCGCGGTCACGCTCGTCGACTTCAACCGGGGAGGCACACCGCTCATTGAAATCGTGAGCGAGCCCGATCTGCGCAGCAGTGACGAAGCGGAAGCCTACCTTCGGAAGCTCAGGGACATCCTGATGTTCATCGGCGTCAACGACGGGAACCTCGAGGAGGGCTCGTTTCGTTGCGACGCGAACGTGTCGATACGCCCAGTCGGCCAAGAGGAGCTCGGCACCCGAACCGAGCTCAAGAACATCAATTCGTTTCGTTTCGTCAAGAAGGCGATCGAGCACGAGATCGCGCGCCAAGAAGGTGTCCTTCAAAGTGGCGGCAAGATCGTGCAGGAGACGCGCACCTGGAGCGAGGGGCAGGGCAAGACGATTTCCATGCGCGGCAAAGAAGAGGCGCACGACTATCGCTATTTCCCCGACCCCGATCTTCCGCCTGTCGTGGTCGACGAGGCGCGCATCGGGGAGCTGCGCGCGGCGATGCCCGAGTTGCCCGTCGCGAAGCGGGCGCGTTGGCAAGCGGAGTTGGGGCTCACGGAGTACGACGCAGGCGTGCTCTGTGCGCACCCTGAAATCGCACGCTACTTCGAGAATGTGGCTTCGGCGCTGGCCGAGCAAAGCGGAAAGAAGCTGGCCAAGGTCGGCAAGAAGGCAGGGAACTTCGTCCAGGCCGAGGTGCTTCGCCACGCGACGACCGACGGGCTGGAAGCATCGTTCCCCGTGGCGGCAAGCTTGATCGCCGAGCTCTTGGCGTGCGTCGAGGACGGCACGATCAACGGAAAGATCGCGAAGAAGGTGTTCGCCGACATGGTCGATACCGGCAAGGCCCCGAAGCTCATCATCGAAGAGCAGGGCTTGGCGCAGGTGACGGACACGGGCGCCATCGAGGACGAGGTGCGCCGCGTCATCGAAGCCAATCCCTCGCAGGTCGAGCAGTACAAGGGCGGCAAGGAGAGCCTCATCGGCTACTTCGTCGGGCAGGTGATGAAGGCGACGAAGGGCGCGGCCAACCCGAAGGCCGTCAACGACATCCTTCGGCGGCTTCTGGACGAGCAATGAGCGCCGGGCTGTCTCGCGAGCCGTTGAGCGGCGCGAGCTGGTTTGCCGTCGAGCTCGACCCTGCCACGCGCGAGGTCGTGATGCTCGACCAGCGCTTGCTTCCGAACGAGGTGCGCTATCATCGCTACCGCAAGCCCGATCAGGTGGCCGATGCGATTCGCAACATGGTGGTGCGCGGAGCGCCGGCCATCGGAATCGCCGCAGCTTATGCGCTCGCGCTGGTCGCGCGCGACGAGCCGGGCGATGCCAAGATGTTTCTGGTGGCCAATGGCACCGCGGGCCGCATCCTGAACGGCACGCGGCCGACTGCAGTCAATCTCGCCTGGGCCATTGCGCGTATGTCGCGCAAGGCGGGTGAGGTGGCGGATCTGAGCCCCGAGGAGCGCTTCGAGGGCATGCTTGCCGAGGCCGAAGCGATTCACCGAGAAGACGTCGAGGCTTGCAAGAAGATGGGCGCGCTTGGCGCCGAAGACGTTCCCGACGGTGCCGTCATCCTCACGCACTGCAATGCGGGGGCGCTGGCGACCGGGGGCTACGGGACGGCGCTCGGGGTGATTCGCGCCGCACACGCCGAAGGCAAGAACGTTCGCGTCTTGGCCGACGAAACTCGACCGTACCTGCAAGGTGCGCGCTTGACCGCCTGGGAGCTTCACCAAGATGGCATTCCCGTCGAGGTCATCACGGACAACATGGCGGGCCACTTCTTGCAGCGCGGCGAAATCCAATTCGTGGTGGTCGGAAGCGATCGCATCGCGGCCAACGGGGACGTGGCGAACAAGATCGGCACGTACACGGTTGCGGTGCTTGCGAATCGACACGAGGTGCCATTCACGGTCGCCGCGCCTTGGAGCACCGTGGACCTTCGGACGCGTTCAGGAGCGGATATCCCGATCGAACAGCGCTCGCGGGAAGAGGTGGCGCGTGTCGGCGACACGAAGCTGGTGGCCGACGGCGTCGGGTGCCGCCATCCCGCGTTCGACATCACGCCGGCGGCGCTGGTCGATGCGATCTACACGGAACGCGGCGTCGTCCGTCCCAAGATTGGCGAGCGGCCAGACGTTCTCGTCGGCTAGAGCCGTACCAGGGCGACCCCCCAGTTGAGACCTGCGCCAATGCCTAGGAAGCAAAGCAAGTCGCCCTCGTGGATGCGGCCGTCTCGTCGAAGCTCGTCGAGCAGGATGCCGATGGTCGCGGCAGAGGTGTTGCCGAACCGGGCGATGTTGGAGGGGATCTTCTCGGGGGGGATCTTCAGCTTGTCCCGCACGGCGCGATTGATTCGATCGTTCGCTTGGTGTGCGATGAAGCAGTCGATGTCGTCTTGGGAGATGCCCTCGCTCTCGCAGATGGATCGCACCGTGCGAGACAGCGTCTGCACCGCCTTCTTCAGCAGGGAGGGGCCCTGCATTTGCGGGATGTGATCGTCCGCGTCCAGGACCTCCGGCGTCACGTAGGGGATGCGGCGGAAGCCGACGCCCCGGACGAACAAGTGGTCGAACGCGGCCCCGTCGCTGTGAAGCTCCGCGGCGATGAAGCCCCGGTCGGGCGTGTCGCTCTCTCGGAGGACCATCGCGGCGGCGCCGTCCCCAAAGACGACGGCAAGCCCGCGATGCTTGTTCGCCCGCGCGTACGCCTCCGGCGTGACCTCGCGTTTCACCCCCGATCGGAGCACATCCCAATCGACCCAGGGCATGAAGCCGGCGTGCACTTCTGCGCCCACGAGCAGGATCGTCTTGGCCGCCCCTGAGCGCACGAGGCTGTTGGCGAGCTGAAGCGCATAGGGCATGGCCGCGCATTGCTGCCGGATGTCGAGCGCCGGGACGCCCGGAATGCCGAGCTTGTTGCCGAGCAGCGGGCCCGAGCCGGGGAAGAAATGGTCCGGCGTCATGGTGGCAAAGATGATGTAGTCGATCTCGCTCGCCTGGATACCCGCGTTCTCGATGGCGTGCTGGCTCGCCGGCACCGCGAGGTCGCTCGGCCCCTGGCCGTCTTCGGCAAAGTAGCGCTGGCGTATTCCAGTTCGCGATTGGATCCACTCGTCGCTGGTATCCATGACGCGCGCGAGGGCCTCGTTGAGCACCGGATCCCCCGGCACGTAGTGACCGGTTCCGATGATCGTGACGCCGTTCATGCGAGGATCTCGCCCTGCCAGAGCGCTTCGGGGCCGCTCCGCCGGCGGACGACGCGTGAACGAGAGCCATCCACGAGAACTTCGGGCGGCAGAGGCCGCGCGTTGTACATGCTCTGCATCTCTCGCCCGTAGGCGCCGGCTCCACGAATGGCGAGCAGCTCACCTGGCCTGATCTCGGGAAGCGGCCGGTCCTTCGCGACGAAGTCACCCGACTCGCACACCGGTCCGACGACGTCGACGGGAACGAGCTCCGCGTCCGACGAGGGCTCGGCGATCGGCATGATCGCGTGGTACGCGCCGTAGAGGGCGGGGCGGATGAGCTCCGTCATTGCAGCGTCGACGATGACGAAGCGGCGGTCGCCCTGCGTCTTCGTATAGAGAACGCGGGTGAGGAGGACACCGGCATCGCCCACGAGCGCGCGGCCGGGCTCGGTGATGATCTCGATTTCGGGGCGCAGCATCCCCGATGCCTCGAGGCCCTGGCGAATGGCGTCGCCAAACGCGCGTGCGGGCGGGTAGGGGTCGACTTCCTGGCCGTAGTGCATCGGCCAACCTCCGCCGACGTCGATCGCGCGCAAGCGCGCGCCGCTGTCGATGCAGCGCTTGGCGAAGCCGCCGAGGATCTCGATCGCATCGCGCAGTGGCTGTGGCGAGGAAAGCTGCGAGCCGATGTGACAGGCCACTGCTTCGAGCTCGAGGTGCGAGCTCTTCAGGATTCGCGGGAGCACCGACTCTGCGACCGGGATGGCGAGGCCGAACTTGGACTCCTGAAGCCCGGTCGCGATGTACGGGTGCGTCTTGGCGTCGACGTCTGGGTTCACGCGAAGGCCGATCGCCAGCGTGCGCCCGAGCTCGAGCGCAACGCTCTCGACGACGTCCAGCTCTTGGATGTTTTCGACGTGAAGTGCGCGGATGCCCGCCTCGGCGGCGGCCATGATCTCTTCGCGGCGCTTGCCGACGCCGCTGTAGACGATGTGCTCCGGTGGAAAGCCGGCCTTCAGGGCGCGCTGCATCTCTCCGACGGACACGATATCGGCCCCACAGCCTTGCGACGCGAGCCGCGCCAAGACCGACAGATTGCCGTTCGCCTTGACGGCGTATGCGATGAGGTGGGGCGCGAAGCGGAGCGCTTCGTCGATCGAGCGATAGGCTTCGTCGATCGCCGCGCCCGAATAGACGAACGCCGGCGTGTCGACCTCGGCCGCGATCGATTCGAGCGGGACGCCTTCGCAGGCGAGCGCGCCCTCACGATACGAGAACCAGGGCGACTCCGGAATGTGCACGTTCGACATGGGAGCCCTTTATGCGTCGCGGCGGGCCAGGAGTCGACCCCGGAGGGCCCCAATCGCGTCGGCTACTCGGCCGCGCGCCGGCCCGCCAAACACATCTCGCCGCTCTACAGCGGTCTCCATGTCGAGGGCCGCGAAGATCGACTCGTCGAACGCATGGTGCGCGGTCTGGTAGCTCTGCAATGGGAGCTCCGCGAGCGTCTTGCCCGCTTTGACGGCCTGCTGAACGAGCTTGCCCGCGACGTGGTGTGCTTCGCGGAATGGGACCCCTCGAGACGCGAGCCAGTCGGCGACTTCGGTTGCGTCGAGGAAGCCTGCTTGGAGTGAGGCGGCCATCCGTTCCGCGTCGAAGGAGGCGGACTCGATCGCGCCGGTGAGTACCGCGAGGCAGTCCTGGACGGTGTCGAACGCTTCGAACACCGGTGCCTTGTCTTCCTGGAGGTCCCGGTTGTACGTGAGCGGCAGCCCCTTGAGGATCACTAGCAGGTTCACGAGCGAGCCGACGACACGGCCGGTCTTCCCGCGGACGAGCTCGGGCATGTCGGGGTTCTTTTTCTGCGGCATGATCGACGAGCCGGTCGTGAACGCGTCGCTCATTTGGACGAACGCGAACTCTTGGCTCGACCAGAGCACGAGCTCCTCGGCGATCCGTGAAAGATGGACGGAGCAAATCGCCAGGGCGCTCACAGCTTCGAGGAGAAAGTCTCGGCTGCTCACGGCGTCGAGCGAGTTTCGCATGGGTCGATCGAAGCCGAGCGATGCGGCGGTGGTCTCCCGGTCGATGGGAAAGGTCGTTCCTGCGAGGGCGGCGGCGCCAAGGGGCGATTCGTTCATCCTTTTCGCGGCGTCGACGACGCGGCTTCTGTCGCGTTCGAGCATCTCGGCCCAGGCGAGGAGGTGGTGCGACAGTCGCACGGGTTGGGCGCGCTGAAGATGCGTGTACCCTGGCATCAGAACGTCGAGGTGTCCGTCGGCCTTGTCGGCGAGCACGTCGAGTAGTCCGTCGATATCCCTTGCGACCTGTGCGCACGCCTGGCGAGTCCAAAGACGCATGTCTGTCGCGACTTGGTCGTTGCGGCTCCGGCCCGTGTGTAGGCGCCCGCCCGCTTCGCCGATGGCCTCGGTCAATGCCGATTCGATGTTCATGTGCACGTCTTCTCTCGCGGCGTCCCACTGGAACTCGCCGGCCTCGATCGAGGTGCGGATTTTCAGGAGGCCGGCCTCGATGCGCGCGGCGTCCTCTTTCGAGATGATGTTGCGGTCTGCGAGCATGCGTACGTGCGCGATCGAGCCGTCGATGTCCTGCGGCCACAGCCGGCCGTCGACATCCACGCTTGCGCTGAATCTCGCCGCGATTGCGTCCAGCTCTTCTTCGAACCGTCCGCCCCATGCCTTGTCACTCATCGTTCGTTCTCCGCTATTGCCGCGTCGGCACCCGGAGATCTACACGGCGAAGCAGGCGGGAGCCAGCCCGAAGCGCCCAGACTTCCGAAGCAGTGGCGAGGAGCGCCGCTGCGACGGGCGTCATCCATCCAAGAGAAGCACCCGCGGCGACGAGTACGGTCGCGGCGAGGGACACGCCGAGGCTCCGCCATGTCGACCTCCTCACGGCTTTGGCGATCCAGAGCGCGCTGGCTGCATCGCGTACGTCCCGGCTCGCGATGACGATCCCGCGTTCCTCGAGTGCAGTGCCAACGAGGCGAAGCGAGATCGGGACGTCGGCCGCGGCCAACACGGCGTCGTCCTCGCCGCCGCGCCCGATAGCAGCGACCACGGCGCCCGTCTCGCGAAGCGCGCGCACCTCGATGACGCGTTCGCGCGGCAGCAGCGGTGCCTTCACGCGCGAAGCTCCGAGATCGGACGCGATGCGTTCGACCGTGCGGCGGTCATCGCCCGAGAGAATGACGACCTCACAGGGAAGGTCCGCGATGCGCTCGACCGCGTCGCGAGCGCCCACGTGCGTCGGGTCGAGGATGGCCAATAGCGCCTCGAGGTTTCCGTCGATGGCGACGAAGATCGGGGTCAGTCCCTCGTTCTCGATGTGCTTGGCGTCTTCGTCGGCGGTGGCGACACTGATGCCCTCGTCGAGCAGGAGCTGGCGTCGTCCGACCACCACGGGAACGCCATGCGAGGTGATGGCGGTCACTCCTAGTCCGGAGAGCACGCGCTCCTTGCGAACGATTGCGTCCGGGCAGCCGAGCTCCTCGGCATGCTGTTGGATCGCCAGCGCGACGGGGTGGGCCTCGGCTGCGCGTTCGGCGGCCGCGGCCAAGCCGAGGACCCGTTCGAGAGGCATTGCGCCGAGCGACTTGGCTTGTTGCACGATCGGCTCTCCCGAGGTCAGCGCTCCCCGCAACAAGATCGCGGTTGTGGAGGCGCGGCTCGCGTCTCGAAGGGCGTCGGAGCTGCCAAACAGCATGCCGCGCCGCGCAGAGGCCAATGCACCAGCATCGAGTGGCGAATCGAGCGAAGCGAGGAGGGCGAGGATCGGGACGCCAAGCAGAAAAGCGGCCGCGGCCGAAGGGCCGACGAGAACCAGGAGCGCGAGCGTCGCCGGCGCGAGAACCACCCAGCTCCAATGTGCGAGGAGGACCCGGAGGCGAGACGGCGCGGCTCGGTCTTGCTGCTGGCGCCTTCCGAGCTCCGCGGCGCGCACGACCCCGCGTTCGTGTCCGGTTCGCCGGACACGAATCGTGATGGCTCCTTCGATGATGCGCGTGCCTGCGAGAATGAAGTCGCCTTCGGCGTAGCGCTTAGAGTGCGCAGCCTTTGGGTAGCGAAGGCCGATACCGGCGCCTTCCTCGATGACCCCGTCTTCAGGGGCGCGCTCACCTTCCAACACGACCACGAGGTCGCCTTGTCGGAGCCGTGAGGCGGGGATTGTCTCGTACGCGGATGGGTCCGCAGAGGGGATGCGTGCACGCTCGGGGAGCGTTTCGAGCAGGTCGCGCGAAAGAGCGCGCGCTGGCCGAAGCATCGATGCGTGGATCCAAGTGCGAAGCGACACGGCGATGCCCGCGACGGCTGCCCCGACCAAAGACCAGCGTTGCGCTTCGGGGCTTTGCATCAGCACGCTCGACAACGCGGCGAGCGCGAGCCCGAGCGGCGCGACGATTCGGGATGACGCGCTGCCCCTCAGGGGGTGTAGAGGCATGCGAGCGTTGACGGCGGCGCAGAGGGCCACGAGAAACCCCGACAGCCAGCCGAGCTCCTCGCTGGGCGTTGCGAGGACGATCCCGAGCGAGAGCACGGCTAGACCCGTGGCCACGAGTGGGTCGTACCGTCGCCCGCCGGGGCCGTGCCGCTCGGTCAAGTCGTCGTCCGCCCGGACCAAAGTGGCCTCTCGAACGAGATCGGGGATCGATGGGCGCTCGGGCCGCGCATGGGGCGGGGGCGCGCGGAAAGGAGTATCGAATGCTCGCTCCCCGTCGAGGAATCGAGCGCGGCATGCCGCTCCGCAGAGGAAGCGCACCCCGTCTTCGAGCCACAGTACGCGGGACGCGCGGAGCGGGTCGACCGACTGGCCGCACGTGGGGCAGGGCTGCGACGGAAACCGTGGTCGCTCCGGGAGCATCGTTCGCTGCTCCTACGAGGAATCGACAGCCGGTCAAGGACGCGGTAAGTGAGCGCCCGGAGGTCAGATGACGACGCGTGTGGAAACCGATTCGATGGGCCCTGTCGAGGTGCCTGCGGACAAGTACTACGGCGCCCAGACCATGAGGTCGCGGATGAACTTCCGAATCGGCAGCGAGACGATGCCGATCGAGATCGTTCACGCGTTCGGCATCCTCAAGAAGGCCGCGGCGCTCACCAACAACGAGCTCGATAACCTCGAAGGAGAGATTTGTGACCTGATCGTGCGCGCCGCGGACGAGGTCATTGCTGGCAAGCTCGACGAGCATTTTCCGCTCGTCGTCTGGCAGACGGGCTCGGGCACGCAGTCGAACATGAACGTGAACGAGGTCATCGCCAACCGCGCGATCGAGCTTGCGGGGGGTGAGATTGGCAGCAAGTCGCCGGTGCATCCGAACGACCACGTCAACCGCTCCCAGTCCTCGAACGACACGTTTCCGACGGCCATGCACATCGCGGCCGTCATCGCCATCGAAGCGATGCTGCCGAGGGTGCGCGTGCTTCGTGACACCCTGGACAGGAAGGCCAAGGCGTTTGCGCACATCGTCAAGATCGGGCGAACTCATCTTCAGGACGCGACCCCGCTCACGCTTGGTCAGGAGATCAGCGGATGGGTGTCGCAGATCGAGCATGGCGTGCAGGCCATCGAAGCGACGATGCCCCAGCTTCGCGAGCTCGCGCTCGGGGGCACTGCCGTCGGCACCGGCCTCAACACGCACCCGCAGTATGCGGAGCGCGTCGCGGAAAAGATCAGCGAGCTGAGCGGCAAGTGGTTCGTGTCCGCGCCTAACAAGTTTGCGGCGCTCGCGGCGCACGACGCGTTCGTCGGCACGAGCGGCGCGCTCAAGCAGCTCGCGGTTGCGCTGATGAAGATCGCAAACGATGTTCGATGGCTGTCCTCCGGACCGCGCTCGGGCATCGGCGAAATTCGGATTCCGGAGAACGAGCCGGGTAGCTCGATCATGCCGGGCAAAGTCAATCCGACCCAGTGCGAAGCGATGACGATGGTGTGCACGCAGGTCATGGGCAACGACGCCACCGTCGGGATTGCCGGCTCGCAGGGCAACTTCGAGCTAAACGTCTACAAGCCGGTCATGGCCTACAATCTCTTGCAGTCCGTGCGTCTGCTCGGCGACGCGTGCCAGAGCTTCAACGACAACTGCGCCGTCGGCATCGAGCCGAACCTCGAGACGATCGACGACAAGCTTCGCCGCTCGCTCATGCTCGTCACCGCGCTCAACCCGATTTGCGGCTACGACAACGCTGCGAAGATCGCGAAGTACGCCTACAAGAACAACACTACGCTGCGCGAGGCCGCAGTCGAGCTCGGCATTCTCACCGGTGAGCAGTTCGACGACGCGATCAAGCCTGAAGAGATGGTCGGGCCCCTCAAGGTATGAGCGTCGAGATCAGGCAGCATCGGCCGGGCAAGGATCTGAAGGACTTCATTCAGGTCGCCTTCGACGTCTACGCGGACGACCCTGCCTGGGTGGCACCTCTCAACATGGAAATCAAGGACCGCCTCACGCCGGAGAAGAATCCATTCTTCGAGCACGCGGAGGTGGCTCTTTTCACGGCTTGGCAGGATGGAAAGGCCGTGGGACGGATCTCTGCACAGATCGATCACGAGCATCTTCGCATCCACAAGGACAACGCCGGGTTCTTCGGCTTTTTCGACACCATCGACGACCAGGAGGTCGCTTCGGCGTTGCTGCAGACTGCCGAGCACTGGCTTGCCAACCGGGGTATGTCGGTCATGCGCGGGCCCTTCTCGCTTTCGATCAACGAAGAGACCGGGCTGCTGGTCGAGGGCTTCGACAAGCCCCCGGTGTTGATGTCGCCCCACCACCGGGAATACCAAGGCAAGCTGGCCGAGGGAGCAGGCTTGCAGAAGGTCAAGGACTGCTACGGCTGGTGGTACGACGTGGTCGCGCCGACTGCGCGCGGGCAGAGGGCATGGGAGTCGATCGTCGCGTTACCCGAGTTCCGTTTTCGCACAGTCGATCGCAAGAACCTCGAGAACGAGGTGCACGACCTCCTCGACGTCTTCAACGACGCTTGGCAGCACAACTGGGGCTTCGTCCCGGCAACCGACGCCGAAGCGAAGAAGATGGCCGCCGACCTCGCGCTCATCCTGAACGACCTCTCGTTCTTCGCCGAGATCGACGGGCAGCCCGTCGGGATTTGCGTGTGTCCGCCGAACTTGAACGAGGTGATTCACGACTTCGACGGCAAGCTCAGCCCCGGCAACATCGGCAAGCTCCTTTGGAGACTGAAGCTGAAGGGGCCGAAGTCGGCCCGCTTGATCCTGCTCGGGATTCGGACCGAGCTCCGTGGAAAGAGGCGCTATGCGCCGCTCGCGCAGGCGATCATCAACGAGCTCATCAGGCGTGGCCTCCGTATGGGGTATGAGTGGGCCGAGCTCGGCTGGACCCTCGAAGACAACCGTTTGATCAACGCCGCGATTCGGAGCGTGGGCGGCAAGATCTACAAGCGGTACCGCATCTACGAAAAGCCTATCGGGGCCTAGCGACTGAGCTCGAGGCTTTCGCCGTCGGTGCGGATGACGACCCCGCCGCCGCGGTCGGTGCGAAGCACTCGCGCGCCCAGGTCCCGAAGCCGGCCGACGACGCTGGGGCTCGGATGGCCGTACCGGTTGCCCGCGCCGCTGCTGATGACGGCGAGGGAGGGGCGTGCCGCTCTCAGGAAGGTTTCGGTGCTCGAGGTCCGCGAGCCGTGGTGGGCGACCTTGAGGACATCGGCGTGGGCTACGAGGCCGCGCGCGACCAACCGACGTTCGGCATCCGCTTCGAGGTCGCCGGTGAGAAGAAAGGCGCGCCGCCCGTACGAGAGGCGCAGCGCTAGCGAGTTGTCATTGAGGTCGAGGAGAGGGTCGTAGCGCGGGCAGGGCCAGAGGACCTCGAAATGGGCGCCTCCAAAATCCTCCGTGGTTCCGCATAGCTCCGGCACGAAACGAAGCTTGACCCCAAGACTCAGCGCTCTGTTGAGAAGCCGCTCCATCGCGCCGTCCCGCTCCTCGATCAGGAGCTGACCGCTCAGCCAGATCTCGCCCAGTTCGACGGATTCGAGCAAGTCCCGGAGGCCGCCGTAGTGGTCGGGGTGCCCGTGGGTGATGACGAGGAGGTCGATTCGAGTCCGGCGTCGCGCTGCGAGGAGGCCGCGAAGCTCGCGGCCGGCGGGGTGACGGCCGCCCTGGCCGGTGTCGATGAGGGCAAGTCGGCCGTCGGGCAGGTCGATGAGGGCGGCGTCTCCTTGGCCGACATCGACAAATGACACCCGGACGAGGTTGCGCGGTTGCTCACGGGCGATGAGCGCCTGCTCTGCGAGTAGCCAGCACGCCGCGGCGATTGCGACGAGCGCCACGCGGCGGGGCCAAGTCCGGGCGACCAGAAGAAGGAGGCAAGCGACGAGCACGATGATGCCCTGCGCGGGGTCGAGTGGCGGAAGGCGTCGTGTCAGCGCGAGCGGCGCAAGCGCGTCGCATGCGTCGAGCAGCAGGCGCACCGCAAGCGTGAGTGCCCGGCTCGGAAGCTCCGCCCATTCAGGGGCCCAAGCGCTGGCGGCGACCCCATGGGCGAGGGGGATCACGACCCAGCTCCCGAAGGGAAGGACCACGATGTTCGCGAGCCATCCGATGAGCGGGACGCCGCCGAACCACCACCACACCATGGGCGCCGTCGCGACGAGGGTTCGCCCGCTGATGGTGGCCGCCCCGCGAACCCATCGCCAAGCGGCCGGTCCAGTCGACCGTGGCGCGCTCAGGATTGCCGACGTCGCGACGATCGAGAGGAGGAACGCCGGTCGAAGCGCCATCGCAGGGTCGGGGACGGAGAGAAACAACGCGGCGGCGGCGGTGATGGCGGCGGCGGACGGCCGTCGCCCCGCAGCGAGGAGGCCCCAGGTCATCGCCGCGGTGACGGCGGCCCGCAAGGCGCTTGGGGACCCGCCGGCAAACGTCGCGTGAAGCAGTGTGAGCGGAATGCCGAGCGCGGCAGCGAGGCGGCGCGCGTCGAAACCAACCGCCAAGCCGCGAAGGAGCCAGCGGAGGATGCCGACCAACGATCCGCTGACCAGCGCGATGTGGAGACCCGACACGGCGAAGAGATGTGCCAGGCCGACTGCGGCGATGACCTTGCGCCGCTCGTAGCCGAGGGCTGCGCCGTCGCCTAGTACCAGCGCACGCGCCACGGCCGCCGCGTCGTCAGGAAGCACCGTCCTCAAGTGCCGGCGCACCCGGCCGCGCGCGCGATGCATCACGGCCCGCCAGGGGGTCACTTCGCGCACCTCTGGGGGCTCCTCCTCGCGCCATTTCGCCCAACACGCGCGGCGGGGCGGCGAAAGCGACGGGTGTGGCGAAGGGTTGTGAATCGTGGTCCGGGGGCGGACCTCTCCGTCGAAGGTGACCAGGCTTCCGACGGCTGGGGCGTGCTCGAGCCCGGTGCGAGCGGTGATTCGTTGGCCGCTGGGCACGCGCATGCAGCGCTCTCCGGTTCGAGCGTCGAGCAGCCGTAGTCGAACCATTGCCTCTGCTTCGCGGTGGTGGAGCGACTCGACTTCAGCGGTGCCGAACACGGCCCCGGAGACCCCGCAGGGCGGCGCGCTCGCCTGAATGACCCCGAGGCCCGCGAAGAATGCGAGCACGCCGAGCGGCACGGCCCAGAACGGCGAGCGCAGATCGCCTGCGTGGAGGGCGAGCGGCAACGTGCCGAGGAGCGCCCCTGCCAACAGCAGGGGAGCGACTGCCGGTTGCGACTGCGCGCCGACGAAGAGGCCGGTGATCCATCCGCTCGCGATCCACGGAAGCACCGGATCGGACTAGCAATCCATGTGCCGAACAAGTGACGGCGCAAAACCTGCGCTTGGCACCTGGGTGGAGCTGGCGGACGCCGGCGGACCTCGTCGGATCGCCACGCGGGTACCGTTCGACAACCCTCGAATCGAGGACCATGTTGCCGCCAATGACGACGAAGTGGGTATACACACTGGACGAGATCGAACAGGCCGAGGCTGCGGTTGATGGCGATTGGGATCGCGTTCGCGGACTGCTTGGCGGCAAGGGCGCCAACCTCGGAGAGATGAATCGGCTCGGTGTTCCGGTGCCGCCTGGGTTCACGATCACGACCGATGCATGCAATGCGTACCTGGCTGGTGGGGGCGGGTTCCCGCCCGAGCTCTGGGAGCAGGCCCTCGCGGCGCTGCGAAGCATGGAGGAGAAGACGGGGAAGCGCTTTGGCGACCCCGAGAACCCTTTGCTCGTCTCGTGCCGTTCCGGTGCGAAGTTCTCGATGCCGGGCATGATGGACACGGTCCTCGACATTGGGCTCAACGACGAGGTCACCGAGGGCATGATCAAGCTCACCGGAAACGAGTCGTTCGCCTTTGATTCATACCGACGACTCATTCAGATGTTTGGCACCGTCGTCCTCGGAGTGCGCGACGAGCCGTTCGAGGATGTGCTTGCACACCACCGTGAGGCGCGGGGCGTGCAGAGCGACGCGGACCTCACAGCCGAAGACTTTCGAGGGATTGTCGGCGAGTTCAAGGAGCTCGTTCGTCGTCACGCGCGCATCGAGTTTCCGTCCGACGCGCTGGAACAGCTTCGGATGGCGACGCGGGCCGTGTTCGATAGCTGGAATGGAAAGCGCGCGCGCGACTATCGAAAGGCTGCCAAGATCCCGCACGATCTCGGCACAGGGGTCAACGTCATCACCATGGTGTACGGCAACCTCGGCGAGGGTTGCGCCACCGGCGTCGCCATGTCGCGCAATGCGACGACCGGCGAGAACGTTCTCGAAGGCGACTACCTCACCAACGCCCAGGGTGAAGATGTGGTCGCTGGGGCGCGGCCGACCAAGCCGCTTATAGAGCTCAAGAGCGAAATGCCCGCAATCTACGAAGAGTTCGAAGGCATCGCGCGTCGGCTCGAGCACCACTATCGCGACATGCAGGACATGGAGTTCACCGTCGAGCGGGGCAAGCTCTGGATCCTGCAGACCCGTAACGGAAAGCGAACCGCCCAAGCGGCCGTTCGCATTGCAGTCGATCTTGCCGATGAGGGCCTCATCACCCGCGAAGAAGCCGTGCTTCGAGTCGCGCCCGAGCAAATCGAGTTCTTCCTGCATCCGCAGTTTTCCATGGAGGCGAAGGCCAACGCCGAGGTCATTGCCACTGGCCTCAACGTATCGCCCGGGGCGGCGACCGGAGTGGTCGCTTTCGACCCTGACCTCGCTGAGCGATGGGTCAACGAAGACAAGCGTGAGGTGCTGCTCGTGCGGCCCGAAACGAAACCCGATGACGTCCATGGAATGCTGGTGGCGAAGGGCATCTTGACTTCGAGTGGCGGACGCACGAGCCACGCTGCGCTCGTCGCGAGGCAGTTCGGAAAGCCCGCGGTCGTCGGCGCAGCCGGGCTCAGCATCGACCTCCGTACGCGAGCGATGCGCGCGGGCAATGTCCACATTCACGAAGGTGAGTGGCTTTCGATCGACGGGACGACGGGTGAGGTGTTCGCTGGGAAGCTCGATACCGTGGTGCCAGACATTCAGGACGCTTGGCTCTCGAAGCTCATGGTTTGGGCGGACGAGTTTCGACGGCTCGGCGTTCGCGCGAACGCGGACTACCCGGAGGACGCGGAAAGGGCGCGAGCCTACGGCGCCGAGGGCATCGGTCTATGTCGCACCGAGCACATGTTCTTCCAGGCCGATCGTTTGCCGACCGTGCAACAGATGATCACGACGAAGACTCTGGCCGAGCGGCGCGAGGCAGTCGATGCATTGCTTCCGTTCCAGCGTGAGGACTTCGCCGGCTTGTTCCGCGCGATGGATGGCCTTCCAGTCATCGTCCGACTGATCGACCCGCCGCTTCACGAGTTTTTGCCGAGCTTCGAGGAGCTGACGCGTGAGCTCACGGACCTTCAGATCCGGGTCACCAACGCTCGGACGCTTCCGGAGGTCGAGGAGCTCACCGCTAAGCTCACCGCGACGCGCACCATGCTGGACAAGGTTTCCTCCCTCAAGGAGGCGAATCCCATGTTGGGACTTCGCGGCGTTCGGCTCGGCATTCTCATCCCAGAGCTGACCCGAATGCAGGTGCGAGCCATTTTCGAGGCCGCGTGTGAGGTCAGCAGGGAGGGCATCAAGCCGATTCCCGAGGTGATGATTCCACTGACGAGCCATGTGAACGAGATCCGACGGCAACGCGAGGTGCTGGAGGCTGAGGCGCGCGCCGTGATGGAAGAGCAGGGCATCGAGATTCACTATCAGTTCGGCACGATGATCGAAGTGCCGCGCGCTGCGCTCACGGCCGACCAGATCGCCGAGTACGCCGAGTTCCTGTCGTTCGGAACCAACGACCTCACGCAGACGACGTTCGCGATGAGTCGTGACGACGCCGAGTCGGGCTTTCTCATGCGCTACCTCAGCGAAGGCATTCTGCCCGCCAATCCCTTCGGCACGCTCGACGAGGACGGCGTCGCGAAGCTCATGCGTATCGCGGTCACGGAGGCTCGGAAGACGCGGCCGGACATCGAAACCGGCGTCTGTGGAGAGCACGGCGGAGACCCAGCATCGATCGAAATTTGCGATCGTCTTGGCCTGGACTACGTCAGCTGCTCGCCGTACCGAGTTCCGGTCGCACGGCTGTCGGCGGCGCAATCCGCGTTGCGGGCTCGCAAGTCCAGCAACTAGCTGTAGAAGGCGACCGCGGCCATCAGCGCCGCGTAGGTGACCAACAAGACGATGGCGTCCGGCTCCAGTTGCCGGATGCGCGTGCGCTCCGACTCCCCGACGATGGCTGCGACGGCGATCGCCATGAGGAGGATCGCGCCAATGCCGGCAATCGCTTGTGATGGGGCGACTGCCGCGAGGATCGGACCCTCGGTGTACGCGAGGTCGGCAAACAAGAGCACGCTCATGTTTGCGACGTTGCTGCCGAATAGGTTGCCGACGGCCATGTCGTACGCGCCGATGCGAATCGATGCGATCGAGGCGACGAGCTCGGGCAGGGAGGTGGTGACCGCGAGGAGCGCGGCGCCGAGGAACGATTGCTCGAGCCCCGTGTGCTCGGCGATGGCCTTGACCGCGAGCGTGGCGACCGGCGCGCTGAGGAAGATGAATGCCACCGCCACACCAAAGCCAAACCAGAGCTTGCCGAGCGAGAACGTCGCGGCTTTCGTGCTCCAGCCGGTTGGCTTTTGTAGCGGGATCCTGCGGTCGTCGAGGCCCGGTCGCGCGAGAAGCGGCATCCGCCTGAACCATGCGATCGCAAGGACATACAGCACCATGATGAGGATGGGCGCGAAGCCGACCCAGCCGATCCCAGCTTCGGTCCCCATGATGATGCTCAACGTGGGGATAGCGGTGAGTCCAATCGCGACGGCTGCGACGCGCGCGTGTCCGAGCTCGACCGAGGGCCAGACCTGTCCACGGTAGAGCAGGTCGATGATCGCGAGGATCGCCATGTTCGCCATCGACGAACCGAGAAGGTCGCCAACCGCGAGGTCAGGGGCGTGCGCTTGTGCGGCGGTGATGTCGGTGACGACCTCGGGAAGCGAGGTGGCAAACGCCAGCATGAGCGTCCCCACGAAGAGCCGGCTCATGCGCATCCGTTCGGCGAGCTGGTCGGCGTACCCAGCGAGTGACGCCCCCGCCCTGACGAGCACCGCCGCGCTCAGCAAGAAGACGACTATGGCCTGCCACAACCCCATCGACGCGGGTCATAGCATGCGCGCTGCCCTCCGGGCGCGACTTTGGCTCGGGGCAGGCCTCGATTTCGGCCTTCGAGAGGCCGAGCGTGAACGCGAGCCGTCGGGCGAGTTCGCTACGGTTCTACTCGAGTTGCGTTCTTCGCGCCTCTAGCCAAATCTGACCGTGTCATGGTCCAAGCTTTCAGAGGCGGGGTGCGCGCTCGGGCCCAGCGGCACGCCGTATGGGTGAGTCTCGGTGTCGTTCTGGCGACTTCGCTGCTCATCGCGATGCTCCTCCCCCGGGGTCCGCGTGATCCAATGGCCTTCGACGACCCGTCGCGACAACCCCGAAAGGCGCTCGAAGCTCGTGACTACGCCGTCGTTGCCGGAACGCCCTGGGCGGCGAATGCCATGAGGCGCGTGCTCGATCAGGGAGGCAACGCATTCGATGCCGCGGTTGCGGGGCTCCTCGTGCTCAACGTCACCTACGGAGAAGCAGCGAGCTTTCCGAGCATCGCGCCTCTTCTCACGTGGGATGCGTCGACGGCTAGGGCGCAGAGCTACGTCGGGGTCGGGACCGCACCTGCGCGGGCGACAATCGAGGAGTTTCGCGCCCGGGGTCACGAGGTCGTGCCCAAGTACGACGTCCTGGCCCAGCTCGTGCCTGCTTCGCCAGACGTGATCGTCGCGCTGCTCACGGAGCACGGCACACGCGGTTTCGCGGAGCTGGCAGCGCCTGCCATCGCCATCGCCGAGGAAGGATTCCCCGTTCACCATGCGATGGCGCGTGACCTCGACTTCAACTTCTTCGAGCGCCTCGGGTTCCGGATTCTGCTGCCCTACAACGCCGAAGTTTTCACGCAAGGTCAGTGGTGGCGGCCCATCGTGGTCGGTGACCGGTTCCGCATGAACGACCTCGGGCGTACGTTACGGACGCTCGGCGAGGTGGAGGCGTCGTGCTTGCTCGGTGGAGGGGAGCGCGACAACTGTCTACTCGCGGTGCGCGACTACTTCTACCGGGGACCCATCGCGGAGGCGATCGTGGCGCTGCACGAACGCCACGACGGGCTGATGACGCACGCCGATCTCGAGGGCTATTCGGGCCGCTGGGAGGAACCCCTTCGCGGTCGTTTTCGGGAATACGAAGTGCTCACGAACGGCACGTGGACGCAGGGGATCGTCGTTCCGATGGTGCTGCAGATACTCGACGGCCTGCCAATCGAAGACCTCGAGCACAACAGCGCCGCCTACGTCCATGCCGTGGTTCAGGCTCTCGAGCTCGCGATGGCGGACCGTGAAGTGTGGGTTGGGGATCCCGATTTCGTCGAAGTCCCCGTCGCCGCGTTGCTGGACCTCGACTACGCCGCCCGGCAGCGGAGCCGCATGACCGAGCGAGCCTTTGGGACGCTACCCCCTTCGGGCATCTCGAAGGGCGACGGCGGCGCAACGGGCTGGCGGCCTCCGGCGCCAAGCGATGATCGTGTCCTCGCGGGTGCGCCAGCGTTCGGGCGAGACACCAGCTATCTCGCCGTCATCGATGCCGCGGGCAACAGCGTTTCCATGACGCCGAGCGACTTTCCTCAGTCCCCGATGATTCCCGGCATGGGCCTGACGCTCGGCATCCGGATGACGCAGTTCCGACTCGACCCGACGAACCCGACCGCGCTAGCGCCCGGAAAGAGGCCGCGTGTGACCCCACACGCGCTCATGCTGCTGCGTGATGGTGCGCACCTGATGAGCATCGGAACACCCGGTGCCGAGATGCAGACGCAAGCCAACGTGCAAGTGCTCCTCAATCACCTCGTGTTTGGAATGGGAATCCAAGACGCGATCGACGCGCCCCGGTTTCGCTCGCTCACGTGGCCCGACTCTTTCGCGCCGCACGACTCCGAGCCCGGCGTCCTCGAGCTCGAGGCGAGCCTCCACGACGCCATCGCGGGCGATCTCGAGGCGCTCGGCTACCAAGTGCGGCGTTGGGATGACTGGGACAACCACTTCAGCGCTGTCGGGGCGGTGCGGCGGTCGGAAGGCGGCCTGATCGTTGGATCGGATCCTCGAGATGCGACGACTGCGGCAGGTCGCTGAACCCGAGGGTAGGGGCGTCATCTCCGCCGGGAGCGTGCTTGCGGTCTATCCGGCAAGGCGCCCGAGCGCCAGGCTGTGCGCCTCGGCGTAGTGACGGCCGAGGTTGTGCCAGTCGAAGTGCTCGCTGTACGATTCGACCGAATTGCGGAGCGTGATCCGGTCGCGTCGCGTGAGGGACGCGAATCGGAATAGGCGGTCGGCAAGCTCTTCAGCAGCGTGGTGAAAGTCGTTGTGCCGACGGGGCACGACATAGATCCCCTGGGACGCGTGGTCGGGCAACAGGCGCTTGAGATACGAGCCGAAACCCGACAGGTCGCTAGTGACCGCCGGGACTCCCAGCGCGATTGATTCGAGCGGTGTGTAGCCCCACGGCTCGTAGTAGCTCGGAAACACGCCCAGGTGGCAGCCGCGTACGAATTGGTCGTACTCCATCCCAAAGAGGGGGCTCGTAGCTTCGACGAAGTCGGGATGGAAGACGACTTTGACTGGGTCGTCCTCGAGGTTGAACAGCCGGCAGGTGCGCAGCTGATTCAACACCGGATCGTTGGCCTCGTCGACGAGGTCGTGGGTGACGATGCCTGGGGGAACCTTGCTCTTCCAGGCGTGGATCGCGCGGCGTAGGCGCAGTCGCCAGTGGTCTTCCATGAACACGTTGAGATCGGGGATTTCACCTGTCGAAGCCGCGGTGAAAAGCCCGTGGTCGACGGACGCCTTTACAGCGTCGGCGACGGTGCGGAACTCGTGGAGCATTGCGCGGTTCTGCAGCGCTCGGACGTTGATTGAACGAAACGGCGCCTTGGTGACGATGAAGAACACGATCGTCATGGGGCTTCCGGCTTCGCGGAGCCGGTGGTTGAGTCGGGCCAGCGACTCGATCGTCAGGTCCATTCCCTTGTTGAGATACTCGTATCGGCCAGAAGTGAACATGTAGAGAGTGTTGTCTAGGTCGAAGCTGTAGCTTGGGAAGAAGTGTCCGATCGAAAACTCGTGCAAGCGTTCCTTGTATTGCTGGTGGAGCGTCTGGAACTCGTGGATCGCGGTGAACCGACGGATGTTCAGCCCGTTGGGCAGCAGCATGTCGGGCGTGCGCCCGAGCAGATGGGTGCACTCTTCAGCGGTGAGATCGGACACGGTGGTGAAGACGTGCGCCCCGTGCGCAGCGGCCTTCTCGATGTGATGCTGAGCCTCGACGTTGAAGTTCTTGGCCTCTTGGTCCGCGTCCAGGTAGGGCAGGTGGTCGTAGAACGCCGGGTTGCCAGTCGCCAAGTACCGCCCGATCAGAGTCGCGTGCGTGGTGAAGACCAGCGACCCTGGCCAGTGTTCCTTTCGCAACATGGGGATCGCCAAAGCGGCCTGCCACTCGTGGAAGTGCGCGACGAGTTGACGACGCTGCGACTCCTCCTGGGCGACGAGCGACAGGAACGCGCGGCACATCTCTCCGAAAGCGATGGCGTTGTCTACGTTCGTCTCGTCGCTCGCGGGAATCCCGTGGTCAGCCCAGACGCGGTACTTGAGCTCGTTGAGCACCCGGCCGGCCGACGCGACGTCGAGCAGCACCACGCGCGGCCGGCCGCTCACCAGCCACCGGCCGTAGTGCGCGCCGTAGCCCATCTGCCGGAGTTGCTTCACCGCGTGCCCCAGCGCCCCGACTAGGGGCGCCGGCTCGAACTCGACCTCCGCGGTCTGCGGGTTGTAGGGGCCCAGCAGACAGTACTGGTTTCCCCACCTCCGGACCATGCTGGGCACTTTGGATCGCAGGACGGTGTAGATCCCGCCGACCTGGTTGCAGACCTCCCAGCCGACCTCGATCAGGAACGGCTCGGCCTCCCGGGCCGCGAAGCTAGCCGGTTCTTTTCGTGCCTGCTCATCTGTCGTCGGTGGGGTAGATCGTGTCATGCTGAGGGCGACCTCGAGGATTGCTCTGGGCACCCAGATTGTAGGACCCTACGGCGTTCTTTGCATTGTGCAGCCCGGCTGAGCGCCTTCGTTCACCGGAGAACCAAGCCCGAAGACGTGCTTCCGGTCCAGGTATGCCACTCGCGCGGACCGAGCCCGATCTGCGACTTGCACAATCGGTGCAGCGCGGTACGCACTGGGGTCCGATTCTGCCGATGAGATTGTGCCTCAGACTACTGGGGCTAGGACGCGTAGCTCAGCTGGATAGAGCGCTCCCCTCCGGAGGGAGAGGTCGTGGGTTCGAATCCCTCCGTGTCCGCCGGAAATCCTGGGAGAAAAACGCAGCCCACGGTTCCGACTCAATTCTTGTGCCGGGTTCTGTGCCGGGTCGGAAGCGGTCCTCCCGGGCTCGCGCACGCAAAGCGGCCTCTGCCGAGTCGGCTTGCGGGCTCACGTACACGCGGCCAGCAGTCTCCGTCGAGCGATGGCCGCCCACGTACGCTGCCGCGGCGAGCCCTTCGCGTTCGGCGATGTCGGTGAGACACCGATGCCGCAAGTCGCGAAGGGTCAGGTGGCGGGCGCGTTCTTCGCCCACGACGATGCGCGCAGTCGCTCGGAAGGTCTTGAGGTAGTGGAAGCCCGAGAAGATGCGGCCGCGGGCTGGAGAGACCGCCTCGAGGGCCCAGCGTGCCCGAGGAGAAAGCCACAGTGGGCGGCCGTTGCCTT
>Ga0316198_10000164_pt1 | contig 30488 bp, 27 predicted proteins | sample OudBieAanoxic_MG_FD_204935 | JGI IMG/M metagenome (GOLD analysis project Ga0316198, IMG submission 204935) | Coastal sediment microbial communities from Oude Bieten Haven, Netherlands - site A anoxic | ecosystem: Environmental > Aquatic > Marine > Coastal > Sediment | place: Netherlands... | reverse complement strand
GGATCCCTGCCCTGAGGAAAGATTTTATAATAGACGAGGTTCAGATATATGAGGCGAAAATATTAGGAGCTTCGGCAATACTTTTAATAGTGGCAATTTTAGATGAAAAAATACTGAAAAAATTTATAAAAATAGTTGAAAAATTAGGGATGGATGCCCTAATAGAGGTACATACAAAAGAAGAAGTTGAGACAGCCCTAAGGGCAGGTGCAGAGATAATAGGGATAAATAACAGGGATTTAAAAACATTTAAAGTCGATCTAAATACAACGATAGAGCTGGCAAAATTAATTCCAAAAGATAAGGTGATAGTGTCTGAGAGTGGGATAAAAGATGAGATGGATATAGAAAAGTTAAAAAAAGCTGGGATAGATGGAGTTCTGATCGGAGAAATATTTATGAGGTGTGATGATATAGGTGAATTAGCAGGAAAATTTAAAGATGCAGCAAGGGGAAAAAGATGACAAAAATAAAAATATGCGGATTGCGAAGAGTGGAAGATATAGGGATGGTGAATAAAAATTTACCTGATTATGTGGGATTTATTTTTGCTGAAAGTAAGAGAAAAGTCACCAAAGAGAAAGCAAAAGAATTGATAGATAGATTGGACGAAAGGATAAAAACTGCAGGGGTATTTGTAGATGAAACGAGAGAAGAGGTCGAGAAGGCAGCAAAATACTGTGAATTGGATATACTACAATTCCACGGGGAGGAAACAGCAGAGTATTGTGAGCAATTTAGAGATCGGTATGAAATTTGGAAGGCGTTTTCAGTAAAGGATAGAGGTATAGAAAAAAGGCTTATAGAATATAAAGAACATACAGACCTGTGTCTTTTAGATGCCTATAGTAAAGGGATAAGAGGTGGAAGTGGTAAGGTTTTCAATTGGGATTTAATCGAAGGGATGAGTAAAAAATACAAGATTGCTCTGGCTGGAGGGATAAATTCTAAGAATATATTAGAAGCTGTGGAAAGGGTAGACCCTTATATTATAGACCTGAGTTCAGGTGTGGAGACAGATGGATTTAAAGATGAAGAGAAAATAAAAGAAATTATTCAAAAAATAAAACGAGGTGGGAAAAATGAATAGAAAGTTTGGAAAATTTGGTGGACAATATGTAGCTGAAACATTGATGAATCCATTGAAAAACTTGGAATCAGCCTATAAAGAGGCGAAGAATGATCCAAAATTTATGGGGGAATACAGGTATTATCTGAAGGAATATGTAGGCCGTGAAACACCTTTATTTTATGCTGAAAAGATGAGTAAGAAATTAGGCGGAGCAAAGATATATTTAAAAAGAGAGGATCTGAATCACACTGGGGCTCATAAGATAAATAATGTGTTGGGGCAGATTTTACTGGCTAAAAAAATGGGAAAAAAGAAAGTGATAGCTGAAACGGGAGCCGGACAACATGGGGTAGCAACAGCCACAGGAGCGGCATTATTCGGGATGGAATGTGAAGTTTTCATGGGTGTAGAAGATATGGAAAGACAGAAGATAAATGTTTTTAAGATGGAACTTTTGGGAGCTAAGGTAACAGCTGTATCATCAGGAACGGGGACATTAAAAGATGCAACCAATGAAGCCATAAGAAAATGGGTGCAGAGGGTAGAGGATACATTTTATGTGATTGGATCGGTAGTTGGACCCCATCCATATCCCACTATGGTAAGAGATTTTCAAAAGGTAATAGGAGAGGAAACTAAATCACAGATAGTCAAAGCAGAAGGACAGTTGCCAGATGCAATAATTGCCTGTGTAGGGGGAGGTTCCAATGCAATGGGGATGTTTTACGATTTTATAAAAGATGAAAAGGTGGCACTCTATGGAGTGGAGGCAGCCGGGTACGGTATAGGAACAGGGCAGCATGCAGCAGCATTTTGCGGTAGTGTAGGAGTAATACATGGTATGAAAACTTATATGCTCTGCGACGGTGATGGAAATATAACTCCAGCACACTCTATATCAGCAGGATTAGATTATCCAGGAGTAGGTCCAGAACATGCCCACCTGCATGATATAAAAAGGGTGAAGTATGAATCGGTGACAGATGATGAAGCTTTGGAAGGGTTTAAATTATTAACCAGGGAGGAGGGAATAATGCCGGCCCTTGAAAGTTCCCATGCCATAGCTTATGCAATGAAATTAGCTCCTAAGATGAGAAAAGACCAGATATTAGTAATAAATATATCGGGACGTGGGGATAAAGATATCCATACAGTAGCTGAATATTTAAAGGGGGAAATAAAACTATGAACAGGATAGAGAAAAAATTTAAAGAACTAGGAGATAAAAAAGCATTAATTACATATATAACAGCTGGAGATCCTGACTTAGGTCAGACAGAACAACTTATCTATGCTATGGAAAGGGGAGGAGCCGACATAATAGAATTGGGAATACCGTACTCAGACCCTATAGCTGACGGACCTGTTATCCAAGCCGCCGGCAAGAGGGCATTAGATAATGGAACTAGGTTATTTAAAGTATTTGAAGTTGTTAAAAAAACCAGGGAAAAAACAGAGATCCCATTGGTGTTTTTAATCTATTTCAATACTATCTTGAGCCAGGGGATAGAAAATTTTATAAAAAAATGTCAGGAAGTGGGGGTAGACGGGCTCATAATACCCGATCTTCCCCTGGAGGAAAGGGGAGAAATAGGAGGATTACTAGGGGAAAGTGGTGTAGATTTAATACCATTGGTTGCTCCTAATTCCAAGGATAGATTGGGGGACATAATTAATCAGGGTGGGAGTGGATTTGTCTACTGCATATCATCCTTTGGTGTAACCGGGGTTAGGGATAACTTTGATGTAGATTTAAAAAGTTTTCTAGAAGAAGTAAGGGCAGAGACAGATTTACCTTTAGCAGTTGGATTTGGGATATCCAGCAGGGAACATGTAGAAAAGATACATAAGATAGCAGATGGAGCCATAGTTGGATCTGCTATCGTAAAATTAATTCATGAAACTAATGGTGATCCAAAAGTAATAGAGAGGAAAGTCAGGGAATTAAAAGGTTGTTGAAGTGAAAGGAGAGTATAGATATAGAGCCGGGATAAAAATAAATAAAAAATGTTTGACAAAGAGATACAATAGGAGTATTATTATATCAAATAAATTTTAGGGAGGTAGATCAGATGGTGATGAAGGGCTTTAGATATTGGTATGAATTGAAAAGCAATCAAATTTCATAACCAACAGGTTTATTAAACTTAAGACAATTTGTCAAAATAAATTTTTTAATTGTAGACCTATATTTTAAATATAGGTCTTTTTATTAGGAAAATTGTGAACCTGTTCTATTTGGAGCAGGTTTTTTATTTTATAGGATAATTTCAAAATATAGATATATTGGGAGGAAAAGGATGATAATTAAACTAAAAAAAGGTGTCACAAATGATCAAGTGGACCATATTGTAGAAGTATTTGAAAACTTTGGAATGGAGATAAGAGATATATCAGGGAAGGAATATGGAGTTTTAGGAATAGTGGGAGACACATCAAAATTAAGTATAAGAGATATGGAAGCATTAGAAGGAGTAGAAAAGGTGACGAGAATACAAGAACCATTTAAGAAGGCTAATAGAAAGATGCAGGAGGAATGTACAATAATAGATGTAAACGGGATAAAAATTGGTGAAGGAAATTTCACTATTATGTCTGGGCCTTGTTCAGTAGAATCAAGGGACCAAATTTTAGAAGTGGCAAGATCAGTAAAAAAATCAGGAGCTCAAATCCTCCGTGGAGGAGCATATAAACCGAGAACTTCTCCATATGCTTTCCAAGGAATGGAATTAGAGGGGCTGGAACTATTAAAGGAGGCGAGAAAAGAAACTGGGATGCCAATAGTGACTGAAATTATGTCGGTAGACCTAGTGGAAAAATTTGCTGAAGAGGTAGATATAATCCAGGTGGGAGCTAGAAATATGCAGAACTTTGATCTGTTAAAAGCACTTGGTAAGATAGATAAGCCAATTTTATTAAAAAGAGGATTGTCGGCTACCATCGAAGAATGGTTGATGTCTGCTGAATATATAATGGCAGGAGGAAATGAAAAAATAATCTTATGTGAAAGAGGAATCAGAACATATGAAAAATATACAAGAAATACATTGGATCTAAGTGCAGTATTGGCAGTAAAAAAATTAAGCCATCTGCCAGTAATTGTAGACCCGAGTCATGCTACAGGAAAAAGATGGATGGTTAAAAAGTTAGCCATGGCAGCAGCAGCAGTAGGAGCAGACGGATTGATGATAGAGGTACACAATGATCCTGAAAATGCCCTATGCGATGGAGCACAGTCACTTAGACCAGAGCAATTTGAAGATTTAGTGGTAGATGTAAAGAAGATATTAGAGGCAGTCGGTAAGAAGATGTAATAACTCTAATCATAAATATAAATTTAAAGAAACCGAGGTAGAGGCAAATAATAAAAATACTGGAAGGAGAAAATTATGAAGCAAAACAAAACATTAAGTATAGTAGGGTTAGGACTTATAGGTGGATGTTATGCTAAAACCTTGAGAGATCAATTTGATATGATCTATGGGATAGATCTAGATGAAAGAGCACTCTCCTACGCAGAATCTGAAGGTATAATAGATAAAGGATTTGTAGATCCTAAAATCCCTCTATCTGAAAGTGACCTAATAGTAATTTGTCTCTATCCCAACCTAGTGGAAGAGTTTGTAGAGAAAAATATTGATAACTTTAAACCTAATGCTGTTATCACAGATGCAGTAGGAATAAAAGGTGATCTGATAAATAGAATAATGGGAAAACTTCCATCAAATATAGATTTTGTAGGAGCGCATCCCATGGCAGGAAGGGAAGTACAAGGGGTATGGAATTCTAGTGAAAAGATATTTAGTGGAGCGAACTTTATAATAACTCCTCATCCTCTGAATCATGCCGAAAATTTAGATCTAATAGAAAAGTTAGCATATAAGATGGGATTTAAGACAGTTACTCGAATAACTCCTAGAAAACACGATGAAATAATATCTTTTACCAGTCAATTAACTCACGCCATAGCAGTTGCCTTAGTTAATTCAGATGAAAAAAACTTTGATACCAATGTATTCATAGGAGATTCATATCGAGATCTTACTCGTATAGCCATGATAAATGAAGAGCTATGGGATAAACTGTTTATGGGAAACAAGGAAAATCTCATAAAAAAGATAGAAAAATTTGAAGAGAGTTTAGATCGAATAAAAATTTCTATAAAAGAAGGAGATAGTGAATCCCTAAAAGAAGAGTTCAGGAAATCTACTGTGAGAAGAAAGGAGATATCTTAAAATGGAAAAATTACATATAAATTTAGATGAAAAATCCTATGATATTTTTATAGAAAGAGGAGTATTTGAAGAGGTAGGGAAATATATCTCAAAAGTCTATAAAAAGAAAAAAATAGTTGTAGTGACAGATACAAATGTGGATAAACTTTATGGAGAACAATTATTAAAAACTTTGAAAATGTCAGGTTATACACCTGTAAAGGTTGTCTTTGAAGCAGGGGAAGAAAATAAAAATTTTGAGACCCTGACTGAGGTATATGAAAAAATAATTGATTCAGAGATAAAAAGAGGAGATCTTCTCATAGCTTTTGGTGGTGGAGTTGTGGGAGATTTGGCAGGATTTGCAGCTTCTACAATATATAGAGGGATAGATTTTATCCAGATACCAACTACACTACTAGCTCAGGTAGACAGCAGTGTAGGAGGGAAGGTTGCAGTAGATACAAGGAGGGGTAAAAACTTAGTTGGAAGTTTTTATCAGCCAAAGATGGTAATTATTGATCCTGATCTGCTTAAAACCCTGGATGAAAGGGAAATAAGGAGTGGGATGGCTGAGGTAATAAAATACGGTGCTATCTATGATAATGAATTTTTTGAATATCTGCTGGAGAAGGAAGGTCTAAAGGATTCCATGGTAGATATTGAAAAGATTATTAAAAAATGCTGTGAGATAAAGGCAAAAATAGTAGAGGTAGATGAGCTGGATATGGGGTTACGTATGATATTAAATTTTGGTCATACTCTGGGTCATGCTATTGAAAAATATTATGATTATACAAAATATACCCATGGAGAGGCAATTTCTATAGGTATGTATGAGATAACAAGGTTAGGAGAAAAGTTAGGAATAACAAAGGCTGGGGAATCGAAAAAAATAAAAGAAATTTTGACAAAATATGGACTTCCCATAGAAGACAAGGTTGAAATAAAAGATCTTATAGAAATTATGAAAACAGATAAAAAAAATATATCAGGAATATTAAATTTTATATTTTTATCTGAAATAGGTAAGGTAGACATAAAAAAAGTAGCAGAGGAAGAGATCACCAATAAACTACTTAAATAAAAATTATGCCTGTCTGCAACGTCACGTTGCCTTTTGTAAATAGTAAATTTGTAGTGTAGGAGGGTAGAAATGAAGGTTAGGATAATTCCAAACAAATTAAAAGGGGATGTAGTGATACCACCATCTAAAAGTCTAGCACATAGAGCTATAATTGCCGGATCATTAGCTGAGGGAAAGAGTGTGATAACAAACCTTAATTTTTCAAATGATATAGCAGTAACAACTCAGGCTATGAAAGATTTAGGTGTAGACATAGAAGTATTTGAAGATTATGAAGTTATTACAGGATCTAAAAATCTAAAGAGGGTAAATAGTACTATAAATTGCGGGGAATCAGGATCTACAATTAGATTTATGATACCTATATCTCTATTGGCAGATGGAGAAATAACCTTTGTAGGAGAAGGAAGATTAACTACTCGACCACTGAATGTATTTCATGAAATTTTTGATGAACAGGGAATAAAATATAATAAAGGTGTGGAAGAATTGCCCTTCACTATAGATGGGAAATTAAAAGCAGGCAAATTTGAAGTAAGGGGAGATATAAGTTCTCAATTTATAACGGGTTTACTCTATACATTGCCAAAATTAGATGGTGATTCTGAAATAATGATAACTACTAACTTGGAATCTAAAGGGTATATAGACCTGACTTTAGATGTTTTAAATAGATTCGGCATCAAAATAATCAATGAAAATTATGAAAAATTTATCGTTCCCGGAAATCAAAGGTATAAGGCACATGATTATAGGGTAGAGGGAGATTTTTCCCAGGTAGCATTCTGGCTGGTAGCTGGATTTTTAAATGATGGTATGAATTGTCTTGGAATGAATCCAAATTCACTTCAAGGTGACAGAGAAATAATAAAGATCTTAAAAGATATGGGTGGAGACCTAACAATAGATGAAGATACAATAAGTATTGCAGGAAAGAAATCAATAGGGACAGTAATTGACCTCAGTCAATGCCCAGATTTAGGGCCTATAGTAACAGTATTAGCTAGTCTGAGTGAAGGGACTACTAGGATAATAAACGCTGGGAGATTGAGGATAAAGGAATCTGATAGGATAACGTCTATGACAACGGAACTTAATAAATTAGGTGCTAAGATAGTGGAAACTCAAAATGGAATGGTTATAGAGGGAGTAAAAAACTTAAAGGGTGGAGTAGAAGTGGATGCTTGGAATGATCATAGGATAGCCATGGCGTTGGCAGTAGCCAGCAGCAGATGTGATGAACCTATTATCTTGACAGGTGCAGATTCAGTAAAAAAATCATATCCGAATTTTTGGAAAGATTTTGAAAAATTATGTGGGAAGATACAAATAATAGAGGAATAATAATAAAAAGCTCTAACATAGATTAAAGAGGTTGATTATATTTTTGTCTATGTAATCGGTGTTAAAAAAAGATTTTTAATTGACTAAATTAGTAAAAATTTTACAGTGAAAAGGTTGAATAGTTTAAAGGTTTTAGTTAAAAGAATAGAAGAAAGATTGCCTTAGTAATCTTTCTTCTATTCTTAAATTTGGTGATATCGCAAGTATTAAAATTAATTCTAATTAGAATTAATTTTAGGTGCGAGAAAACCCTAAAAGGAAAGGTGAAATAAAAATGGGTTCAACTTGGGGAAAAAATATAAAACTGTCATTGTTTGGGGAATCCCATGGTGTTGGAATAGGAATTACTATTGATGGATTGCCGGCAGGGGTGGAGTTAGATCTAGATTCAATAAAATTAGAGATGCAAAGACGTGCTACAGGTAAAAATGAACTGACAACAGCTAGAAAAGAAGCGGATATTTTTGAAATTTTAAGCGGATATTTTAATGGTCATACTACAGGAGCACCTCTTAGTATACTAATTAGAAATAAAGACCAGCAATCGAGGGACTATAGTAAGATAAAAGATATAGCCAGACCAGCTCATGCTGACTATACTGGATATAAAAGATATGATGGGTACAATGACTATCGTGGGGGAGGCCATTTTTCTGGCAGATTGACAGCTCCCATAGTGTTTGCAGGAGCAGTATCAAAACAAATATTAAAATCTAAAGGGATCTATATAGGGACCCATATAAAGAGTATAAAAGACCTCAAAGACAGGGATTTTTGTGAGAGAGATCTAAATATAGAAGTTTTTAAAAAATTATCTGAAAGACAACTTCCATTTTTAGATGAAGACCTAAGAAACCTTAGCCGAGAAAAGATATTAAAAGCCAAGAGTGAGTGTGACTCTTTGGGTGGAGTAATCGAATGTTCTATCATAGGGGTAAAACCAGGAATAGGAAATCCATTTTTTAATTCTATCGAAAGCCAATTGGCAGGACTATTGTATTCTATACCAGCTGTAAAAGGTGTAGAATTTGGTGCTGGATTTGGAATAACCGATCTGTTTGGAAGTGAAGCCAATGACGATATCTATATGGATGGCAATGAAGTGAAAACTAAAACTAACAACAATGGCGGCATTTTAGGAGGAATTACCAATGGAATGCCGATAAACTTTAAGGTGGCTATAAAACCAACTCCTTCTATATCAAAGGCTCAAGAAACTATAAATATGAAAACTAATGAAGAAACGAAATTTGAAATTGTTGGAAGACACGATCCTTGCATAGTTCCAAGAGCTTTAGTGGTAGTAGAAGCAATGGCAGCCATAGGGATCTTAGATTTTTTAGTGATATCTTAGGGTGGTGGAAATGAATAAATTAGATCGATTGAGAATTGAGATAAATAAAATAGATGAAGAGATGGCAAAATTATTTGTAAAAAGAATGAAGGTAGTAGAAGGAATAGCAAAATATAAGCAGAGTACAGGGATGGAAATATTGGATATTGCAAGGGAAAAAGTAGTGATAGAAGAAAATTCCAAGAGGGTTAGAGATGAAAAAGTAAGAAAATACTATATTGAGTTTTTAGAAGGAAATATGGAGATCTCTAGAAAATTTCAAAAGTCTATCCTGGGGCTGGATAAAGTAGTGGGTTACCAAGGTATACCGGGATCATTTAGTTATTTAGCACTAAAAACTAAATATAAAGATGAACCTTTAAACTCCTATCAAAATTTTGAAGATGTGTTCATAGCATTAAAAAATAAGGAAATAGAAATAGGAGTACTGCCTATAGAAAATTCCTATACAGGGGATATTACAGATAACTTTGACCTCATGAAAAAATATAATGCCTATATAATAGATATTATAGAGTTGAAAATAGATCATAATTTATTGGGAATAAAGGGGTCTAAATTAAGTGATATTAAAGAAGTTTATTCCCATATCCAGGGATTCAAACAATCGCAGACTTTTTTGAAGGGCAGAGGTTATAAAGAAATCCCATATTACAATACAGCTATAAGTGCAAAATATATAAGTGAAACGAAAGATATCACTAAAGGGGCCATAGGAAGTGCTGAAACAGCAAGGATCTATAAGTTGGATATTTTGGCAGGGAATATAAATACCCACCAAGATAATACAACTAGATTTATGGTTATTGGGAATAAATTAATCGTAACTAAAGATCATAACAGGATCATGGCAGCGTTCTCTACATATAATAAAGCAGGAGATCTGTCCAGTGTTTTAGGAAAGTTCAGCAAATATGGTATAAATATATTAAGTATAAAATCAAGACCCCTAAAAGATTCTCCCTGGGAATATATATTTTTCGTAGAATTAGAGGGGAACTACGAGACTTTAAAACCTACAATAGAAGCCATAGAGAAAAAGAGCAAATATTTTGAGGTGATTGGCAGTTATGAAAAATAAATATGCTTTAATAGGAGAGAAATTGGGACATAGTTATTCTCCTGCGATCCATAATATGATATTTGAAAAATTAAAAATAGATGGGGAATATTCATTGATAGAGACACCTCGTAATAATTTGGTAGAAGTTGTAAAAAAATTAAAAGAGAAGAACCTGTCGGGAATTAATATAACTATTCCTTATAAGACGGATATTATGGAGTATTTAGATGAAATATCTGAGGAAGCCAAACAAATAGGGGCGGTTAACACTGTAATTTCCAAAGGCGGGAGATTAATAGGGTATAACACAGATTACTATGGCTTCAAGATGATAATATCAAAATTAAAGTTAGACGTAAAAAATAAAAAAAACTTTATCTGTGGTGCTGGAGGATCAGCGAGAGCAGTGGTTAAGTGTTTAGAAGATTTAGGAGGAGAAAATTACTTAGTGACTAGAGATGTAGATAAAGCTAGGGTTAATTTTAAAAATTTTCAAAAATTAAATATTATTTCTTACAATGAATTAAGGACTATCTCTGGGAAAAATTTAATAATTAATTGCACTCCCTGTGGGATGCATCCAAATGTAGAATGTAGTATACTGGATATAGAGGAAAAAAAAGAATATAAAGCAGGGATTGATCTTATCTATAATCCGCAGGAAACTAGATTTTTAGAGGGGTTTGAAATAGGAGAAAATGGACTCCTGATGTTGGTAGGGCAGGCTGTAAAGGCAGAAGAAATATGGCAGGAAAGGGAAATTACAGAGAATGAAATACTGGAAATTTATGAGAAAATAAAAAATTTGATGTATAAAAAAGCAATGTGACATTAGACCTAAATAATAAAAGGGGGAAGAGATGGGAATATTAGCTAAAAGATCAGAAGATAAAAATATTGTAGATACGGTGTTCACCATGGTAAATAAGGCCAGAGATGCCAAGGTTAAGTATGGAGATAAAAATGTAGTGGATGTAACAATAGGAGCACTCTGTGATGAGGAGGGTAAATTCACTATTTTCGATTCCGTAAGTAAAGTATATAAAAATTTAAATAATATGGATATAGCACCATATGCAGAATCGTTTATTGGGAATAATGACTATCTAAAAGAGATGAAATCATGGGTATTGGGTGATCATGAAGGAGAATTTAATGTAGGAGCTATAGCTACCCCTGGTGGATCTGGATCTGTGAGTTCTACACTAAAAAATATATTGGATCCGGGAGAAACTCTGCTCATTCCAAATATTGGTTGGGGGCCCTATAAGATAATGGCAAAGGAACATGATTTAAAAATAGAGACCTATGAATTATTCAATGAAAAAGATGAGTTTAATCTTGAAAGTTTCAGAGAAAAATCATCTAAAATAATGAAATCACAGGGGAAAGTTTTAGCTATAATAAACGATCCGTGTCACAACCCTACAGGCTATTCTATGACTACATCTGAATGGGAAAGTATTGTGAAATTAATGAATGACTTATCTGAAGATGGGAATTTTATCCTTTTAAATGATATTGCTTATATAGACTATGCTGTAAAAGGATATGAAGAAAGTCGTAAATATATGGGAAGCTTTAGAGAACTATCTCCTAAAAATTTAGTTGTATTTGCCTTTAGCTGTTCGAAGACACTGACTAAATATGGACTTCGTGTAGGTGGAAGTGTATTTATCTCAAATGAAAAGAAAAATGTAGATGACTATATGAGAGCCAATGAATTTACATGTCGGGGTGTATGGTCAAATGTTCCTAAGGGTGGGATGAAATTATTTTCAACTATCCAAAGTAATGAAAATTTAAAAGGAAAATTAATAGAGGAAAGAAACATCTATGTAAGATTATTGGAAAAAAGATCTAAGATATTTTTAGAGGAAGCTAAGGAAGCAGGCTTGGAAGTTTACCCGTATAAAGAAGGTTTTTTTATTACATTAAAGATAGAGAGTGAAAAAATAGAAGAAAGTATAGAAAAGCTCAATAAAGAAAATATATATCCCATTCAAGTAGCACACGGGATAAGGATAGCAATATGTGGAAGTCCCAGTAAAAAATTAGAGGGCCTAGCCAAAAACATTAAGGATATTATAGGTTAAAGAAAAAAGGAGTTCCCAATGCAACCTCAGCACTGGGAACTCCTTTTTTTATAAAAATTATTTTATTTTATTTAATGTGATTTTACCTTTTTCCATCTTCTCAACAATGGCCAGTGACTCTAGATGAAAGCCCTCTTTTAGAAGGTTTGCTCTACCCTCTTTAAACCCTTTTTCAATGATAATTCCTACTCCTACAACAGTTGCTCCACCTTGATTTACTATATCTCTCAGCCCAAGAATAGCATTCCCTGCTGACAAAAAATCATCGATGAGGAGGATGTTTTCTCCTTCATGTATAAATTCTTTTGAAACTGTTAAATTGTAATTAGTCTCCTTAGTAAATGAATACACAGTGGTAGAGTAAAAGTCATCCATGGTAATAGGCTTATGTTTTTTGGCAAACACCATAGGTACGCCTAGTTCTAAAGCGGTGATCATGGCAGGAGCGATCCCGGAAGCTTCGATAGTCAAAACTTTATCGATCTTTTTCCCTTCAAATCTTTTAACAAACTCTTTTCCAACTAGATTCATAAGTTTAGGATCTATTTGATGATTGATAAATGAGTCAACCTTCAAGATTGAATCTGATAACGCTAACCCGTCTTTCAGTATAGTTTCATGCAATATTTTCATAATTAAACCTCCAAAATGTTTTAAACACCTCATATTGAGTGAAATTATTAAGAAAATATTACTCCTAAAATTACACTCATAGTTAGCTATTTACGGCAGCTAGTAGAAACTTTCTTCCTTATTAAGAAAATATATGAGAATTGATTTTATCTATATTACCACAGGAGTTCTAAAAAAACAAGGGAGGTGTAAAAAAAGGAATAAAAAAAAGCAGCTGAATCAAGTCAGCTGCCAGGAAGAGTTCTAATTAATAGATCTCTCTTATATTTTTTGTAGGATGGTTTTCATATTTGATAACCTTTCCTTCCCAAGTTCTAATCATAACATAATCAGTTCCACGAGATAACATATATTGAGGCATTAAAGGTGTTTTACCTTGTCCTTTTGGTGCATTAACAATATAAGTTGGAATAGCCAGTCCAGAAGTGAACCCTCTTAGGTATTCCATGATCTCCAATCCGTCATCTACAGATGTATTGAAGTGTTCAGTTCCTTGAACATGTTTTGCATGGAAGATATAGTAAGGTCTGCATCTAACTTTTAATAACTCTTGATTCATAAGTCTCATTACAAATTTATCGTTATTTATACCATTTAGAAGAACAGCTTGGTTTCCTACAGGAATTCCATTGTTAGCTAACTTTTCACATGCAGCCTTAGCTTCAGGGGTGATTTCCTTTGGATGATTGAAATGTGTATTTAAGTAGATAGGATGATATTTCTTTATCATATTAACTAGATCATCTGTTATCCTTTGCGGCATAGTAACAGGTGTTCTACTACCTAATCTGATAATTTCTACATGTGGAATAGTTCTAAGCTCAGCTAAGATCCACTCTAATCTAGAATCAGATAGTGCTAATACATCTCCTCCAGTAAGTAATACATCTCTAACTTCAGGATTGCTTCTAATGTATTCAATTGATGCTAAAAGATCTTTATCATGGGTAGCGTTGTCGCTCTCCCCGATATTTCTTCTTCTTTGACAATGTCTGCAATACATTGCACACTCATTGGTTGTGTTTATAATAAGTCTATCTGGATATCTTCTAGTGATAGTTCCAGCAGGGTTAGTATGTTCCTCTCCCATAGGATCAGCATCTCCAGAATTATTGTCTAATTCAATAGCTGCAGGGATGCTAAGTAATCTGATAGGATCATATTTATCCTTTGGATCTAATAAACAAGCATAATATGGTGAAACAGCCCATCTATATTTATCTCCTACACTTTGAATCTCTTTTTTTTCTTCTTCACTTAGATCTAAGATTAAACTTAAAGTTTTAACATCTGTGATTCTATTTGAAAGCTGCCATTTAAAATCATTCCAGTCCTTTTCTGTAGCACCAAAATGCTTTAAAAGGATAGCTTTTGAGATTTCAAATTGCTTCCTTACACCTTCACTCATACCAGTGGGGATATCCTCTCTAGCTATTAAATAATCATTTATGGTACCCTTAAGTTCTTCAGCCCTATTCAGGGAAATTTCTCTACCGGTCAAAATTAACACCTCCTAAAATTATATATAAATTATATGTAAATTATATTATAGATATATTATACGTATATGAATGGAGTCTGTCAAATTTTTTATAAACAAGGTCAATAATACAAATACCTATCTATTAATATTTTATATAACTTTATCGGTAAACTAATATTAAGGTCATTTAAAAAGGAAAAATTGGAAAAGAGAAGAACAAAACTAGTATAATTAGTCTTAAATTCGTGTAGGCCACAGGAGGTATCGTATATGAATATTGAATATTTAACAGAAATAAGAGAAGTGTATAAAAGGATAAAGCCGGCAATCGAAGCTAGGATAGAGGGATATAAGGAAATTTGGTTTAATGGAACCAATGAAGATGTTCATGTGGAGCTGGCTTTTTGCATTCTGACACCTCAATCTAAGGCCAGAGGAGCAGAAAAGGCAATAAATGGAATGTTAGGAGCTGAAGTATTTTGGACTGGGGTGGAAGACGATTTGATACCGTATCTAAATGTAGTAAGGTTTAAAAATACTAAAGCTAAAAATCTGGTGATTCTTCGTGAATTTATGAAAGACGAAGAGGGAAGGATAATCACTAAGACATTGGTAGACAAGATCGGCGACGTATTTGAAAAAAGAATTTGGCTGGTAAAAAATATCAAGGGGATAGGATATAAAGAGGCCAGTCATTTTCTTAGAAATATAGGCTTTGGAGATGAAATAGCGATCTTAGATCGGCATATATTAAAAAATATAATGAGATTAGGAGTGATCGATGAAATCCCTAAAACTATAACACCTAAAAAATATTTAGAAATAGAGAAAAAAATAGAGAAATATTGCAGGGAGATAGAAATTCCCATGGACCATTTTGATCTATTATTATGGTATTTAGAAGCAGGGGAAGTCTTTAAGTAATCCTATCGGAAAATAAAGGATTATGTTACAATATATGGGACTAAATTTTATGTACATAAAGATATTGGACGGAGGAAATTAATGAGTAAGAAAAAAGCCACAATAATAACATATGGTTGTCAAATGAATGTAAATGAGACTGCTAAAATGAAAAAATTACTAGAAGGTAATGGGTATGAAATGACTGATGACATCCATGATTCAGACGCTGTATTTTTAAATACATGTACTGTAAGAGGTGGAGCAGCAGGAAGAATAGAGGGGAAATTAGGAAACTTAAAGACTATAAAAAATGCGAGAAAAACTAAGATGATAATAGGAGTAACAGGTTGTGTAGCACAAGAGGAAAAAGAACACATTTTAGAAAGAGCTCCTCATGTAGATATAGTTATTGGGAATCAACATATAGCAAGATTACCAGAAATTATGGAAAAAATATTAAAAGGAGAGGTAGTCCATGCAGTATTAACTGACAAGGAAGATGAATTGCCGCCTAGAATAGATGCTAATTTTGGAGATGGAATTTCAGCTTCTGTAGCCATAAACTACGGTTGTAATAATTTTTGTACATACTGTATAGTTCCATATGTAAGGGGACGTGAAAGATCGGTTCCTATGGAAGATATAGTGAACGATGTGAAGCAATATGTAAAAAAAGGATATAAGGATATTTTACTATTGGGACAAAATGTAAATTCTTACGGAAAAGATTTTGATAATAGCCATGAGATTAATTTTGCTAAATTATTAGATGAAATTTGTCAAATTGAGGGAGAGTATTGGATTAGATATGTGTCACCTCATCCAAAAGATCTGACTTTAGATGTATTGGAAGTAGCTGTTAAATATCCAGAAAAAATAGCTAGAAATATGCATTTACCAGTGCAGTCGGGATCGACTAAGATGTTAAAAGCAATGAATAGAAAATATACCAAGGAAGATTACCTAGCCTTGGTAGACAGGATAAAAGATGCATTGCCGGATATATCACTCACTACAGATATCATAGTGGGATTCCCTGGGGAAACAGAGGAAGACTTCTTGGATACTATGGATCTAATCAGACAGGTTAAGTATGAAAATGCCTATATGTTTATGTATTCTATTAGAGAGGGAACTCCAGCAGCAACTATGGAAAATCAAATTTCAGAAGAAGTGAAAAAGTCTAGATTGCAGAGGCTCATGGAAGTTCAAAATGAAAATGCAAAGGAATGCAGTTTGAGTTATGTAGGAAAGACTGTAAAAGTTTTGGTAGAAGGTACCAGCCATAGAAATAAGGAAAAAATGACAGGAAGGATAAGTGCAAATAAAGTAGTTATCTTTGAAGGTGACAGTTCTTTGAAGGGAACTTTTGTAGATGTTAAAATTGTAATGGCAAAAACATGGACTTTATATGGAGAATTAGTATAAAATAGAGGTGAGAAGATGTTATACATATTGATCTTTGCAGTACTGGCAGGATTTATAATAGTAGTCGGTAAAAAATTAAGTTTATATGGAGATACCATAGGAGACTTGATGGGGATAGAAAAATCTTGGATAGGAATAGTCATGTTGGCTGCGGTAACTTCCTTACCAGAGATGGTTACAAGTATCAGTGCAACCCTCATGGGAAACCCTCAAATGGCAGTATCAAATATATTCGGGAGTAATTTATTCAATATATTCGTAGTGTTTATAGTTGATATATTTGTATTAAAATCTACCTCTTTTTCATCTAAGGTAAGCAGTAAAAACTTTATGGCTGGTTTTTGGGCTCTAATTTTATCTTTAATATTTTTAATGGGATTTTTATTTCCAACAGAGGGAATAATGAAGATAAGTTTATTCTCCCTTATGATTTTAGGAGTTTATTTTATTGCAATGAAATCGATCTATATCTATGAACATCAAAAAAATGATGAATTTAGTGAAAAATTAGAGGAAGAGAAAAAGGAGTTTCATGAGATAGAAGAAGGTGGAATAACTCTGCCAGAGGCAAAAAAGGGATTTGCTATAAGTGCATTTTGTGTAGTTGTTTTAGGAACCGGCCTCAGTTTTGTAGGAGATAAAATTGCCAGCACACCATTCTTTGGAATTGAATTAGGAGAATCTTTTGTAGGTTTGATATTAATAGCTTTGGCAACATCTTTGCCGGAATTAACTGTAAGTATTGAAGCAATTAAATTAAAATCATATGATATGGCTGCTGGAAATTTATTGGGAAGCAACATATTTAATATAATGATTATATTTATTACCGATCTATTTTTAAGAGATCAAAATATATATCAATCATTGGGTGGATTTCATAAGTTGACAGCTATATTTTCTATGCTGATACTTTTGGTGTTTATGATGGGAATTATGTTTAAAAATAAAAAAAGAAGATACGATACATATGTTATTGGAGTGGTTTATTTTGTAGCGATGTATATATTATATATAAAAAGGTGATGATGACTTTGGTAGATTTAAGTGGATTACTCCTTTCAGAATTGAGGGAGATAGCTAAAAAATTAAATATAGATAAATCTTATGATTATAAAAAATTGGAATTGATTGAAAAAATAGCTGAATATGTAAGGGAAACTGACGGGCATACCATAGCTTGGGGTAAGATTGAAGTATTTGCTGACGGTTATGGATTTCTTCGTGAAACCAATGTAGAAAAAGATGTATATATATCTTCTACACAGATAAGAAAATTTAAGGTTAGAAATGGTGATACAGTTTTGGGTGAAGCCAGAGTTCCAGTGGGGACAGAGAAAAACTATGCCATGAGAAAGGTCCTCCTAATAAATGGAGACAATTTGGAAAAAGCTGAAAGTCGTGTACCTTTTGATGAGTTAACACCGGCATATCCAGATGAAAAGATTATTTTAGGGGCTCAAGGAGATGTTTCGGGAAGAGTTATTGACTTAATAGCACCCCTTGGAAAAGGACAGAGAGGACTTATTGTAGCTCCTCCTAAAGCTGGAAAAACTATGCTTATAAGTAATATTGCCAATAGTATAATAAAAAACAATAAGGGTTTGGAAGTATGGATATTACTCATAGATGAAAGACCTGAAGAAGTGACAGACATAAAAGAGACGGTTCATGGGGCTAAAGTCTTTTCATCTACCTTTGATGAAGATCCCAAAAATCATATAAAGGTAACAGAGATGGTTTTAGACAAGGCCAAGAGAATATTAGAAGATGGAAAAGATATTGTGATACTAATGGATTCAATAACAAGACTTGCAAGAGCCTATAATATTGTGATACCATCTAGTGGTAAGCTTATATCTGGTGGAATAGACCCAACAGCTCTATATTACCCAAAGAAATTCTTTGGATCGGCAAGAAACATTCGTGGTGGCGGAAGCTTGACCATCTTAGCTACAGCTTTGGTAGATACTGGAAGTAGGATGGATGACGTTATCTTTGAGGAGTTTAAGGGTACTGGAAATATGGATATTCATCTAGACAGGACTTTGGCTGAATTAAGAATATATCCAGCTATTGATATAAAAAAATCTGGAACAAGAAAAGAAGAATTATTGATTGAGGATGATAAACTCTCCACAATTTGGAAAATCCGTAGATATCTTAGTAAATTTAGTACTGCAGAAGGTTCTAAACAACTGATAGATACAATAAGAAAAACAAAATCTAACGAAGAGTTATTAAAATATTATTCGAAAGGAGAAGCAAAAAATTGAATAAAAAAATGAGAATGCTTCTCTTAATTTTAATTGTGTGTAATATGTTTGTAGCATATTTTACTATTAAAAAATTAGAAAAAGAAGTGGTTAACTTAAATGAATTTACAGATTACTATACTGAATCAGAGGCAGACAATGGTGGTTACCAGCTATTAAGTTCTGACTTTAAAGTATATGAAAAACAATATACAGTTGTAAGTGAAAAAACACAAGAAGAATCGAAAAAAAGAGCAGAACTTACATATTATAAGGTGAAATCAGGAGACACAGTAGGTGGAATTGCCAATAAATTTGGTCAATCACAGACTGTCCTAAAATACAACAACCCCAATATAGGAAAGTATCTAAAAATTGGAGAAAAACTTAAGATCACCAGAGGAAATTCCATAAGTTATAAAGTATCTAAGGGAGATTCACTCTCAAAGATAGCTTCAAAATTTGGAAAAACTGTGAGTGAGTTAAAAACTACCAATAGTTTAACATCTAATACAGTTCGTCTGAATCAAATGTTAATAATAAATAATCCCAAGGTAGATCTAGCTAGAATTACGAGAACCAAGAAAGGGTTCGATGTATATTGGCCAACAGCATGGAAAGGTGTTACCAGTTCCTATGGTAGAAGATTTCACCCTGTATTAAAAAGATGGATAGGTCATATGGGAGTAGATTTACGTGCTCATTATATAGATGTAAAGTCCTCAGAAAGGGGAACTGTTTCATATGCAGGATGGATGAGTGGGTACGGTAAGATAGTTATCGTTAAACATTCTAAAGGTTATGAAACTAGGTATGCACATCTAAATAAGATAAAAGTGAAAAAAGGTCAAAGAGTAAATAGGGGACAACTTATTGCAGAGAGTGGAAAAACTGGACGGGTAACTGGTCCACATCTTCACTACGAAATAAGAAAGTATGGGACTCCTGTTAATCCAATGAAGTATTTTAAATAATCGCTGCCTTAAAGGTAGCATTTTGCCGCCTTAGCTCACTAGGTAGAGCAGTACCATGGTAAGGTAGAGGTAGCCGGTTCGACTCCGGCAGGTGGCACCAAGATATAAATTTTAGAGCAGAACTCGCGTTCTGCTTTTTTTGAATAAAATAAAAAATCGAGGAAATTAATCCTCGATTTTTATTTGTTTGCTTTTAGGCCTTTGGAAGCATTACACTGGCTTCTCCATCAATTACCATCTTGCCATCTTGATTTGTGCAAGTAGTTCTTAGAGTAGCTTTGTCATTTCGACCTTCTTTAAGGTCAACAATTTCAGCTTTTACTTCTAAAGTATCTCCTAAATAAACCGGAGCTAAAAATTTAACTGTCTGTCCTAAATATATAGTCCCTTCACCAGGAAATTTTGTCCCTAAGATAGATGAGATATAAGATACTCCTAACATCCCATGGGCTATCCTCTTTTTAAACATTGTAGTCTTAGCATATTCCTCGTCTAAATGAACAGGATTATGATCTGTACTTACCTCTGCAAATTTTTCTACATCTACAGCTTCTACGAGTTTATTAAAACTATAAGAATCTCCAATTTTTAATGATTTTATCATATTTAAACCTCCTATTACTCTTTCCTTGTTATCGTTTTCCCGATTGACGAGTACAAAAATTTATTTTTAGTAAATATAAATTTTTCGATGTCATAAGGAAAACTATGGTAAATAAGTTTGGATTACTTCCTATTTTACTTTGGTTCCTTTAGCGAAGTTCATATTCTAAATTAAGTTTTATATATAAAGTTAATTTAGATAATTATGAAATCTCCCTAGAAGGAGGAGTTATTTATATTTCCATTACTTTAATATTATCTGCTAAGATTAACTTTGCAGGAGTATTAGCTATTACATCTTCTACAGTATTATGCGGCCCGATCTCTGTTAATAATAATCCATCAGGAGTTACTTCGATAACTGCCATCTCTGTGATGATTAAGTTTACTTGGTTAGCAGCAGTTAGAGGCAATGTACACAATGGGAAAATCTTTGGTTTACCCTTTGCAGTATGCTCCATAGAAACTATAACTTTCTTTGCTCCTACAACCAGATCCATAGCTCCACCCATTCCAGGAACCATCTTTCCAGGAATTATCCAGTTAGCAAGGTTACCCTTTTCATCTACCTGTAATGCTCCTAGTACAGTCATGTCTACATGGCCGCCACGGATTACAGAAAAAGACATGGCAGAGTCAAAGAACACTGCTCCATCTAAGGTAGTGATAGGCATCCCGCCTGCATTGACAAGATCTTTGATCTCCTCTCCCTCTTTTGGGGCAGGACCCACTCCGATAAGTCCATTTTCTGATTGGAAGATAACATCCATATTATCTGGAACATAGTTGGCAACAGCAGTGGGAAGACCAATACCTAGGTTAACTACATCTCCATCATTTAATTCTTGAGCAACTCTTTTTGCAATAATCTCTCTGACTAATTTTTTATCCATTATAATCACTTCCTACTATATGATCTACGAAAATTCTAGGTGTAACAACCTCGTTGGGGTTGATACTTCCTACCTTTACTATATTTTCAGCTTCTACTATAACTGTATCAGCAGCGGTAGCCATGATAGGGTTAAAGTTTCTAGCAGTATTGGCATAGGTAATGTTACCTTTGGTATCTACAGTATGTCCTAAAAGGATAGCAATATCTGCTCTGAGAGGTTTTTCCAAAAGGAACTGTTTACCGTCTACCTCTATTATTTGTTTGCCCTCTGCCACGATAGTACCTAGACCAGTAGGAGTAAGAACACCACCTAAGCCTGCTCCTCCAGACCTGATTCTCTCTGCTAAAGTACCTTGAGGAACTAACTCGACCTCAATCTCTTTTTCATTCATTTGCCTACCAGTTTCTGGATTTGTACCAATATGTGATGTAATTACTTTTTTAACCATATTATTATAGATGAATCTTCCTACGCCACTATCTTTTATTCCTGTATCGTTAGAGATAATAGTCAGGTTTTTTACACCTTTTTTTACAATGGCATCTACGATAGTATGAGGTGTTCCAGTACCTAGAAATCCTCCTACCATGATGGTCATCCCATCTTCTATTTTAGATACTGCATCTGCAACATCAATTATTTTTTTAGACATAACTTTGTTTCCCCCTTTTTTAGTTTAAGATATTAAATTTATAGAAACATTAAAACTAGTGAAATAACAGCTCCAGAATAAAGCAGTACTACCAAACAGTAACCCATTATATCTTTTGCACCTAAGCCTGCAATAGCCAGAGCAGGAAGAGCCCAGAATGGTTGAATCATATTTGTCCATGCATCTCCCCATGCTATTGCCATGGCAGTTTTAGCTGCTGGAATACCTAGAGCAGCCCCAGCAGGCATCATTATTGGAGCCTGAACGGCCCATTGGCCTCCACCAGATGGAACAAAGAAGTTAACAACTCCTGCACTTAAAAAAGTAAAGAAAGGAAAAGTTGTTTCATTGGAAATATTAACAAACATATGAGACATGGCACCTGCCAGAGAAATCCCTTCAGGTCCTTTCCCAACCATTATCCCCATTATCCCAGCATAGAAAGGGAACTGAAGAATTATTCCTGCGGCACCCTTGGAAGCTTCTTTAATTGCGTTTAAAAATCTCTGAGGTGTTCCATGTAAAAGTATTGCTGTAAATAAGAATACAAAATTAACTATGTTTAAATTTAATGCAAATCCATTGTTCATAAAGTATGAAATTATATAAGTATAACCCATTATTCCTAAAAGTAAAGAAACTGTTTTACTGTTTTCTATTTTTTCAGCAGGGGTCATAGCAGCGAAATCTATTTTTTCTTCAGGGACCTCTATAAGCAGGTCATTGTCTATAGTTATAACATCTTCTTTTTTTGGATGCATAGCTCTATTAACAAAAGGTAAAGTAATAAATAGAAGCACTAAGATTATTAAGTTAGTAGCTGAAAAAATAGTCATAGATGTAGGAATAGCTTCTGTAACAGCCCCGGCGGTTGCACTTTTCAAACCTCCGCCAGATGCAAGTTTTAAAGGTATTGAAGCGGATAATCCCCCATGCCAGACTAAAAATCCAGTATATGCAGAAGCAATTAATAATCGATAATCTACACCTTTCACTTTTTTAGCAATTTCTTTAGCAAATATAGCACCAATTACAAGACCAAAGCCCCAATTAATAAACGAAGCTAAAATAGAAACTACAGTAACTCCTATTATGGCTTGAGATGGGTTTTTTAATTTACTGGCCATAAATGATAATGTTCTTTTAAAGAATGGAGAACTCGCCATAGTATGCCCTGTAACTAATACCAGTGCCATCTGCATGGCAAAGGATAATAAACTCCAAAATCCATTGGTCCAGGTATTGATAATAGACATAGGAGATTGTTTAGTAATAGGGATTGCAATCAGAAAAACTACAAATGTTAAAATGGCACAAAATATAAATGGATCAGGTAGATATTTTTGAATTAATATTACACATAAGTTTGTAAATTTTTCAAAAATACTTTTTTGTCTAATAGTTGTCTCTTTAGCTGCAGTTTTATTCATAGAATCTACTCCTTTTAAATTAAAAAATAATAAAAGATTTCAAATTTCTACGAAAAACTCTAAATTTCATGAAAACGGATAGTAAGAACTCAGCGGAAAAAAGTTCTGGCTAGACCTAATTAGCGTAATTCGTAGTTAAACGTTTTTATTACACTATCTCTTTTTTTCCTCCTTTTTTATTTTAAGATAGATTAAATTAACTATATTTAAGTTTAATCTAATCTTTTTTTAATAGAATATAAAAACAATATAAGTATACTCCATTATCCACAAAAGTAAAGAAATGATCTTACTATTTTTTTGAGATCCTATAAGCAGCTCATTATCTATCGTTATGACATCATCTTTTTAAATAACAGGAAAAAGTAACAAGAAAAAGTTCCTGTTACTTAATCTTTGTGTTTTATTATGCTTCCACTTTTACCTTTTCTATCTTTTCTATCTTTTCTATCTTTTCAATAGAGAATCCTGTGTATCCATAGATTATAGCTATAACTGGATTGATTAAGTTTAAGAAACAATACGGAACATAAGTCCATGGTGCTAGACCCAGAGTAGCGATCATATATGCCCCACATGTATTCCAAGGAATTAATGGTGATGTAAGAGTTCCTGCATCTTCAAGGGATCTAGAAAGATTTTTAGGATGTAATCCTCTTTCTGCATATGCATCTTTAAACATTCTTCCTGTAATAACTATTGAAAGGTATTGATCTCCAGCTACTGTATTTACAAAAATTGGTGTTAATATAGTTACTAAGATCAAGTTTCCAGTAGTATGTGCCACAGATAAAATCTTTAATGCTAAACTTGCTAACATTTGAGTTTTCTCCATTATTCCACCTAAGATCATTGCACAAAGAATTAACGAAATAGTCCACATCATAGAGTCAAGTCCCCCTCTATTTAGTAAATCGTCTACCATTGCTAACCCAGATTCAGCTGAGTAACCATAATGTAAAGCTGTAAATACTGATCCTAATGAAGCTCCTTGGAAAACAATAGATGCTAGTCCACCGAGGATAGATCCGAAAAATAATCCTGGTATTGCTGGAACTTTCATCACTACTGCACCGATTACAATAACTGGGACTAATAATAATATAGGATTAAGATTAAAGTTTCCACTTAGAGTACTTAATATATTGTCGATCATCCCTGTATTTAATGCTGCCCCTGAATATTTCATCCCAAGGAATCCAAACATGATTAAGGTAATAATGAAACTAGGTACTGTTGTAAACAGCATATGTCTAATATGTGTAAATAAATCTGTCCCTGCCATTGCTGGTGCTAGGTTTGTTGTATCCGATAATGGTGATAATTTATCTCCCATATATGCTCCAGAAATAATGGCACCTGCTACTATATTTCTAGGTATTCCAAGTCCTTCTCCTACACCAACAAGTGCGATACCGACTGTTGCTGCTGTTGTCCATGATGAACCAGTTGCTACAGCTACAATAGCGCATATAACAACTGTTGCCGGTAAAAATATTCCTGGAGACAAGATCTTTAATCCGTAAAAAATCATAGTTGGTACTACACCAGATTGAATCCAAGTTCCTACTACCATTCCAATTATCATAAGAATTATAATTGCTTGTAAAGACATCTTGATAGTTTCTATCATTCCTTCTTCTATCTCAGCCCATGTATAATTTAGACCAAATATTGCAACTCCTGCTGCAAAAAATGCTGATGCTAAAATAGGGATGTGTACATCAATATGTGCAATTTGAATTGCATAAAATAAACTTCCCATTAAAAATAACAACGGTATCAGTGCATAAATAAATGCCGTTTCCTTTTTTACCTTACTCCGCATAATAAATTTCCCCTTTGTTTTTCTTACTCTAAAGTAGCAAAATTAGTTATAGATAACACTATCAACAACTCCAATAATAAACTTTAAATAAAGTTTATGCTTAAAATCATTTGAGAGCACACCACCAATTTTATGAGGTGAGAGTCTTATGGATATTATCCATAAGACTCAAATATTAACTTTATTACACCAATTCTCTTTTTACCATCTCTTCTACAATAAAGGTTGCTACATCATCTGCATATTTTCCAGGTCCAAAACCGGCGTCATAACCTAATTCTTTAGCCAGTTCATGGGAAATCCTAGGACCTCCAGCAATAAGGACTACTTTATCTCTGATTCCCTCAGCTTCCATCAACTCTACCAGGTGAGTCAGGTTTTGAATATGGATATTTTTTTGAGTAACTGTTTGAGAAACCAGCAGTGCATCAGCTTTTAATTCAATTGCTTTCTTGATGAACTCCTCATTTTCTACCTGAGATCCCAAGTTATAAGCTTCGATCCCTTTATATCTTTCCAGTCCATAGTGACCAGCATATCCCTTCATATTCATAACAGCATCTATTCCTACTGTATGAGCATCAGTTCCTGTACTGGCTCCTATGATGACTACATCTCTTTTAATGTTTTCCTTGATAAAGTTCTGTACTCCATACATATCCATAGTCTCTATATCCACTGTTTCTACATGGATCTCATCATAATCTACAGTATGGTTCAATGATCCATAGACTACATAAAATGAGAAGTGAGTATCTAAAGATCCGTAATGAGAAACAGCTGGTTCAGATATCCCCATTTTTTTAGCCAATTCTTTGGCTGCTTCAGCACCTTTTTCATCAGCAGGAACTGGTAAAGTCAGACTGATCTGCACCTTTCCATCATTCATAGTGTCCCCATAAGGTTTTAATTTTTTTAGGTTTAATTTAGTATCAAAACTTTTATCTTCAGTTGAATATAATCCTCCGCTCATTATTTGTCACCTCCAATCATTAGTTCCATAAATGGGTTAAAGTATGTAGTATCCTTTACAAATACTCCGTTTAATCCTTTCCCGCCATCAATAGGTCTCTTTATACCTGCAAATTTACCTTTTTGAAGGGTATCAAACATTCCTGTTGTTTCAATCTCTTTGATTAGGTCTCTACCTTTTTCTAAAACTTCCTTAGCACGATTCACAATCATTCCATCTTTTTTAAATGTTATCTCAGAACCGAAATCTTTCATATTTTTGAAGATATATTGAGCGTTGTCTATAGCTAGTGCTCTATCAGACATAAATGGAGTATGGATAGCTTCAGTCATCATTCCCATAAGATGAAGTCTTTGTCCAGTCATGATAGTTACCATATTAAATAGAGCATCCTGTACATGGCCTTTGAAGATATCTCCAGTCATAAATTTTGTAGGAGGCATATATTTTAATGGTGCCTTTGGAAATATTTCTCTTGCCATTTGAGCTTGAGATAGTTCTAATAAGAATCCATTTTCTGTATCTGGATGGATCTCGAATGCATGTCCTAACCCTTGTTGCTCTTCAGGAAGGTTAGCAAGGAGAGCAAATTGTTCATTTATGAATTGAGAAGCTAATACTGTATGAGCTTCCTCTATGGCATCTGCTGTAGTAAGGTAGTTATCCTCTCCGGTATTGATGATTACTCCTGCAAATCCATTGATGATTCTAGAAAAATATTGATCTACAAATGTTCTCTTCATATTGATATCTCTGAATAGGATTCCATAAAGAGCGTCATTTAACATTACATCAAGTCTTTCAAATGCTCCCATAGCAGCGATCTCAGGCATACATAATCCAGAGCAGTAGTTGCAAAGTCTGATATATCTACCTAATTCCTCTCCTACTTCATCTAAAGCTTTTCTCATTATTCTAAAGTTTTCCTGGGTAGCTAAAGTTCCACCAAACCCTTCTGTAGTAGCTCCAAAAGGTACATAGTCCAATAAACTCTGACCTGTACTTCTGATAACTGCAATAATATCTGCCCCTTGTTTAGCAGCTGCTACAGCTTGAGTTACGTCTTCATATATATTTCCAGTGGCTACAATAAGATATAGAAGCGGCCCTGTTTTATCCCCAAATCTTTCTAGGTAAGATTCTCTATCTTTTCTATTGTTTGCAATCTTATCTGTATTTTCACGAGCAATCTTATCGATAGCCAATTTTATTTCAAATGCGTCATGGGTTGATACCTTTCCTAGGTTTAATTCTCCGTGAGATACTTTTTCAGCAATCTCTTGAGGAGAAAGTCCAGTCTCTACCATGGCATTCCCAATATAGTGAGAAACTCCCAAAGTAAGGTTACCTTCTTTTTCAATATGCTCAACTACGATATTAGGCAGTGGAACTTCAAATTTATCGATTCCATCTATACCAAGCAAACGACAAATTGTTCTTTCTACTGAAACTGTAGAGTGATCATCTATATAAGTTTGTACATCGACGGCAATATTTTTAGCTGATTTTCTAGCATCTGCCACTACATCCCAATCTAAGTGTAATTTTGAATCTTGCATATTATTTTACCTCCACTACTCTTCCTTTTTGGTTTCCCTCATATTAAGGAAAGAGTTAATATAAATTTTTTATTATGTCTTTTAAATTCTCATCGATTCCGATTAAAGCCGCTACATTCAGGGCATCTTTTGGAACCTCAAAGTTAGAATGTATCTTTTCTATGGAATAATCCATATGTTTCTGGATCAGAGAGATGGAATTTTGATTATTTAAGTCAATCTTTCTTTTTAAACTATCAAAATCTATATTCTTTAATCCAACAACTTGATAATGAGGAGTCGAATCATCGACTACACCATCATAGTGAGTTGCCATTATTGAAAAACTATCAAAGTTTTTTATATAATTGGATAATCCTTTTACAAACTTTTTACCTTCACTTGGGTTTGTACCCCGAGCAAATTCATCTAGTGCAATAAATCCCTTATCATAAGTTCTAAGACAGCCTGTGATCTCCTTTAGTTTCATGATTTCAGCCCCAAAACTGCTGAGTCCCTTAGACACATCTTGAATATCATCGGATAAAAACTGTATAAACTTTAGTATAGGGATAGTTGCATAATCTGAAAAAACATAAAATCCCATTTGAGCTAATATAAGGTTAAGGGTAAGAGTTTTTAAGATAACGCTTTTCCCTCCCATATTGGCTCCTGTCAAAATAGTATTACCATTTTTTAATAGGATATCTAATTTTTGAAATTCTTGGTTTTTAACTTTTAAAGTTTCTAAAATTTCTGGATTAAACATCCCGATAAATTCGATGTGTTCGCCTATTTTAGGCCTAGAAGCTCCATATTTTAGAGCAAGCTTTGCCTTAGCCAGGGTGAAATCAATATTTTTAATTTTATCGATATCTGTAAGGAGATCAGAGGTGTAAGAGATTAATTGTTTACTTATCTCCGTCTTGACTCTGGATTCTTCACAATTTTCTAAAACAACGATCTTTCTTCTTTCTTCCTTCAGCTCTATTTGCAGCTGGTTATCTGTAGTTGAAAAAATCAACTTTTCAGCTTCGGCCTTTTTATGTCGAATCTCTTTTAATTGATCAGAGTATTCATTATATATATGGAAGGTAGGGATTTTTTTAAACCCTGGATCCAAAATGTTTATAATAGGAGTAAGATCAATCAAATGAAAATCTTTTAAGAATATATCATTTGAAATACTTCTAATCTCCATAAAGATCATGGAATTTATCTTCAATTCAAATAATTCAACCTCATCTAAAATTTTTCCCTTTTGAAGGTTTAAAACAATATTAGATATATTTTTTAACTTCATAAGGAGGAGGTCTAACTTTTGAATCTCTTTTTTATTCTGTTGGCATATTTTTATGAAAAATTCCAAATGATCGAAAATTTCTTCTAAGGTTTCAGGTTCTTCTATGGGAGCAATATCTCTTTTTTTAAGGTTACCATATGGAGATATTGTAGTCAGATTATTGGTGAGGTATTCTAAACCAATTTTTTCCCTGTTTTTAAGATCAAGGTATCTCATAATACTCCTCCTACAACATCTACAACATCTACATCTATAGATGTTTTTAATAAATTACAAAATTTTTCGCTATCAAATGAGTATCCATATGGAGAAGAAGGGTTACAGGTTAAATATAGAAGGTTAATGCTGTCCAATACTTCTAATTTCACTGGTATCATAGATAATTTATGATACAGATTGGAATCTATAAAAATCTTTGTTCCATCTTCTATGATGATCGTAAAACTTTTAAACAACTCTCTATTTTGTACGATAGATTCGATCAATCCTTTGGATACAGCGCCTCCTAAAACTAAATACTTATAATTAGATTTAACTGCATCTACTATCTCTCTATGGGAATTAAGGGAAGTAGGGAGGTCTAAGACCTCAATATTTGATTCGGTATCGATGAACCCAATCTTTCCCATCTTTAATATTTGTCTGGTTAAGCTTGCTATTTTTTCAGAGCAGCTTGGTAATTGTAACATCTTTACATTGTGACTGCTTTCCTCTACTACCTTTGTGAGATCAGGGGAAAAACTAGCTCCGGTAGCCAATATAGTGGCTTCTGAAACTAGATTTCCTGCACTGCCTTTTCTGCTCAGTGCACCATCAATAAGTACCAAGTCACACCCAAAATTTAACATTAGATCTCTAATCTTTATGAGGGCGGAGTTGTAGGAGGGACCAGCCACATCTACAAATCCATTACTCAATGCTCTCATAATTATTACTTCACCCATAGGAGTAGAAATCCCTGTAGCAGATAAAATTTCCTTGGTTATATCACATTTACAGAGTAAATTTTTAGCTGTAGCAACTAAAGTGCCTTTCTCCACGTAGATCCTAGGTTTGTGTGTGTTGGTCACTCTGTCACAATCTTCACCATCACGACCAATAGATGTAAGACCAATAATCTTACTTCCCTTTAAATTTTTTAATATATAATTTAAAGTGGTAGTTTTTCCCGAATTTTTTTCCATTCCAATAATAGACACGCTGCTATAGGGGAAAAGGGAAGTGATTGTCTTTTTAGTGTTCATTTCTGATATGTCTATCTAGAACCTTAGGCTCTATAGCTAACTGTTTACCATCTAAAAGTTTAGCTATTCCCAGATGTTGTTTTTCCTCTTGACAGTGTTTGCAGTCACAGTT
>Ga0316198_10000163_pt1 | contig 30506 bp, 26 predicted proteins | sample OudBieAanoxic_MG_FD_204935 | JGI IMG/M metagenome (GOLD analysis project Ga0316198, IMG submission 204935) | Coastal sediment microbial communities from Oude Bieten Haven, Netherlands - site A anoxic | ecosystem: Environmental > Aquatic > Marine > Coastal > Sediment | place: Netherlands... | reverse complement strand
AGAAACCTTGCATTGTTCACGTCAACAATAGCTGGTGGCGCTAACTTCAATCAATACTAAGAAAAACAGATCGTTTTTTATATCTGGCCTCGCTCACAAGGCGTGAAGCCGGCACTTTAACGACAAGGGGGGTTTGAGCATGAATCTTGCTGAATTGGTCAAGAAGAAATCGATGGTTGTGAGCGTTACTTTGCTGCTTTTGTTTTGCTGGGCAAACAGCACTGCTGCCCAGGATACAGACAAATGGGAGTTTGATTTAACCCTCTACGGATGGTTTGCGGATATCGGCGGCACAGTGAATCATCCTGGCGGCGTTGTGCCCGGAGGTCCATTCGACATAGATGTATCTGATATTATCGATAATCTTTCGATGATCTTCATGGGCGGATTTGAAGCCCGAAAAAACAGGTGGTCAATCATTGCTGACGCGATTTACCTCGATGTTGGTAATGATAAAGACACCACCGTCGCAACAGGGTCAGGTGTACCGGTCAACGCTTCTGTTGATCTGGATATCTCCTCGTGGATTCTGACTGGTGGAATCGGCTATGAGGTGGTGCAGGCCGACCACGGCACACTTGCCGTTGTCGGAGGAGTGCGCTATGCGACGGTAGATGTTGATGTCACCTTAGATTTGCTGCGACAGCAGGCAGAGAGATCCGAATCAGAGGGGTTAGTCGATGGAATCGTCGGTGTGAGAGGATTCATTACCCTGAACGAACAATGGTATTTACCTTACTATGCGGACATCGGCACAGGCGATTCAGACCTGACCTGGCAGGCGCTCGCCGGTATCGGCTACCGGTTCAGCTGGGGCGATATCAAGCTGGTCTACCGTTACCTGCGTTACGAAATGGATGACGATAAACTCCTGAAGGATCTCGATGCTAGCGGTCCAGCACTGGGTGTAGTTTTCCGATTCTAGAGGTATCATTACCTCTGGTTTTGAACACATGGGAACGCCTATGTCAGATCTTGAGAAATCAAAGCTTGTCGTAAACTATTAATATTATAGAATAATTGGCTGATAAAAGTTTATGGAAGCAGGTGTTTCGGCAGCATGTGAAATTACTCAGTGTGAAAGCCTATCGGAAACAGACCGCCACAAAGATAAATTTACACAAAAGAGATTCAAATGAAAAAGGATAGAAGCAAGATAATAATTGTTATAGTAACGACTGTCTGCATGATTGCGATAGGTTTTAGCAGTGTCTTTGCACAACAATCCATATCATCGTCTCTCGGAGTTGTTCCGTACCCCTCCAAAGACCAGTCCCCATCGCAGCAGAGCAAGGATGAAGGGGAGTGTTACACCTGGGCAAAGCAACAGAGCGGTATTGACCCCATTGCCGTTGCAAATACACCTCCACCCCCGTCAGGTCCGGCAGTTGGTGATGGTCGTCGGGTAAGGGGGGCAGCCAGGGGCGCACTTGGCGGAGCAGCAATCGGTGCTATTGCTGGAGACACCGGTGAGGGTGCGGCTATTGGTGCCGTAGTAGGCACAATGGCAGGCGGTCGTCAAGCACGACAGAACAAACAGGCTCAAACCCAGCAGGCACAGGATGCCAAGGCAGGCTCGGCTCAACATTTCAATAAAGCCTTCAGCGCCTGCATGGAGGGAAAAGGCTATGTGGTCAAATAATCGTTGCAATCATTTTGAACGGACATCAAGCCTTGCGGCTTTAACTCAATTTGCAGATGATTAGAAAAGGGCTGAGCTTTTCAAGCGGCCTTTTTTTTGGGTATCTCCTTTGAGGAATTATCCTGCCGTCTTGCTTGCCAAGAGGCAGAGCAGTGAAAAGTACGCTGAAGATGTGCGAAGAATCCCGTAGATATATGATTCTTACCCGCCCGTGTAGCGTTTCAAAGGAAAGTGGGCAGATATAGGGAATAAATAAGAGACGGTTTTAGGCTATATAATAACGCCATAGAAATGAGAGTGAAAGGAAACCTAAAACCGATTGAAGCCCTGAGTCTGTGATTAGAGAAATTAAATGCAAAACCCGCCACAAATACAACCCAGAGGAAAAAATCAGGGTCATTTTAGAAGGTCTGAAGGGCGAAGACAGCATTGCCGCCATCTGACGTCGTGTAACTGGAACTGAGATCTTGATAGGATGATCGTCGGCAAGAGGAAAGCCCTTAATTATGATGATATTATCAAGGGAACAGCAAAAAAAAGGAAAAAATGATGAAAACTATTATCGTTGGTGGAGTGGCCGGCGGCGCATCGTGTGCGGCGCGTCTGCGCAGGTTGGACGAAAAGGCGGAAATCCTCATGGTGGAACGCGGGCCGTATGTTTCTTACGCGAACTGCGGGCTGCCCTATCATGTTGGGGGCGTGATTGAAAAAGAATCGAGCCTTCTGGTGGCATCTGAGCAGATGTTTCGCGTCATGTTCGGGATTGATGTGCGGACCAACTGCGAGGCGGTTTCCATTTCTCCGAAAAACAAGACCGTGGACCTTCGTAATGTCACGACTGGCGAAATCACAACCGAGTCCTATGACAAGCTCGTGCTGTCGCCTGGGGCGGCCTCGGTCCATCCGCCCCTGCCCGGAATCGATCTGCCGGGGATATTTCATGTGCGGACCGTGCCGGACGCACGAACGATACGGGAGTGGATTGGAGGCGGCACGACGTACCTTGCGGGGATGTCCAGGTATTCTGGAATCCAGATGGTCAAACCCGTGCGGCGCGCGGTCGTGGTGGGCGGCGGGTTCATCGGTCTCGAGACGGCGGAAAATCTGATCCATGCCGGATTCGACGTGACCCTCATCCAGAAGCCCGATCACGTATTGACCCCGCTGGACCCGGAGATCGCGGTCCTCGTTCAGGGCCATATCATACGTCATGGCGTGCAGATTGCCGCCAACGACGGTGTGGTCGGATTCAAGCAGTTGGACGGAGGCGTAATCGAGGTCCAGACGAGTTCCGGCAAAACGTATCCGGCGGACATCGTGATCCTGGCCATCGGCGTGCGGCCGGACACGGCCCTGGCCAAAACGGCCGGGCTCACAGTCGGCGAACGCGGTGGCATCCGCGTCAATGAGCACATGATCACGAGCGACCCGGACATCTTTGCCGTGGGCGACGCCATTGAAGTCAAGGACTTCGGAACAGGCGAGTGGAGCCTGATTGCGCTGGCCGGGCCGGCCAACCGGCAGGGCCGGATCGCGGCTGACGTGATCGCCGGACGGGATTCCCGCTACCGCGGCACCCAGGGCACCTCGATTATCGGGTTGTTTGGCGGCGCCGCCGCATGGACCGGCATCAGTGAGAAAACACTCAAGAGACTCGGCGACCAAGACTACGAGAAGATCTACCTGTTCCCGAATTCACACGCAGGCTACTACCCGGGTGCCAAGATGCTCGGCTTGAAGGTCCTTTTCCGGAAATCCAACGGGAAAGTCCTCGGCGCGCAGGCGCTGGGCCAGGACGGCCCGGCGGTGGACAAACGGATCAGCGCCCTGGCGATGGCGATCCAGATGGGCGCGACAATCTACGATCTTGAAGAATCGGAACTTTGCTACGCGCCCCAGTTCGGCAGCGCCAAGGATGCCGTTAACTTTGCTGGCATGGTCGCTGCAAACGTCTTGCGGGGCGATATGCCGGTCAGTCATTGGGATTCTCTGGACGGTGCTTTCCTTCTGGACGTGCGCGAACCTGTGGAACTGGTCGTGGAGAGCGTGCCGGGCGCGGTCAACATCCCCATGGGTCAGCTCCGCTCGCGCCTCGAAGAACTCCCCCGTGACCGCGAGATCCACATCATCTGCCGTTCGGCCCAACGCGCCTACTATGCCACGCGCATCCTTTTGCAGAACGGATTCAAGGCTAAAAACATCTCCGGCGGCACTTTGTCACGCGCGATGTACTCTCTGGGTGAATTGATCTATTAAAGGAACAATTTTCACAGCAAAACAGTTGGAAACAATCTATGAACATAGTCATGCAGTTTCTTCAGACCACATTCTCCCTATTAGTGTTGATTTTCACCGTGTCGAACCTGGCGGCCATGGGGCTCCAGGTGAAGATGCCCGAGGTGATCGTGGCGTTGCGGAACAAAAAATCCCTGGCGCTTATCTTCGTGTGGGGCTGGGTGCTGGGGCCGGCGTTCGGCTATCTGATCACCCGGGTCCTTCCCCTGGCGGAGCCCTACGTAATCGTGGTACTCCTCGCCAGCTTGGCGCCATGCGCGCCCTTCCTCCAGCAGATGGTGGGAAAAGCCCGCGGAGACATGGGCTTCGCGGGAGCCCTCATACCGCTGGTGGCGGTCGGCACGGTGGTATTGATGCCATTGATGGCACCCCTATTGATTCAGGGGCTGACGATCAGCACCTGGGCTCTTGCAAAACCGCTCCTCCTGACCATACTCCTGCCGTTGATAATCGGAGCGGCGATCCGGTATTACGCCGACACTGCGGCAACCAGGATATTCCCGGCAGTCAAATTGATCGCCATGCTCTCCACATTGCTGACGATCGTGTGGTGTCTTGTGCTCTACGGCCGGGGGATGCTCAACACGGCGGGCGAATTTGCCCTCCTTTCAATGACCCTCTTCATGGTCGGAATGGCACTGATAACGTATCTCTTCGGCTTCGGCCTGAAACAGAATCAGCGAAGCGTCATGGCGCTGGGGATGGGCACGCGTAACGTCGCTGCGGTGTTGGCTGCGGCGCTTGCCATTCCGAACGCGGACCCGCTCATCGTGACGATGACCGTCATGTGGACTTTGTGGTCGGTTGTCCTCGCGGCCTTTGGTGCCAAAATATTTGCCAAACAGGCCGGAGAGATTAAGGTTTAATCTATGAGTACGTCAAATAAGTTTCAATGGCCCACGGTGCTTTCAGGCTTAAAAGCAGCCACGTGGGCAAATCTTCCCAATGAGATCTCAGCCGGGATTACATTGGCGGCATTGATCATCCCCTTAAATATCGGATTTGCGCAGGTGGCCGGGTTGCCTCCGGTGTTTGGCCTCTATGCCGGCATCATTCCACTGGCCATATTTGCCCTCTTCACCGGCTCGCGTCATCTTGTTGCCAGCCCGGATGCCGCCAGTTCCGCGATCATAGGTGCGATCCTTATCGGCTTTGCTCCGGTAGGAGACCCGCTACGCGTGCAGTTTGCCCTGGCTCTTGCGTTGATGTGCGGGCTGCTGTTTTTTGTGTTCTGGCTTTTTCGGCTGGCATTTCTCGCCAATTTTCTATCCCGGGCCGTGTTGGTCGGCTTCATCACCGGCCTGGGGATCGAGGTGTTGACCAACCAGGTCAGGAAAATTCTTGGGGCGGCTCATGTCGAAGGGTCAGGATTGGGAACGATTGCCCAGCATCTCCATGATGCCATGGCAACTTCCGTTGACACCACGGGTTATTTTGTGGAACTGATCGCCCTATTCAAGTCCATACCCCATGCAAATCTTTACTCAGTCGCGATCGGTTTAGGCGCTTTTGTTATTTTGCGCCTAATGAAAAAATACCTGCCCAAAGTACCGGCGGCGTTGGTCGCCCTGATGCTGATGACGGTCATTGTAACCGTGTTCGGATTGGATCAAAAAGGGGTTGGCGTGCTGGGGACAATGCCGTCGGGACTGCCGTCCCTGACGCTGCCCAGCGTGGCGCCGGCCGACTATCTGCGCTTACTGCCCGGCGCCATGGCGGTGGTTGCCATCACTATGTGCGAGGGCTTGCTGCTGGTCCGCAATTCCAGCCGCAAGCACAACACCACTGCGGATGGCAACCAGGTGTTGTTTGCCAGTGGCATGGCGAATATAGCCTGTGGGTTCACGGGGTCCTTGTTCACGGGCGTCAGTGCCTCGCGCACCGCGGCAATAGACAACGCCGGGTCCCGCACGCAACTCTCATGCCTGGTGGCGGCAGTGACGGTTGCGCTGGTCATGGTTTTCTTTACAGAGACGCTGGCGTATCTGCCCACTGCGGCATTGGCCGGGGTTGTCGCCAATGCCGTGTTGAATCTGATTGAAGTCAAGGAGTTTCGAGAACTGTGGCACATGCGCCGATCTGAATTCTGGATAGCTCTCGTCTGCCTGCTCAGCGTTCTGGTGTTTGGTCCCCTGCAGGCTGTCATAGTAGCTTTTCTGCTGGCCACGATCGATCTGCTCCGACGGGCGTCCTGTCCCAGCACCTGGGTGCTGCGGGAAACACCGGACGGCAGTCATTTTATCCCTGAGGAAACAGACCATGCCCCGGATACTTCAGGGATAACCTTTTACCGCTTTGGCGCACCACTCTATTTTGCCAACGCCATTTTTTTTGAGGAAGAGGTGGAGAAAATAATCATGCAATCCGCCACACCCGTTAAATGGTTTGTGCTGGATGCGGAAGCGATGGTTGATATTGACACCACCGGCGAGGAAACACTGCATCAGGTTCTAGCATGGCTGGCCAAACGTGGCGTGACCGTTGCCGTAAGCCGTGCCAATCAGTCGACCGCTGCGTTGTTGGCCCATTATCATCTAATTGAAATGATAGGGGAAAACCGGTTGTACCCGACCAACCGACATGCCATCGCGGCCTTTCGCAAGGAAACGACAGCGGAGTGAAATGTACACTGCCCGATAAAATCAAACCGAAAAAAGGAGAAAAAAACGCATCTAAGGAAAAACAATAGCCGGTCAGGAGAGGAATAATATGGTGAAATATAAGTTTGCAGTAAGCATCCCGCTCATTGAATAAGCAGGACTAAGGTAATGTTTTTTGTTTAAAAATAAATACTTGTTTGGTATTAGATGCTTTTTGATCCATTTGAAGAACAGTTCCACTTGTCATCGGCACTTGTACAAGTCTGCAACGGTTCGGGCCTCCAATTCAAAATGGTTGGTCAAAAACGTGGGGCGCTTGTCGTTTTCAATTTCATAGTACTTGATCCGCCTCAGTTTATCAGGATAGCCATTTGCCGAATTTATTCTGACAGGTCGTACTGTCTGGTTGCAGATGACGCCAGTGGACTTATTGACCGGTTCCGAGCACAGGCGACGCAGTTGCGTGTTGGATTTGCTTCTTAGAATCAAGCAGCGTATGGACCTTTACCCCACTTTTCGTTAATCGGAACCGCGCCCATGGAAAAACCGAACGGCAAAGATTTACTGATAAAAACACAACAAAACAAGGCTGACCCGGTCTGCAAGGACTTAACGCCGAAAGTTGAATTATATCCCGAAATATGGACTCATTCAAGCAGGAGTTAAAATGAAGAACTTAATTTTAAAACTGTGTGCGGTATGCCTTGCCCTAATCATTTCGGGGTGTGCCAATCTTGGCCCAAAGGACAAGCCATTGTCTCACTGGACCTCCGATGCGAACCAAAAGGTTAAAGAGCGATTTGCAGGCAATCGCTCAAAGGAATTGCTGGTCTTGATGGCTTTTTCAGGGGGAGGCACCCGCGCGGCTTCTTTTTCGTACGGCACCCTTAAAGAGCTGGCAGCAATTAAAGTAACCACAGAGAACGGTGAGAAATCTCTGCTCCATGAGGTCGACGTGATCTCTTCGGTTTCAGGCGGAAGCTTCACTTCAGCCTATTACGGACTGCGGGGCGATCAGATTTTCGAAGACTTTGAAGACCGTTTCTTAAGAAAAAATGTTGAGGGTACCCTCATAGGTAAGGTGCTCAATCCATTCAATTGGATTCCGCTCATGAGTTCGTCCTACGGAAAATCAGACCTCGCAGCAGGCTACTACGATAAAATTCTCTTTGACAATGCGACTTTCTCGGATTTTAATAAGCTGGGTGCTCCTGTCGTGGTCATTAACTCTACAGACCTCGGCACGGGGATACGCATTCCATTTACCCATCATGTTTTCGGTATTCTCTGCGCAGACTTCGATCAATACCCTGTGTCCCGAGCCGTGACAGCCTCGTCGGCAGTGCCAGTTGTCTTTTCACCCATTACACTCCAAAACTTTGCCGGAAGTTGCGGGTATGAGCCGCCCGCATGGATGAAGGATGCAATAAATGATGGCCAAACCTCGTATAGAAAACTCGAGGCAATCGGCCTTGAGGAATATTTTGATGGTAAGAAACGGCCATGGCTGCATCTGGTAGACGGGGGCATCTCCGACAATCTTGGATTGAGGACGTATTACAACACGGTGAGTCTCATCGGTGATCCCCATCTTGCCTTCAGCGAGCTCAACCATCCCGACGTTCGCCAGGTCCTTGTCATCCTGGTGAATTCACACACCAAACCAAAGGCGGACTGGGCCATGAAAAAGAAATCGCCATCCATTCCCCAAGTGATCGGAAGCATGAGTTCTGCCCAGATCAGCCGGTACAGCATCGATACGCTCTATGTGGTACGCAAAGCCTTCAAAAATTGGGCAAAAGAGGCCTCGACTCCGGAACGCCTGGTAACAATGAATTTTGTTGATGTGAGCTTTGACCAAGTTAAAGATGAGGCTGAACGACAATTGTTAAACGACATAGGCACAAGCTTCCATCTCAAAGATGAGGAGGTCGATCTCCTCATTTCAGCTGCCGGAAAAGTGTTGCGTGAATCCCCTGAATTTCAGGCTTTTCTCCAGCGCAACAGAGACAGTGTTCATGAATAATAAAGGAGTAAATGAAAATGAATGAACTTACTGCAAAAAAGTTTAGGCGCCGTTTGGCGGGTAAACGGGCTTTGGTTTGCCTGATTCTGGCTATCGCCATCGGCCTTTTGGCCACTGCGAGCGCTGTTGGGGCGGAGACGGAGAAGCCCGCTTCTGTGGCCGCAGACCGCCAGCTTCCCGAAGGCAAACAAACCATCCCTGGTCTCTATGTGACCGCAGTGGAGGCCTACGAAAAGTGGAAAGCCGCACCGGACAATGTGAAGGTAATCGACGTGAGGACCCCTGAGGAGTACGCCTTCGTCGGCCATGCTGAGATGGCGTGGAACATTCCATTGGCCTTTGTCACCTACCAGAGAAAGGGCGGCAAAACCGAATACGGCCCGAAGATGAATCCGGATTTTGTCACCGAAGTCAAAACTATAGCCGGGCTGACCGATACCCTGCTGGTCATGTGCCGGTCTGGCGACCGCAGTGCCATGGCAGTCAACACGCTCACAAAAGCCGGTTTTAAGAACGTTTACAACATCATCGATGGATTTGAAGGTGACAAGGTGAAGGATCCCGATAACGTCTTTTACGGGAAAAGGATGAGGAACGGCTGGAAGAACTCGGCCCCCTGGGTCTATGACATTGATCCCGAGAAAATCATCCTTGAAGAATACGCATCTAAGCAAACACAATAGTGGATCGTGCAAAGTGTATCGGATGTGAAGTGTGCGTGTTTGGATGCCCGATTATGCGATTGCGCTGGTAACGGCGCCATGCGATAAATCAGGTTTATCCAGGCAACAGATCTGCAGCCAACGAAACTCTTCTCGAAGAAGCCCGATGATGATTGAAAAATACAACTTTTTTCACAACTTTCGGGGGGATGACACCACCCCTTGTAACGGTTAGTGGTGTTGTCAAAATCTTCAGTAGAAATGTTACTTATAAAATCAGGAATCGAAAAAAGCATCATGGCATACGAAAACTTCGTAAAAAAACTAAAAATTGAAAAGCCGGGAGTTTATCGGATCCGCACAAAGGGTCACATCGATGAGAGCCTGTCTGATCAATTGGGCGGCATGATCATTACCCATGCGTTTACCGCGGATAAGCAACCGATGACGATCCTGGTCGGTCAACTGAGGGACCAAGCGGCCCTGTCCGGAGTGCTGAACGAACTCTACGAACTGCATCTACCGCCGTTGACAGTTGAATCCTTATCGTAGAAGCGGACACCAGGAACGGAGCATCAAGCTTTCAAAAGGGAGAAGGATAATAAACCTGTTGAAGTTACTCAGTATTCTTATTTGCATCGCGCTTCCGTTGCCGGTATTTGCACAGAAAGCAAAAACGATAGACGAACTTGCCGAGATGTTCGACTCATCGCGCTGTGAGGAATGTCATGATGTCATCTATGCACAGCGGGAGACATCACCGTTGATCTCAGTTACTATCTCGGCAGTCCCGACCAGCAGTATGAGGGCCACAAGATCACCAGGCGGGTTGATCTCGACCGATAACTATTTGTTGTTAGTGACACTCAGTCCGTAAAGGACGGCCGGAGATTCAGATCAAGGTTGGAACAAACAATTAAAAAGGAGGAAAAGATCATGAAGGGAATTACCATTTTCAGCATTGCTATTTGTGTGACACTTCTATTTGCGATTTCAGCCGGGGCTGAGCAGGGCCTGGTGGAGTCTGTGGCCAACGGCTGCAAGACCGAACTCGACACCTACTGCAAAGATGTTACCGCTGGTGAAGGTCGTGTGCTGGCCTGCCTTTACGCTCGCAGCGACAAATTATCAGGCAAGTGTGAATATGCCCTCTATGAAGCCGCCGCACAACTGGAGCGGGCCGTGGCCGCGCTGTCATACGTGGTCAACGAGTGTGCCAACGATTTGGATGAGTTCTGCCAGAATGTAATCGTCGGCGAGGGACGGCTCCTGGAATGCATTGAAAAAAATGACAAAAAAGTAAGTGGCCGATGCAAGGATGCAATAAAAGAAGTCGGTTTGAATGAGTAACCATGTTTTTAAGTGGTTTGGCATTACAGGATATTATTTACAATCCATCAGCCTTAACCACCTAAAAACATGTGTATGTGACGCCGGATATACAAGTGAGTTGCGATCCATACAATAATCCGGTTAAAAAATCCGTATTGTCATTAAACGGAAAGGATTGATTTTATGTATGAAAACCTGGCGCTTCTGGGGGTGTTCGTTTTTCTCTACAGCATTACCAGCGGTGGGCTTGAGCGAACACCCTTTAACGGAGCGATTTTATTTACGGTCTTCGGGTTGGCGTTGGGTCCGCTCGGGATGGACCTTTTGAAGTTTGAGGTAGAGGCGGAAGGGCTGCGTACTCTCGCGGAGTTGACCCTCGCCCTGGTTCTGTTCACCGACGCCGCCAATGCCAACCTCGGGGTCCTGAAAAAGAGTTTCCATATTCCGCAGCGCCTGCTGCTGATCGGCCTGCCGCTTACGATCATTATCGGGTTCGGAGCCGGGGTCCTGGTGTTCGGCGGGCTGACCTTGATAGAAATCGCCATATTGGCGACCATGCTGGCTCCCACGGATGCCGCACTTGGCAAAGCGGTCGTAACGGACGAATCCGTTCCCGTCGATATTCGCGAAGGGCTGAACGTGGAAAGCGGACTCAATGACGGCATTTGTGTCCCGATTCTTTTTGTTTTTCTCGCCTTTGCCACGGGTTCCAATGCCGAGGGTGGCGCATCGATGCTTGCCTTGAAATTGGTAACCCAGCAGATTGGGATTGGTATTGCGGTGGGGGGCGGTGTGACGATTTTGGGCGTATGGCTGTTAGGTCGGTTTTACGACCGGGGTTGGGTGTCCGAAACCTGGCGCCAGCTGCCTGTGGTAACCCTGGCGGTGGTCTGCTTTGCCGTGGCGCAGTTGCTTGGTGGCAGTGGATTTATCGCCGCCTTTGTCGGCGGGCTTCTATTTGGCGGGATTGCAAAACGCCTTAAACACGCACTTCTGCTGGCAGCGGAAGGTACCGGTGACACACTGGCGTTGCTGACCTGGGTACTATTTGGTTCGGCCATAGTGGGACAAGCTGTCACCCATTTCAGTTGGGAAATCATACTCTATGCGGTTTTGAGCCTGACCGTCGCCCGCATGCTGCCGGTATTTCTCGTGTTGGCCGGAATGAACCTGCGACCGGATGAAAAACTGTTTATGGGCTGGTTCGGACCGCGTGGTCTGGCCAGCATTGTTTTCGCCGTAATCGTGCTCAACGCGCAACTGCCCGGTGGCGGCATCATCGTGACCACTGCCGTCTGTACCATCATACTGAGTATCATCGGACACGGCCTCAGCGCCCATCCCTTTGTAGCTGCGCTGGCCGCCAGAAACCAGCGTCTGGCGGAGAAAAGGTAGACGATACGCCCATGGCCCTCTCCAGAAAAGCCAAAGAAGCCATCAAAACCGCCCTGGCCATGACCCTTTCCTACGGCATCGCCCTGTCATTGGGGTGGGAAAAGCCCTATTGGGCAGGGTTTTCGGTGGCATTCATCAGTCTGGCAACCTCCGGTCAGTCGCTGAACAAGGGTGCCTATCGCATGCTCGGTACACTGATGGCAGGGGTCGTCTCTCTGGCGATCATCGCACTTTCGCCCCAGAACCGGTGGCTGTTTATCACACTACTTTCCGTTTGGGTGGGCTTTTGCACCTATATGACGTGGGGGAAGAGACACCCGGATTTCTGGGCTTACAGCGGTTATGTCTGCGCCGTCGTCAGCATGGCAGCGGGACCCGATCCCGTCAACGCCTTCCACACTGCCGTGCTGCGCTCTCAGGAGACCGGGCTGGGCATTCTGGTTTACGGCCTTGTGGCCATCTTTCTATGGCCGATGAACAGTCGCCCCGCTTTCGAAACCGCGGCTGCCAAACTGGCATCGATCCAGCATCAACTGCTGCATGCCGGTCTGGAATGGATGGCCGGACAAGGGGACCCGACAACGGTTCAACAATTAAGGGCCCAGGAAATTCAAGAACAGAAACAGTTCGACCAGCTTCTCACCGCGGCCGAGACGGATAGTTACGACATCTGGGAACTGCGCCACCACTGGCGTTCATATCAACACCAGGTTACGGAACTGTCTGAGGCCATGGTACGGTGGCGGGGAAATCTTACCGGGACGCAATCACTCGATCTGCCGGGTCTGATGCCCAATTTAAGCGGCTTTGGGGCTGAACTGGACGGCCGACTGACCCAAATCGGCCGCATGCTGACCAATCAGGAACCCGGACAGCAGTCATCTGCAATCGAACCGGAAATAGATAATACACAGGTCCTGCACCTGTCCCATTTCCATAGAGCGGCTCTGACCGTCATTCGGGACCAGTTGTGGCGCATGGAATCGCTGACCCGTTCCCTGTTTCACAGTGTCTGCTATATCAAGGGATTCAGCCCTGTGGTGCCCGCATTGGACGACAGGCCTTCTGCGACCGAGGGGTTCGGGCTGCCGGACCCGGATCGGGCGGCAGGTGCCGTCCGGGCAATGCTGATCATGTGGATCGCCTATCTTGGCATGATCTATGTTGACCGTTTCCCCGCTGGTGCCGATGCTGTCGCTGTGGCCGGTACCTTTGGATTGGTCATCGCGGGTATTCCACAGGTATCGATCTGGCTGCTGTTCCTGCCCGCGTTTGTCAGCGTCCTCGTTACCGGTCTGATATACCTCTTCGTGATGCCGCAACTGTCAAGTTTTCTGGGGCTTGGGGTACTCCTATTCTGTGCCACCTTCGCCATCTATTACCTGTTGGCTGCGCCCAAGCTGAATGTGGCCAAATTAATGGCAATCAGCATGTTTATCACCGTTATCTCCGTCTCCAACCATCAGACCTACCATTTTCTGGTTGTGTCCACCACGGCCCTTATGCTTCCCGTGGTCTTTATCTGCATGGGCGTTACGGCCTACTTTCCCGTTGACCTGCGTCCCAGACAGTCTTTTCTGCGTCTCCTGGGCTGCTATTTCCGCAGCTGTGAATACCTGATGGACGCTTTGCCTCAGGATCCGTTAAAGAGAGAGTCGCACCTTGCCCGCATGAGAAAAGCGTTTCATTTGCGTCAAGTTTCCAGCCTGCCGACCAAGCTGGGTGTCTGGTCCCGAGTCCTGAACATGAAGGCCCTGCCAGGAACATCACCGCAACAGATTACGGCCATGGTCACCGCCTTGCAGGGGCTCAGCTATCGGATACAGCAACTGGTCGAAGACCGCGCGAATCCGCAGGCGCCGTTTCTGGTGCAGGAACTGCGTAGCGATGTTGTGGCCTGGCGCATGAAAATGACGGAAGCCTTTCGATGTCTGACCGAAAAACCATCCATGGAGAATCAACACCTTTTCAATACTGAATTGACCGGCATCATACAACGCTTGAACCTGCGCATTGAAGAGGTCGTGGATAAAGCGACCGGAAATATTACCGATCAGGACGGTGAAAACTTCTACCGCCTGCTGGGCGCCTATCGGGGTGTTTCGGATGCGCTGGCAGTGTATGTGGCCAGCGCCGGAGGAATCGACTGGGCCCCATGGCATGAGGAAAGATTTTATTAATGTATAGGGGAGCGCTTGATATGAATACCATACCCCATGAACTCGCCGTCGGCGGGGTCTATTTGCCGCCGTTGCTCGTTGCGGTCACGCTTGGCACGATCGCAGCTGTTCTGACGGCCCTTTTATTCAACCGGATTCGACTGTCCAGGTATTTTTTTTACCCGCCGCTGTTATTCTTGGCACTGGTCATGATTTACACCGTTCTTTTAGGAACCTTCGTTGTGAGGATATAGAAAATGAAAAAATATGGGAAAGTCCTACTGACCGGAGTCGTTGTTCTCATCGCCGCAGGCGTGATGCTTTTCAAGTATTGGGATTACGTTGCCAATCCCTGGACCCGTGACGGGCAGGTACGAGCCAGCGTCATTCAGATCACTTCACGAGTGTCCGGCCCGGTCATCGCCCTGCCGATCCGGAGTAACCAGTTCGTCAAGGCCGGAGACCTGCTCTACAAGATCGACCCGCGTACTTTCCAGGCCAGCCTCGACCAGGCTCGCGCGCAGCTTGATCAGACCGGGGGCAATGTCGAGGCCCTGGAAAGGCAGGTTGATGCGGCGCAGGCAGGAGTCAATTCATCGCGGGCCGCCATCGAGCAAGCCAAAAGTACGATCGCACAGCTTGAGGCCACGATCGCTAAAAACAAGGCCGATTACGAACGCAAGCAGGATCTGTTGCCCCAAAAGGCCACCTCCCAACGAGCACTGCAACGGGCCGAGGCTAATTACGAGGTTTCGCTGGAGCAAAAAAACGCCGCGATGGCCGCGCTCAACCAGGCACGGGCCGCCCTGGCCAAATCCCAGGCTACCCTGGCCCAAACGCAAGCCCAGCTGGGCGCGCTGGGCGAGTCCAACCCGCAGCTCAGAGCGGCAGTGGCCGCGGTCCAGCAGGCCGAGCTCAACCTGGGGTTCACCCAGGTGCATGCCCCGGTGGAAGGTTACATCACCAATCTCAACCTCCGGCTGGGCAGCCAGGCCGTCGCCAACCAACCGGTGCTGGCCCTGGTTGACGTGGACAGCTATTGGATTGACGGGTTTTTCAAGGAAAATACAATTGCCGACATCCGCGCCGGCGACCGGGCCATCGTCACCCTGATGACCTACCCTGACAGCCCCCTCGAGGCCCGTGTCGACAGCATCGGCTGGGGCATCTCACAGCAGGACGGCAGCACGGGTTTCGAACTGCTGCCCACCATCAGCCCGACCTTCGAGTGGATCCGGCTGGCCCAACGGGTGCCGGTGCGTGTGCATCTCACCGATGTACCCGAAAGCATTCAGCTGCGGGTGGGCACGACCTGCTCGGTTCTGGTGATGGCCGACAGTGGGGATGGCGGTCACGACCAACCGGTACCTGCCGCGCCCAAGGCGCTCCAGTAAGGAGATCACAATGAAACGTCCGATGAAATCATTCGCTTTATACGTGCTGCTTGCGCTGCTTGCCAGCGGTTGCGCCACGGTGGGCCCTGACTATAAAGAGCCAACCGCGCCGGTCATGCCAGATTATCTCGAGTACGAGGACCCACATCTCGACACCGCCGTGCCGGCTGAACCCGAGTGGTGGAAGATGGCCTTTAACGACCCGATCCTCAACCAGCTTGTGGAAACCGCCCTGGCGCAGAACCTGTCCCTGCGCTCGGCCGGTCTGCGGGTGCTGCAGGCACGCCAGCAGCTGGCGATTGCGATCGGCACCCAGTATCCGCAACAGCAGCAAATCAGCGGCCAGGCCGGGATCGGGGGCAACTTTGCCTCATCCGACTTTGAGGTCTACGGCCTCGGCTTTGACCTGGCCTGGGAAGCCGACGTCTGGGGTCGTTTCAAGCGCCAGATCGAATCGGCCTCGGCAGCGCTTGACGCCAGCGTCGGCAGCTATGACGGCATCATGGTGTCGCTGATCGCTGAAGTTGCGCAGACCTATCTGCTCATCCGCACCACCCAGCAACGCCTGGCAGTGGCCAGAAGCAACCTAGAGCTTCAGCAGGAGAGCGTGCGGATCACTAATGCAAAGTACGAAGGCGGCGAGGTCAGCTCCCTTGATGTCGAGCAGGCCCAGACCCTGTATTACATCACCACCGCGTCCGTGCCTTTACTGGAGCAGTCGTTACAGCAGCTCAAAAACTCGCTTGCGATCCTGCTGGGCCGTCCGCCGCATGACATGAGCATACTGCTCGGACAGGCGCAGCCGGTTCCGACCATCACGGCCGAGATTGCTGTCGGCATGCCCCAGGACCTGATCCGTCGCCGGCCCGATCTCCGCACTGCCGAGCGACGGCTGGCCGCCCAGAGCGCCCAGATCGGATTTGCAGTCAGTGAACTCTATCCGCACTTCGGACTGGGTGGCTCCATCGGAACCAACGTTTCGACAAACGCAGGTTTGAGCTTTAGTGACCTGTTCAGCGCCGAAACCATCGCCTACAATCTGTTTGGCGCCTTTACCTGGAACGTCTTCCAGTACGGACGGCTTAAAAACAACATTCGGCTGCAGGATGCGCTCTTCCAGCAACTGCTGGAGGACTATCGTCAGACGGTGTTGCAGGCCCAGGGTGAGGTCGAAAACGCCATCGTGGCTTTTTTCAAGACCCGGCAGCAGCTGGAGGCCATCCACTTGGCGGCGGCGGCCGCCCAGCGTGCCACCGAGGTGTCCACGGTGCAGTACGAGGAAGGCGAGGTGCCCTTCAATACGGTCATCACTACCCTGCAGGCGCTTATTTCTCAGCAGGACGCGCTTGCTGCGACCCAGGGGTCGGTTGCGACCAACCTTGTAACCGTGTTCAAGTCACTAGGTGGTGGCTGGGAAGTCCGGCAGAGTCAGGATCCTTTAGATCTGATCCCCGAGCCGACCAGAGAGGAGATGCTTGAACGCACCAAGTATTGGAATAAGACGTTTAAGGATTAGTGATGGAAATAGGAAGGATTCAAAATTCAGTGGTTCAAGGTTCAGGGGTTAAATGATGAGCTTCAATCCGACAACCTTGAACCTGGAACCTTGGTAGGTTCAGGGTATAAAAAAAAGGATGGACATAATGCTTCTGAAGATTGGTATTGGCGCTTTAATAATGGTGATAACCACCGTAATCCACGCAACAGGGATGATAATAACGATAAACCTGATCAAGTGGAGAGAAAGGACACGAAAACCGCGATCGCCGAGAAAAACAAGCATCTATCTGATCAATGGGATCGTCCTCATGATGTTTCTTGTCTCGCTGGCGGAGGTGTTGATTTGGGCCTGTGCCTATCTAGCGTTGGATGCGATCGAGGGTCTGGAACAGGCTGTTTACTTTTCCATGGTCACCTTCACCACACTGGGATACGGCGACGTTCTTCTCGATGGACGCTGGCGTCTTTTGGCCTCTTTCGAAGCGGCTAACGGAATTATCATGTTCGGCTGGACAACCGCCATCGTCATTGCCGCAGTTCAAAAAATCTACTTTAGAGAGTAGAAGAACGGCGGCGGTTGGACCATGGTTGTTTCAGAAGAAACAGGGAACTTGCATATGGGAGCCTCCGGCTCGACATACCCCGTAATCAAGGGGTCCTACTTGAAGAACATTTTTGAGGGAAGACAACCACGATTGGATTTTTCATCATCCTGTTTCACATTCTAAGAATCATCTCTTCCATACACTCGGTCATGACCACGCGAACCTCTCAAGGGACCATCGCCTGGATGATTGCGCTAAACACATTACCTTGCCTTGCCGTCCCGGCTTATTGGATTCTGGGACGCAGCCGCTTTCAGGCGAGGAATGAACTGCTCGAGGAACGCTGAATGTAACTCGGAATGTAAACACCAATATTGAACAAGGCCAGAAACCTTGCTTTGTTCACGTCAACTATAACTGGTGGCGTTAACTTCAATCAATACTAAGAATAACAGATCGTTTTTAATATCTGGCCTCGCTCACAAGGCGTGATGCCGGCACTTTAACGACAAGGGGGGGTTGAACATAAATCTTGCTGAATTGGTCAAGAAGAAATCGATGGTTGTGAGCGTTACTTTAATAGGGAGGGAACGGCAATGACAGAAGGAATCGTAACATCGTGGGTCAAAGATGCAAAAAAAAACGCAGGGTGGCTGATCACTTTAGGCGTACTCGGTATTGTTGTGGGTTTCATGGCCATCGTCTCGCCGATGGTTGCCGGGAAGTCTGTCGCGGCTGTGGTGGGCGTTTTCATGCTCGTCGCCGGGATTTTCCAACTCGTCGGCTCTCTTAAGGCCGGCTCCTTCGGTTCCGGGTCCATGGGTTTCTTTTTAGGGCTCCTGACGTCTCTGGCAGGACTGCTGATGTTTTTCCAGCCCCTTTTCGGATTGGGGGTGCTGGCGATTATCCTGGGAATCTACTTTTTCACTGATGGGATTTCGGAAATTGTCCTGGCGTTCAGGGTACGGCCCGAGGAGGGATGGGTTTGGATACTCTTTAGCGGAGTGCTCGCGATTCTGCTCGGCTTCTTCATCTTCCGTCAGTGGCCTATTTCGGGGGCATGGGCAGTCGGGATATTGGTGGGAATCCATCTTCTTTTTCGCGGCGTTTTGCTTGTCGTCATCGGTGCAGCGGCGCGGGGAGGTCTGTCGAGGGTGCAGGGTGGCTCGCACCTTTTCGAATAGCGACTGCATGGATTCGTAAAAAGCCGTTCCCTTGAACACTTTGAAAAGATCGCGGCTCATATGCAGGGACATCAACTCAGTGAAAGTAAATGGCTGGGGAAGCTTGAAACGATAGGTGTCGATGAATTTCCAGCGTTGGCCGGATTTACCCGTTTCGGCATACAGGGGAAACCCAGCCAGCTGGAGATCGTTGAGATCGCGGTATCCGGTTTTCAGCGATACGCCGCCGAGTTCTGCGATTTCAGTAGCGGTCAGACCGTACTTGCTGGTCTCGATCTGCCTCAGAATACGCCACTGTCGGGATAACTGATCTCCTCGCATGAGACAGCTCCATTTTCAGAAACATCCGGAATCCATTCTTTATCGGTTATTTGATCCCTTTTGACAAGTCATAATAGTCTGTTGGCCAAATCTTTCGCCTAAACGTACTATCCTAAATTTGAACGGGTTAACAAATCCTGCGATTTCCGGTTACGCCAGTTGGCTTAATTTTCTCTTTACTGGTTATAGTCGCCTTAATTTATTAGCGATTTTTCAGAATCATATAATCCGATATCTTTGTATATAGCTTCTCGCTAGGAGTCATGTCTTTATATTGCTTGCGAATGATCCTCTTGGTCTCTCGCGACAACAGACGCTCAACAGGATGACTCAACAAAACAAATAAGAAAGCGCAAACGATTTCTGCTTCGGTGTCTTTTTCTTTTATTAACCCTTCCAGGAAAGAAGCCATTTCATCAGGAAAACCAAGCGCCTTAATTTTCTGTACGGAAAGAAGTTTTGGAGACCTCACACCCGACGATTTATAATATCTTTCCAACGCGTTACCGAATTCCACCCAGTTGTTCAAATCAACAAGTCCAACGAAGGGAGAGACTTCCTTGATTAAGTTTTCAAGTCGATTTATCACATCTTGGCCGAAGCGATTCACAATGCCATCGTATTGGTGTAGTTCTTCGCGGAATATTTCCGATACGGATCTCAAGTGATCATCGATGCTAACTTTCAGATATTTATGGATTTTTTCTACTAAGGTTTCTATTCTTCGAAGTTCGACTTTGTCAAAGAGCTTGTCGATATTATCCGCCTGCACAGCAAACAACTTTTCTTGAAGTTCTGTCAGTTTGTAGTGTAGCTGTCGAGAGCGGTGTTCCAGAAATTCCATTTGTTCCATCTTTGACTGCTCTAAGAATTCCTGAGTTTTGCTTAAGCGCTTTTCAATGGTTCGTTCAAAATGGTTATCTTCCTTCATTTCAACAATGGGAAGTTGCTGAATGTTATCATATGAAGGTCCCATCCTTCGCATCGAATATTTTACCTCGCCTAGATTATCGCACGCGAGATGCTCAACCGAACCGCTCCCACCCCAACCGGCCGCAAGCATCTGGGGTGTTTTGCGAAGATCCGGCAAATCTTCGGCTTTTTCACTATCTGCCTTCACGTCAATAGCCAGGTAGTTCGTAAAGGGGGACATCAGCTGATACTTCACACCCATGGCGGCAATCTCTTCAGGATTCTCCATGGCTCTAATCTCACAGGCTGCAGCCATGCGTGCTGTTGCTCCTGGTAGTTCGGTCGACGCTTGAGTATGCGATCTATTCTGAATCGGCAGCTTTTGAGCTATTGTTTGGCCGTTTTCCAACTCGGCCCGCAGTTCAACATCACCCTCTATTCTTTCCTTGAACATGCCGAAAACGTGCAGTGTATCCCCGTCGTAAATGAAGCCAATATGTTCTGGAAAGGTTTTTTTCGGTTCACCGGGCCAACTGATTTCGACATTCTCGGCTCTGGGAAAATATATCCGCTTGAAGTGCCGGACGATTTTTTCGGCCATGTCCTCATTTGGTGAAACCAACTCGCAAGCCCCACCGGTGGTATCGGCTAATATTTGAACAAATGCCTCTGATACAGAACTCCCCACACCGACGGTAAAGAATCGAAAACCGGACTTGGCCGCTTTTTTCGTTACTTTTTCCCAGTTCCACACCTCGCCGTCAGTAATCAGCAGCACTTCATTTGATATTTTACCGGAGATTCTCCCTTTGATTGCGGCATCAATTGCCTGGCCAATCTCTGTCCCTCCCATGTCCGCTTCCAAGACCTCCAGAAGGTTCTTGGCTTTTTTAATATTGTCGCCATCCGCCGGGACCGGCGCAGGGAACAGCTTTTTAAAGGAACTTCCGAAACGAACTATATTGAACCTATCCTCAGACCTCAGCAGTTCGATGATTTCATATAACGCTTTGCGGGCCTGGGCGATGGAGTCACCCCCCATCGAACCGGAACAGTCAACGATAATCGTGATGCACCTTGGCAATTTATCTGTGACAGACGGAAATCTGGGGTAAAAAGATGCAAGCGCGATATAATCGTCACCATCTGGTTCCAAGGGGGCAACACTTTTATTCTCGGTTTCCATGAATATGTTGAGGACAAAATCCCTGTCCATCAAGGCCTCCCCTTTTTCGAGGGAAACAGCCGTTTTTTGGTCCTGTTTTTCTGTAATGATTTTATGGGAAGGGCTTTCGATCGTTGCTTCGGACAGCACACCTGAAATCGAAACGGTGATGGTGAATGGGTTTTCAACCGTTAAATCGTATTCAGGTGCCTGGTGCGGCTGAACCCCAAGGCTTCCGGGATCACCGTATCTTGGTGCGATGGTGGTCGGCAGAAAAAATCTCAAGGAGTTGTCCCGCCATTTGAAAAGCTGGGCATAGGTGATCGATATTTCGACAGTGTCTTCGGGTTGCAGGTTGCCAACGTTCATTGTGTAAAGGCCGGAATCAACCTGTTCCAGCATAATCGCCGTGTCACCGTCGGTTATGGCTTCTTCATACCGATCCTCGGCCTCTTTCTTTTCAATGACAACGCCTTTTAGTTCCTTTTTCTTGGTTTTGATGGTCATATCCATCAGGACCGCGTCAAGGGGAAGCGGGAAGGTATAGACTGCTTCGATATTGATTTTTTCCAGGTTGCTATAGATTTGTTTGATTGTCACTTCGCTCAGGAGATTTTCGATTTCTACATCCACGTTCACCGCCTGAAGCGCAACTTCACCCTCACCCACAGGCTCCAGAACCGGCGCAGTCATAGTTCTGTTCATTTTATGATTTCTCCTCTCTTATTTTCTTTGAAATATCCATAACTTCTCTGAAAAGAGCCCGTACCTGTTCAGGGCTCAACCCGGCCCGTTTGGGTTCGATGTGTAATTCGATGCCGTCACCAATATGCATGTGGCTCCACACTTCAACCGATCCCTGCTTTTTGGATAGTGGTGGCGGTATAGGTTTATCGTTCACGTAGCCACCCTTTTCGCCGGCCAAAATATCCCGAATACGATCAAGCGATAGTCCCGCCGCCTTCCATTTTCGAATTGTCAGCAATTGTTCCAGATGGGCATAGCGATAAAAAGCCCCCTTTCCGACACCTTCCGGACGATCAACCAACCCATTTTGGATGTAATACCTGACAGTGCGCTTGTTCATTTCGACCAAGGAGCAAATCTCTTCGATTGTAAATTTTTTAGTCTCATTTTTCATGACACCTATACTAAACACTTATAGTGTCATTGTCAAGGGAAAATTTCACACTTTCTGGCAGATCAGGCCAGATAGAAGCCGGGCAATAAATGAACCGTAATTTCTGAAACATCATTAAGTCCGAACAACAGTAAGAGGTTAAATTCTGATATAATTATTTGCGGGCAAGTTTTCCGGTTTCTAAAAATGACATGATCGGTTCCATGGCAACTTCCTTTGTTTTTTAAATGGAGCCTACCATGGTCAATTGTCACATGGGGACAAAATGAATTGATAAATTTACGACCTAAGTGAAGTTTCAATCCTAAAAATGACCATTGTTTTTAGAGATAACTCGTAAATTTGGTTTGGTCTTCAAATACATTCTTGACCTCTTTCCTCCTAAAAATAAAAAACACAGCGCCTATCGACGCAGAGTTTCATTTAGGCGCTTTAGCTGATTGATTAACGTAAGGCTGCAAGCAGCTCTTCAAATCGTCCACTGGGATGCCCACCTTATATGGTGTGCTTGAAATATTGTAACTACAACAACAATTGGGGTGAAAAAATCAAGGTAGGTTATAAAAAAACGGACTTGTTACGCTTAATACGTTTTTTACGCAAGTGTGTGATCGATTAGTAATATGGTCCGATCATAATAAAAATCTTAACGGTCATTGACAGATTAATTAAAAATACCATATCATACTAAAAAACATAGAAAATACTTCACAATGTTTGGCAAGAGCCAGAGGTTTGAAAATAATCATAACAAAGATGGTCCTATTTATTGAACAACCTAAATAAGACGGTCCCATATGAATTCCCTTAATAGTAATATAGGCAAAGAGTATACCTCATGGATATAACATCAAACCAGATAACTGTTAAAATTTGATATTTTTGTTGGGTATAGTGTTGGGTATTGATTTAATACAAAAGAAACAAGGGGCTACGTTTATAACGTAACCCCTTGATATTATTATGGCGGGGACGACGAGACTCGAACTCGCGACCTCCGGCGTGACAGGCCGGCGTTCTAACCGAAACTGAACTACGTCCCCTGATTTCTCAAGCTGTCCAGGTTGGTAGGCGGAACAGGGCTTGAACCTGTGACCTCCGGCTTGTAAGGCCGGCGCTCTCCCAGCTGAGCTACCCGCCCCCTGATCCCTGACCGCCACGGCGGTACTTACGAAAGCATACCTTGACTACCAGTTGCGCTTCCTCTTGTCAAGCTGAAAACCGATTGATTCAGTCTCTATCTGACCTGTTCGGAGGCCATCGATAAAGATGCGTCACTGGTCTTAAAAACGGTCTTCCGCTCGTTGGGTACCAGGGCATGTGACAAGACCTCATCCATGTGTGATACGGTGATGATCTCCATCTGGTTCTGAATATTGGCGGGAATGTCTTTTATATCCTTTTCATTTTCGTCGGGAATCAAAACTTTACGAATGCCACCGCGATGCGCAGCTAGAAGCTTTTCCTTTAATCCACCAATGGGCAAGACCCGACCCCGCAGGGTGATCTCACCAGTCATGGCGACATAACGGCTGACCGGTGTTTTGGTGAGCGCTGAAACAATAGAAGTGCACATGGCGATTCCGGCGGACGGACCGTCTTTCGGCGTTGCCCCTTCAGGAATATGAACGTGAATATCATATTTGCGATAAAACCTCTCCTCGATGCCCAGCTCATTGGCCCGGGAGCGGACATAGCTGATGGCCGCCTGGGCCGACTCTTTCATGACGTCACCCAGTTTTCCGGTAACCGTCTGGATTCCCTTGCCCGGCATCACAACGGTCTCCGCACAGAGGAGTTCGCCACCCACTTGAGTCCACGCCAGGCCGGTGGCGATCCCCACCTGGTCTTTTTCTTCCACCTGGCCATATCGAAACCACGGTGCACCTAGATATTTTTTAATGGATCTGGACGATATTCGAATCGGTTTATCAATTTTTTTCTTGACCACTATTCGTGCAATCTTCCGGCAAACGGAAGCGATTTCCCGTTCAAGATTTCGAACCCCGGCTTCCCGGGTATATCTTTGGATTAGAAGCATGATGGCATTTTTGGAAAAGGTCAGATCGATATCTTTTAGGCCGTTCATCTCTATTTGTTTTGGCAGTAAAAAGCCGGTGGCAATGTGATATTTTTCATTTTCCGTGTAACCCGGCAAACGGATAATTTCCATCCGATCCTGCAAGGGAATCGGGATTTCCGGTAATGTATTGGCAGTGGTGATGAACAAAATATCGGACAGATCATAATCCACATCCAGATAATGATCATTAAAAGTGAAGTTTTGTTCCGGATCGAGCACTTCCAGAAGGGCTGCTGACGGATCACCCCTGAAATCCATGCTCATCTTATCTACTTCGTCTAAACAAAACACCGGGTTGTTGACCCCCGCTTTTTTCAATGATTGGATGATCTTACCAGGCATCGCACCGATATAGGTTCGTCGATGACCACGAATTTCAGCTTCATCCCGGACGCCGCCCAGAGACAGACGGATATATTTCCGTCCGGTGGCTCGGGCGACGGATCGAGCCAGGGAGGTTTTTCCAACCCCCGGTGGGCCGACAAAGCAAAGGATCGGACCGCGAACCTTTTTAACCAGTAGCTCCACGGCCAGGTATTCCACAATCCTTTCTTTCGGTTTTTCAAGGCTGTAATGATCCTCGTTCAAAATTTTTTCGGCTTTATCGAGATCGCTGTAAACCTCGGATGTATCAAACCAGGGTAGACTGATTAACCAATCAATATATCCCCGCACCACGGTGGCCTCGGCTGACATGGGTGCCATCATCCTCAGTTTCTTGAATTCATGCTTGGTCTTTTCCGTCGCCTCTTCGGACATTTTTTTTGCTTCAATCTGATTTTCAAGTTCCTTGAGATCATCCGAAGCATCGTCTTCGGCCCCCATCTCCTTTTTGATGGCCCGCATCTGCTCATTCAGATAGTAACTTTTCTGGGTCTTTTCCATCTGTTTTTTGACCCGGGATTTGATCCGCTGGTCCATTTTAAAGATATCGATCTCAAGTTTAATGAGCTCCAGCAGCACCGAAAGTCGTTCGGCCAGATCTTCGGTGTCCAAAAGTTTTTGCTTGTCGGCAATTTTAAATGTAAAATGGGCGGCGATGGTATCGGCCAGCTGAGAAGGATCGTTGATAGCCACCACACTTTTGACTAGATCCTTGGCAATGTTTTTATTGAGATCGGAATAATCTTCAAAACTTTTTTTGATCGCTCTTATGAGGGCTTCATTTTCCGCCTGGTCCAACGGTAATTCCCTGATGGAAGCCAGATCAACGTTAAAATACTCTAAATGAGGTAAAAATCGTACGATTCGGGCCCTTTTCACCCCTTCCACCAATGCTTTGACCGTTCCATCAGGCAACTTGAGAAGCTGAAGGACCTTGCCGACGGTACCCATCCGGCTGATATCTTTTTCCTTGGGGTTGTCAATACCGGCATCGGTTTGGGTGGCAAGAAAAATCTGTTTATCCCTGTTCATGGCGCTGGTCAGTGCTTTAACGGACTTATCCCGGCCCACGAAAAGTGGTGCTACCATGTGGGGAAAGACCACAATGTCCCTTAGGGGAAGCAGGGGAAGTGTAAATCGATCTGTTTCCTCATTATTTTGATCGGATTTCTTTGGAAAACCTATCATCCTTATTGATATCCTTTATAAATTTTATTCTCAGTTGATGGCGAATAACCCAAATAGCAGGTAAGTGTCATCAGGCTTGTTTTTTATTTTGTTCATATAACAAGATCGGGTCTTCGTTTTTCAGCACCACCTCTTCGTTGACCACACACTCCTTGACGTTATCGGTGGAAGGGATTTCGTACATTATATTGATGAGGCAATTTTCCATAATGGACCGCAATCCCCTGGCACCTGATTTTCGCTTCATTGCTTCATCGGAAATGGCCGATAGGGCATCATCGGTAAAACGCAGGTTAACGCCCTCCATTTCGAATAACATTTTAAATTGTTTGACCAGAGCATTTTTCGGTTCGGTCAGGATGCGAATCAGGGCTGATATGTCCAGTTCATCCAAGGTGGCGATGACCGGTAACCGCCCCAGAAACTCGGGGATCAATCCAAATTTAATCAGATCTTCCGGCCGGACCTTGGCCAGGGTTTCTCCGAGGCTTGTTTTCTTCTGGTCGATCACGTTGGCGCTGAACCCCATCATTCGAGCTCCTTGCCGTCGCTGGATAATCCGCTCTAGTCCATTGAACGTTCCGCCACAGATAAAGAGGATATTGGAAGTATCCACTTTCAGAAAATCCTGCTGGGGATGCTTTCGCCCTCCTTTGGGAGGTATGCTAGCCGTGGTGCCCTCGAGGATTTTAAGCAGCGCCTGCTGGACGCCCTCTCCGGAAACGTCCCGGGTGATGGATGGATTGTCAGACTTGCTGGCGACCTTGTCGATTTCATCTATATAGACGATCCCCCGTTTGGCTTTTTCCACATCGTAATCGGCGTTTTGAACCAGAGAAAGAATGATGTTTTCCACATCTTCACCCACGTACCCCGCTTCGGTCAGACTCGTGGCGTCAGCAATGGTGAAGGGCACGTTCAAAAACCGGGCCAGTGTTTGGGCTAGAAGCGTTTTTCCGCATCCGGTAGGTCCGACCAGGAGAATATTACTTTTTTGTATTTCCACATCCCCATTGGTGCTTAAGGGAGAGTCCAAGCGTTTGTAATGATTGTATACCGCCACCGATAGGATTTTTTTAGCCATATCCTGCTCGATCACGTAATCATCAAGCAAGGCCTTGATCTCTTTGGGCAACAGGTTTTTTTCATGTTCGCCCCGGTCTTGTTCGAATTCCTCTTCAATGATCTCACCACACAGCTGGATACATTCATCACAAATGTACACAGCCGGTCCGGCAATGAGTTTGGTCACTTCTTTTTGGCTTTTACCACAAAACGAACAGAATAAATTTTCGTTTGATTCGTCTTTATCGGACATTTTAGGTCTCCGTCTTTTTATCTTTACCTTCAATGAGATCGAGATCATCGCGGTCCTGAATTACATGGTCAATGATTCCATATTTTTTTGATTCATCGCCGGACATGAAAAAATCCCGATCCGTGTCTTCCTGAATCCGATCAAGGGATTTACCGGTGTGTTTAGCCAGAATATCGTTCAATGTGTCCTTGAGCCTCAGAATCTCCTTCGCCTGCAGCGCAATATCGGACGCCTGTCCCTGAACACCTCCCATGGGCTGGTGGATCAGGATTCGGGCGTTGGGAAGCGAGTAGCGTTTGCCCGCAGTACCGGCTGCCAGTAACAAAGCGCCCATGCTGGCTGCCTGCCCGATACAGACCGTGGCGATATCCGGCTTAATGTATTGCATCGTGTCGTAAACGGCCAGCCCCGCCGTCACGCTGCCTCCCGGAGAATTGATGTAGAAATTGATTTCCCGGCCCGGATCTTCGGATTCAAGGAAAAGTAGTTGGGCAATTAGAAGGTTGGCGATCTCATCGTTGATCGCCGTTCCTAAAAAAATTATCCTGTCTTTCAACAGCCGTGAATAAATATCATAGGCCCGTTCGCCTCGGCTGCTCTGTTCAATAACCATAGGAATTAGTGGCACGGTTAGTCTCCTTATCCGTCGATTGATTGAGAAACCATTGAAAAACACCCTTTTTCGCCCAATTTCAGCATCTGACTAAAATTTATCCTCAAAATATGGGTGTGGTTAATCCGCCTGCGGCGGACGTCTTCCTTCAGTTTGAATGTAATAGAACTTTTTTTCAAAGATCTCATTATTCAACCAGTTTTTCGGTTTCTTTTTCACCCGCACGCTTTTTATCGTTGTCGGGAGGTACTTCCTTAATATCGCTCTGCTCCATAATAAGCTTGATCGCCTTTTTTTCAAGTAAGGCGTGCTTGAAATATTCAAACCTGTTATCGTCCTTCTGAAAATATTCTTTAAGACTATCAACAGGTTGTTGATATGCATCGGCCATTTCTTTTAGACCGGCTTCCGTTTCATCATCGGAAAGTATTAGTTCCTCCTGATCGATGATTTTATTCAGAATCAGCTGTCGCTTGACCTGCTTGATCGCCACGTCCCGGTATTTTTCCCGCATCTTATCCTCGTTGAGACCGACATCATCCAAATTCATATTCCGAGCGGCGAAAGATTGCTCCGTCTCCTTGACAATACTGGTTAGTTCATTTTCGACCAGGCAATCGGGAACCTCGAACCCGGTTTTTTTAAGGAGAGCGGTGAAGATCTGTTCATTGACTTCCTGCTCAGCCCTTTTGTCATAGCCGCCTTGCAGATTTTCCGTTATTTTTTCTTTCAGTTCGTCCAGATTTTTATAAGGCCCCAGGCTTTTTGCAAAAGAATCGTCGATGTCCGGGAAAAGCTCTTTGCGAATTTCTTTTAACTGAATCTTAAAAGTTACCTTTCGGCCGGCCAGTTTTTTATTAAAATAATCCTCGCCAAATTGAACCGTGATATTTTTTTCATCCCCAGGATTCATGCCGATCAGCTGGGCATCGAAGTCTTCATGAATGCGACCTTCCCCGATTTTTAGAGAAAAATCAGTGGTTTTTTGTGCATCTTCAATGGGTTGAACATTTTCGAAACCTTCGTAATCGATAAGCACAATGTCATCTTTCACAGCCGGACGAACTTTCTCCAGTGGTTCGTGCCGAGCCATGTTTTTTTGGAGCATCTTTAGCTGTACATCGAGCTCTTCATCGCTGGCTTTGTAAAGCGTTTTTTCAATAGGGATCCTTTTGAAATCGATTGAGTTCAGTTCCGGCGTAACTTCAATGGTGGCATCATAGGTAAACGGACGGTTCTTTTCCAGTTCCGAAGGATTAACCTCGGGTTTGCCGACGAGTTTTAAATCATTCTCTTTAACCGCCTCGACAAATGAATCCTGGATGAGGCGTGCGGACACATCCGCATGTACATCCTTTTTATAAAATCGCTCCAGTACACTTCGGGGGGTCTTTCCGGGGCGAAAGCCCTTTACCTTAGCATTGCTTTTCAGGTCTTGGTAGGCCGAATCCAATGCTTCGGTGACATCATTTTCCGGCACTTCGATGTGCAGGGTCTTTTTAACGGTATTCACATCTTCGATTGTAACTTTCATCTTCATCCTTTCTTATAAACGAAAAGCCTGCAATGCGAACATTTGCAGGCGCTTAGTTAATTGATACCTTGTGGTGCGAGAGGGGAGATTTGAACTCCCACTCCGTTTCCAGAACTGGATCCTAAGTCCAGCGCGTCTGCCAATTCCGCCACTCTCGCCGAATGTCAATTATATTACGAGACCTTGACATCATCGGAAAAACCATTAATGTGCCGCCTCTAATGTAGCTCCAATTTAATAACAAGGTGTTGAGGTGTCAAGAAAATTCGATTGTTACGGTGGTTGTGATTCGGTTGACGGGTTGTTTCCGCAACATTGGCGCAAGCGTGGAGGATCCGCTTGATCGACACTTGAAAAACGTGGTAACATCCAAGTTGTAGATTTTCACATCTTAACTCATGACCCATTTAATCGGGCTTTGACAACATCGGGGCGTGGCGCAGTCTGGTAGCGCACCTGCTTTGGGAGCAGGGGGTCGGAGGTTCAAATCCTCTCGCCCCGACCAATAATTTCAAGCACTTAGGGATAACCTCTAAGTGCTTTTTTTGTGGATTTTTCCTTTCAGGTACCCTATAGGTACCCCACTCTCCTTAAACGGTTTTTTCAATTCTCTAACTTGTTGAAAATATTAGGAGCATATTTTTGTTTTCTGATAGAGCCTATTCAATCAACTAAGATATTAATCGTTATTCCAGTTGGTTATTAAATTAATACTCATGCAACCACCTTTGCCTCCAGCAGGTGGTCTTTCAGACAGAAACAGATCTAAGATTTATCCAGGATTTTGGACGTGGAAGATATTTTCACTTCTTGGCAATCGATCTCAAGTTTATTTAAACTAAACATCTGGTATCAGTATCACCGGTCACCAACTTTCATCCGATTTGATGATTATCACAGAAATTCTAATTGTCAGAATGTAAGATTTTCGGCGATCTTTGGTAAAGATTATCAAGAGTATGAGCGCCTTTGTAATACGAAGTAAGTGGACGAAGCCGCTGCGCGGCAGTTTAACGTCAAATCGATTTACGTCATTTTACACTCTCTGATCACATGAAGTAGCAGTGAATGGTTGATAAATAAGGAATCGCTTCGCTCTGTCATTTAGAAAAG
>Ga0316198_10000162_pt1 | contig 30629 bp, 26 predicted proteins | sample OudBieAanoxic_MG_FD_204935 | JGI IMG/M metagenome (GOLD analysis project Ga0316198, IMG submission 204935) | Coastal sediment microbial communities from Oude Bieten Haven, Netherlands - site A anoxic | ecosystem: Environmental > Aquatic > Marine > Coastal > Sediment | place: Netherlands... | reverse complement strand
CATTTCGAAGTACCTCCGACTCCGGTTTGACCCTTCGTCTTCGGTGTCGGCTCGGTTCCTCCGTGCTCCGGTTTTACCCTTCGCCCTTCGGCCGTTGCCGGTCCATGCGGCACCCGAAGGTTCCATACGGACGCCGCCCCACCTTGCGGCAGTGCGGTGTGACTCGCCGGGATCTGGGCGGCCCCGACGGCCACTGGCATCTCTCTCCGAAGAGTGAGGCGCCAATCCGGGGAGCCGACCGAAGCCGGTACCCGGGTCACTCGTCCGACCGAAGCCGTCCGAGCGAGTGAGAAGGTACGTCCGGTCGGCCCACAATGTCAACCGAATCGACTGCTCTCTTTTCGCGTGCTTGGCCGAGTTTTCCCGATCTGTTGAATGGAACGAGTTACACGGCTGTCGTTCGTGTCACAGGCGTGTCGTATAGTCGTGACCATGACCTCCGACACGCAAGATCGAAAAGGCGGCAGCACAGGCCTCAAGAGCCTGTCGCCGTCTCGCGCCAGTGACTACAAACGCTGCCCGCAACTCTTCAAGTTCAGTGCAATCGACCGCATCAAGACACCCCCGACGGTCTACCAGGCGCGAGGGACGACCGCTCACCTTGCCCTCGAACGGCTTTTTGAGCTTCCGGCGGCGGAACGCACACCAGAACGCTTGTACAACCTCTTCCGGGAGGCATGGCAAGAGGTCAAGCCACTCGACTATCCCGATCTGTTCGACGACGTCGAGGCCGAACGTGCCTGGGGCATCGAGAGTCTCACGATCCTCGCCAACTACTTCGCGGTCGAAGACCCGACGTCATTCGAGCCACTCTCGCGTGAGATGGACATGACCCAGGCCGTCGGCGACATGACCATCCGCGGCATCCTCGACCGTATGGAGGAGACCCCGGAAGGTCTCGTGATCACCGACTACAAGACCGGCAAGGCTCCCCAGGAGCGCTACGCGATGTCGGCGTTCTTCGCACTCAAGATCTATGCGCTACTGATCCGCATACGCGAAGGTCGGACGCCTGTGGCTTTGCGCCTGATGTATCTCACTGGACCGACGGTCCTCGAGATCCCGGTCAACGACGCACAACTCGATGCCATGGAGGAGCAACTGGAGGCGCTGTGGGCTGCGATCGAACGCTCCATCGAAAACGACGACTTCCCCACCCGCAAAGGGGTCCTGTGTGATTGGTGCGCCTACCAGGACATCTGCCCTGCATTCGCAAACGAGAACGGGAGCAACGTCTGACGACCACGATCTGGACCATCGGGCACGGGAGCCACTCGTTTGACGATGTTGAACGCCGGCTTTCCGACGTCGGCGTCACGATGATCGTCGACGTCAGGTCCGAACCTGACGATCCACAAGCGCCGGAGTTCAACCGGCGCCGTCTCGAGGACCTCGCCGCCGCGTCCGGGATCGGCTACCGATGGATGGGAGCATCACTCGGCCACGATTCAGAGACCGACATGGCAGACGGCATCGAGGACCTCATCGCGCTCGCCTCCGTGTCGTCGACCGTGATTCTCGGCCGCGAGCCGGAGGCGAGTCGGTGTCACCGGTCGACGACCATCGCCCCGGCCCTTCAGGCTCGGAGTGTTGATGTTGTGCACATCCTCTCCGATGGCTCGACCCGCCGACATGAATCGCCGCTTCCGTTCGCGCAATGACCACCGAGATTCGTGTAGATCCGGCAGGGTGGGAGAAGGCCATCGAGCCGGCACCGGTTCCTCAGCTCATCGTGGGAGGTCCGGGGGCCGGAAAGACCGAGTTCGTCGTTCGACGGGCTGTGCATCTCGCCGAGACCGGCCACGCTCAGGAGCTGCTTGTCCTCTCCTTCTCGAGGACCGGAGCATCCGACCTCGACAAGCGAATCCGATCCCGTATTTCGGGACAGACTCGCGCGATCGATGTCTCGACGTACCATTCGTTTGCAGCTCGCCTGCTTGAGACCTACGCGGAGTACCGAGGATGGGATCGAGCGCCGGACATCCTGCCCGGGCCCGACCAGAAACAGCTGGTAGCCGAGCTCCTCGAGACCGATTCCCCCGACCTGTGGTCACCAGCGTTCCGACCACTCCTCACGACGCGCACGTTTGCCGACGAGGTGACCGACTTCATCCTCCGTTGTCGAGAGCAGCTCATCGGCCCGAGCGACCTCGCCGAGCGAGCCGACAACCGGGCCGACTGGCGTGGGCTCTCGCCGTTCCTCGATCGCTACGACCACACGCTTCGGTCCCGTTCGCTGGTGGATTACGGGACGTTGCTTGCCGAGGCCGCAGTACTGCTTGCCGATCCGACGATTGCAGGGCTCGTCGCCGACCAGTACCGGTACCTGCTCGTAGACGAGTATCAAGACGCCACCCACGCTCAATCGGTCTTGCTGCAACGCCTCGTCGCCGAACACGGACACCTCACCGCGGCCGCCGATCCCTACCAGTCGATCTACAGCTTCCGCGGCGCCGACATTGAGAATGTTGCGCGATTCCCGGCGGACTTCGCATTCGGTGGCCGGCCCGCCGAGCGCGTCACTCTTACGACGTCGTTCCGGGTCCCGGAGGCGATCCTCACATCGGCCGTCCGAATCACCGCGCACGCCTTGCCGGGAGCGGCCGGCAAGGTCAAACCCGCACCGGGCGAAGGGTCGGTCGAGGTGTTTCGATTCGGACAGCAGGTGGAGGAGGCGGAGTGGATCGCCGCTGAGATCCACCAGCTGAATCTCGAACACGATGTCCCGTTCCATCGCATGGCGGTGTTCACACGATCGAAATCCCGATTCCTGGCGCCGCTCTCTCGCGCGCTCGACCGGCGGGCCATACCCCACGACCGACCCGATACACGCCTTGTTGAACAATCGGTGGTGCGATTCGTCTTCGACCTGGTGACGGCTGCGACGGGCGCGGACGGATCCGCCGAAACGGATCGAGCGATGCGCCGTGTGCTTCTCGGGCCGATGTTCGAGACTCCGCCTGCGCGCGCCGCCGAAATCGAGCAGGACCGCATCCGTCGCGGCAACTCATGGGCGGACCTCGTCCGCTCCGGGATCAGCGACGGCAGAGCACTTGCCAAGCTGCTCGCCAAACCCGTCTGGGCCGGCGAAATGCCGGCCAGCAGCGGTTTGTGGGAGCTCTGGTCGACGCTGCCGCAGATCGCGGATCTGGCGACGAACGCGCAACGCGAACAGGAACGCGCCGCCTGGTCCTCATTCGCCCAGGTTCTCGAACGGTGGAACGAGCGCACCCCCGACGGCACCCTCCTCGACTATCGCAGCTACAGCGAGACGGAGGACTTCGAGGCAAGCCCGCTGATCTCCTATCAGGCTGACGAACACGACCGGGTCACCGTTGCGACGCTTCACCAGGCCAAAGGCCTCGACTTCGACATCGTCTTCATCGCGGATGCCGTCGAGGGGGTCTTCCCCGATCTCCGAACACGCGATTCGTTGCTCGGAACCCGGCACCTCCAGCCCCATCTCCCGAGCGACACAGTTGGATACCTGTCATTTCGACTCCAGGAGGAACGGAGGCTCGCGTACACCGCGATGACGCGAGCCACACGACGCGTTGTATGGACGACCACGGACGCCGGACCCGACATCGACGGAGGTTCACCGAGCCGGTTCATCCCACTCGCCGCCGGCGTCGCCACGGCCGAGGAGGCTGCAGAAGATCCAGGAGGACCGAGTCGACCGATCACGGTTGGTCAGGTCGAATCCGAGCTTCGTCGAACGGCATCGGATCCGGCGGCACGCGCCGCTGATCGGCTCGCCGCGGTCGAAACCCTCGCCAGGAGCGCCGACCTGGGGTTACGCCCGGCTGATCAACTCGCTGGGACGATGGATCGCGGACCCGACACGGGCATTGTGAGCGGGCCGGTCCGACTGTCGCCCAGCCAGGCTGTTGCCTACGAGGCCTGCCCCCGGCGCTACGTGCTCGAGCGCAAGCTTGGGATTGGTGCCGAGCCGAGTGTGTACATGGAGTTCGGCAATCTCGTTCACGCGGTGATCGACCGGGTCGAACGCGCCGCCGCAGAGCGCGGCGACCGGCACGGAACTCTCGACGAAGCGCTCGACACCCTCGATGACATCCTGGCGCCGGGATCGTTCGGCGGCGGAGCCTTCGATCTGGCATGGCGCGAACGCGCTCGCACCGCCCTCGAGAACCTCTACACACTCTGGCCGAGCACCGGGATGCCGATTGGCTCGGAGGTTGAACTCTCAATCGAACGCGATGCTGCGCGATGGATCGGCCGCGCGGACCGGATCGAGCGCCGCGACGGATCAGTGGCGGTCGTCGACTACAAGACCGGTGCAGTGATCACAAACGAGGACGCTGCAACGTCGCTCCAGCTCGGTTTTTACGTGATCGCCGCCCGGGAGGACCCTGAAGTGGCATCCGAGGGTCTTGTCTCAGAGGCGGAGATGTGGTTCCCGATGCGCGCGCTCAAGCGGTCGATCGCCACACGAGCACTCGACGTCTCCCACCTCGATCAGATTGAGAATCGGATGACGGCCGTCGCACACGGGATATCGAACGAGGATTGGACACCAACACCCGGCGCCCTATGCCTGCGCTGCCCCGTCCGGCTTGCGTGCCCCGCCGTACCGGAAGGCAAGGAGGCCTTTGTCTCATGAGCTTCCAGCTCACACCGGAGCAAGAGAACATCGTCAATGCCGCACTGGTCCCTCTCCGGGTGTCGGCGGGGGCGGGGACCGGCAAAACGACCACGATCGTGCTGCGACTCAAGGCCCTGATCGCTGAGGGTGTCGAACCAGAGACCGCTCTCGGCATCACGTTCACCAACAAGGCCGCGGGGGAACTCGGCGACCGTCTCCGAGCCGAATTCCCCGACCTCACAGCCGATGGACGTGAGGTTCAAGTGACCACCTATCACGGTTTTGCCCACCGTCTGCTGCAGGAATTCGGTGCTCTGGTCGGGGTAGAACGAGACACAGCTGTGATCGGCTCGGCTCACCAACGCCAACTTCTCGAAGAAGGCCTCGGATCGGACACGTACGAGCACCTCGACCTCACCTATCCGAAGGGCATCATCAACAAGGCCTTCACCCTGGCTGGGCAGATCGGGGACAACCTGCTCGACACCACAGCGGTGCAGCAGGCGACACCGACCAGCGATCCGCTCGACGATGTCTGGGCGACCCGCCTCGAGCTGTTGTCGATTGTGGACAGTTACGTGGAGGCGAAGGCGCACCTTGGCGTCGTGGACTATGCCGATCTTGTGGGTCGCGCCCACCAACTCGTCACCGAGCACCCGGCAATCGCACAACGGATACGCGACCGCTATCGCGTCGTCCTCCTCGATGAATACCAAGACACCGATCCCGCCCAGCGCGAGCTCCTGCGAGCGATATTCGGCAACGGGTTCCCAATCACAGCTGTCGGTGACTCCGACCAGACCATCTACGAGTGGCGAGGAGCATCCCGCCTGAACTTCGATGGATTCGTGCGGCACTTCGCTCAGAGCGACGGAGGAGATGCGGCCACGCTGCCGCTCACCCTCAACCGACGATCGGACCGCGTCATCCTGGAGCTCGCGAACCGTATCCGGGGTCACTTGCACGGCGACGAGTCGTTTGACCCTCTCCGGCCTGGTCCGGAGGCCGAAGAGGGCACCATCGAGACCGGGTGGCTCGGAACCCGCGAGGAAGAGGCCGACTGGATCGCCGAGCAGATCTCCCGTGTTCACGACGACGGGACACCATGGACGGAAATCGCTGTGCTCGTTCGCAAGAACCGAGACATCGGGCCGGTCAGAGAGGCCCTGCTCGCAGCCGGGATTCCCACCGAAGTTGCCTCGGTCGGTGGACTGCTCGAAGTCCCGGAGGTCTCCGAACTGCTCGCATGGCTGCGACTTCTCGAAGATCCCAGCGACACCACGTCACTTGCTCGGATCCTCCTCGGGAGCGGCTACCGGCTCGGTCTCGGAGACCTCGCGGTGCTCCGGGGATGGGTGGAGAACCGTCGCAAGATCGTCGATCCCGACCCCACACTCATTGACGCTATTGAGGACATCACCAACGTTCAGGAGTTCGCTCCTGCCGTGAGGGAACGGCTGACCGAGTTCCAGCGGCGATACCGACGCCTGCTGATGGAGGCACAAAGTGCCTCTGTGCCTGATCTATGCCGCTCCATCCTCACAGCGATGCACGCCTGGACGGAAATCGACTCGATGGAGGATCATGCCGGTCTGTCGGCCCGTCTCAACCTCTACCGATTCCTCGATCTCGTCGAATCATGGGTTCCCATCGTCGGTCGCCCTTCCCTCGGCTCCTTCCTCCGCCACCTCCGACTGCTGTCCGACGAAAGTGCTGCAAAGGAGTTGGACGCCGTCGCCGTCTCCCGCGGTCCCGCGGTGGCGATTCTGACCGTCCATCGCGCCAAGGGGCTCGAGTGGGACACGGTGGTCATTCCGTCGGTTGTCGAAGGGGGCTTCCCTTCCCGTTCAACGTCCTACGCCAACCCCGTCGACAAGGCCGAATACCTCCCGTACTCGCTCCGCCTCGACTCGGAGAGTCTCCCCGACCTCTCGGGTGCAGCGACGCTGAAGGAACGCAACGCGATCCTTCACGACTACCACGAAGCTGAAGAGTGGCGAACGGCATACGTGGCGGTCACTCGGGCTCGGCACCGACTGATCATCGCCGGTTCTCACCGCACACCCGAGCGAAAGCGACCGCGGTCACCCTCGCCGCTCTTCGTGATGGCAACCGGACTCGCAAGCTCGACCGTCATGTCCGACGATCCCGGCGTGATCGAGCCACCACCATGGCAACCGCTTGGCACTGCCCCAGATCCGCTGTTCACCGAATCGGGCTGGGAGCACGCCTTGCGGCGTGCCGTCGACAATCCGGATTGGCTCGCGTCCTACCCAGAACACGCCCCGGCAGCGTCTACCGCCGCCGGCCAGATGCGGCTCGATCTCGAGTCGCTGCCCGAGCCGACCGCGCGCGAACACGACGATGCCAAGGCAACGTCGGTAACGGGCCTCGTCACGCTCGCACGATGCCCGCAGCAGTTCCGTTGGGCCTTCGTGGATCGGCTCCCCATGCGGCCATCCCCCGCGCTCAGGCGCGGCGTTGCATTCCATCGCAAGGTCGAACTCCACAACCTTGGCAAGGTCCCGCTCGATGACCTCGAGGAGACCACCTACGATCTCACGTCGGAACGCGACACCACGGCGGTCGCAGGACCCGACCCCTATGAGGTATTCCTCAGGTCTCGCCTCGCCGATCAGTCCGCCCGCTTCGCCGAGGTCCCGATTGACCTCCAGTTCGGCAACGTGCGGATACGAGGACGAATCGACGCGGTATACGAACCGGAACCCGGCGAGTGGGAGATCGTCGACTACAAGTCCGGACGCACATCCGAAGACCCCTCCCTCGATGTTCAGCTACAGACGTACGCCATCGCGGCTGCCGACGGAGCCGTCTCAACGCCGGTCCCCGACCGGCTCATGGTCACGTTCGCATTCTTCGGCGGCGGGGAGTTCGCGGAGAGGACGGCGACCGTGGACGATGCCTGGCTTGCCGCAGCACGGATCCGCATCGACGAATTGACAGATCGCTTCGATCGGGGTGATTTCGAGCCGACGCCATCCGAAGCGTGCAGCCGCTGTGATTTCAAGACGTTCTGCGAAGCCGGGCGCGCCTTCCTGCGCGGTTGAAGCCGTCAGCGATCTACGACACGCGACCCCCGGTGATGTCGAAGACAATCGTGACCGGACCGTCGTTCACGAGGCCGACGACCATATGTGCGCCGAAGCGACCGTGTTCCACCGTCACTCCGGTCGCCTCGATCGCGTCCGCGAGCGTCTCGAGAATCGGAACCGCGAGATCCGGTGCTGCGGCTCCCGTGAAAGCCGGCCGTCTGCCCTTTCGGACGTCACCGAGCAGGGTGAACTGAGAGACCAGCAGGATGGCTCCCCCGGCATCTGCGACGCTCCGGTTCATCTTCCCTTCAACGTCGGGGAAGATGCGCATGCCGACGATCTTCGCTGCGGCGGCGCGCGCATCGTCGTTGGTGTCGCCGTCTGCCACACCAACAAGCGCGAGGAGACCCACTCCGATCTGGCCGGTTGCTTCACCTTCAACCTCGACGGATGCCCGATTGACCCGTTGGAGGACGATCTTCATCCCGACTCCCTTGACGTCTCTCGTGGGACACGGTACACCGGTCGTGGAAACGCTCCCCTACACTCGCCGCCGTGTTTCGCGAGATTCCCTGGTCCATCCTGCGCGGCTACCTCATGGGGGCTGCCGATATCGTCCCTGGTGTATCCGGTGGCACGATCGCGCTTGTCCTCGGCATCTATGAACGGCTGATCGCGTCGGTGCGCGCCGGGAGTTCGGCATTGGGTTCGTTCGCGCGCCTCGACTTCTCGGGCGGCATGGAGTGGCTCCGCAAAGTGGATTGGGGATTCATCCTTCCGCTCGGAGCCGGGATCGGCCTCGCGATCATCTCGCTGTCGCATCTCCTCGAGAGCCTGCTGAGAGACCATGCGGTGCTGATGGCGTCGCTGTTCCTTGGACTCGTCGCCGGTTCGGCCCTGATCGTCTGGCGTCTACTCACCGACCGTGATCTACGCAGAATCGGCATCATCGTCGCCGTGACGGTGGTGGTCTTCGTGCTTCTCGGATTGCGTGAGGACACGTCGAGTGAGTCCGCGGCCCAGATCGCCAACCCGGAGACGTGGGCATACTTCCTCTCCGGCTCTGTCGCCATCTGCGCCATGATTCTGCCGGGGATCAGCGGTTCGTTCATCCTCGTGATGCTCGGGATGTACGGCCCGGTGCTGTCGGCGGTCACCTCGCGTGACATCATCTCTCTCGCCGTGTTCGGTGTCGGAGCAATCATCGGCCTTGCCCTCTTCTCCCAAGTCCTGCACCGCGCGTTGCGCGACCACTACAACTCTGTGATGGCCGCACTGATCGGGTTGATGCTTGGTTCGTTGCGCGTGTTGTGGCCGTGGCCGAGGGGTGTCGACAGCACCGCCCTCCAATCGCCCAACGAGGACGTGCTTGTGGCAATCGTTGCCGCCGTTCTGGCATTCGTCGTTGTGATGACACTCGACGCTTTCGGACGTCGGGTCGGGCACCACACCACTGCGGACGAAGTCGACGAACTCACCGCCGACTAGTCGGGTCGATTCGTCGGTACCAAGCCATGACGGCATCGGCGACACGTTCCGGAGGAACCTGATAGTCCCCGCGATCGATCTTGGCCTTCAGTGCCTGGATCCGTTCCGGTCTGCGAGCGTCATGCTTCGGAGTCCAGCCGGTCACGACGCTGCCCCACTCCGAAGCAGCGCGTTGATGTCCTGGGTGTCCCATCCGAGTTCGCCCAGGATTGTTGTGGTGTTGGCGCCCGGCTCGACGTTGCCTCCGAGTTGAGCATCGGGTGTGCTTTCGAATCTCGGCGACCGGCTCGGCAGCCGGTGGTCGGCGGGACCGTCGAACAGGCCGCGTTCGACGTTGTGAGGGTGGTTGGGTGCCTCGCTGAGCGCCAGTACGGGAGTAGTGCAGGCGTCGGTCCCGTCGAAGACCGCTGTCCACTCCTCCCGGGTTCGTGTTGCGAACTGTGCTCCGATGATCTCCCGAAGCTCCGGCCAACCCGCCTGGTCGTGTTGGTTCGGCAGGTCCGCTGCATCGAGTTCGAGACCGTTCAAGAGCTCTGTGTAGAAGTGGGGTTCAAGCGCTCCGACGGCCATCGTCCCGCCGTCGCGTGTTGTGTAGGTGGTGTAGAACGGCGCTCCTCCATCGAGCAAGTTCCCGCCGCGCCGGTCCTCCCAGAGATCGATCGCCAGCAGCTCGTAGAAGGGGCTCATCAGGGAGGCGGCGCCGTCCAGGATGGCGGAGTTCACGACAGTTCCACCGGAACGTTCGCGATCGTGCAGGGCTGCGAGCACACCGGCGACGAGGAACATCGCCCCACCACCGTCTCCGACGAGATTGAGGGGCGGAGCCGCCCGATCGGCGTCGCCGATCGTGTGAAGTGCCCCGGCCAGGCCGATGTAGTTGATGTCGTGGCCTGCCATCGTCGAGTACGGACCGTTCTGCCCCCACCCCGTCATACGCCCGTACACGAGGTCGGGGTTCGCCGTGAGGCATTCTTCGGGACCCAACCCGAGGCGCTCCATCACACCGGGCCGAAACCCCTCGAGGAGGACATCGGAGCGACCAACCAGTTGCAGAGCGACGTCAACTGCCGCAGGCTGCTTGAGGTCCAGAGCGATCGACCGTTTGCCGCGACCCACGGCTCCAACCATCGGGTCCGGGATCGCGGGACCGCCGGGACGATCCACCCTGATGATGTTCGCCCCGAGGCCGGCGAGGACCATACCGGCGAAGGGCACGGGTCCAAGACCGGCAAACTCGACCACGGTCACGTCGCTGAGCGGCATCGCGGTGAGGCTCGACGGTGTGATCAGGCTCGGCCCATTTCCTGTTCGAGACACACATGGGTGTACGGCGTGAAGCGGCCGTCGACCTCGATCTCGCACTTCGCCTGCAGTCCTTCGACGGCTCTGAGGGTTCCGCTCCCATAGTCGCCGTCGGCAGGACCGGGATAGAGCTTCAACTCCATCAGGTCCTCTTGGATCGCGGTGACGATCTCTGGATCCTCTTCCATGGCGTCGGCGAGGGCCTCATAGGTCTCGGGACCGTAGGCCCCGTCTGCCGTGATTCCCGCGTCGGTCTGGAAAGCGGTGATCGCCTCGACGGTCATCGGTCCCAGAAGCCCGTCGGGTACTCCCTCGAAGTAGCCAAGCGCGGCGAGTTCTTGCTGGATCACGGTGGTGAGGAGCGTTGCCGGCCCATACGGGGAGGTCGTGGTGGTCGGCGGAGAGGTCGTCGTGGTCGTCACAGCCGGGGCCGTGGTCGCCGTGGTGTCCGTCGGAAACGTCGTCGACGTCGTGGTTGTCGTGTCTTCGCCGCTCGACCCGCACGCGGCCAGGACAAACGCCAACACCACAACGATGGCGAGGCCTCGTCGATCGCTCATCGGGTTTTCCCTTTCGCCGATGCCACTTCTGTCGGCGCCGAGGGTACACGCCGGTGCACCCCCCTTGCACATCGAATCATCCGCTACCGCGCTCGTTTGACCCGCGATCAGCCTGTTCGAAAGGGTTCTCGGCAGGTCACCGGCGGCCTCTACTCTGAGGCGTTCATGGCCTCCGCAACCGAATCACCACCAGAAGGTGTCGACTATTCACGCAAGTGGTACGTCCTGGTGGCGATCGCCATGGCAATCTTCCTCGGCACGATCGACGGCAGCATCGTCAACGTTGCACTCCCGACGCTGGCTGAGGAGTTCGACACCACGTTTGGTGTCGCTCAATGGGTGGTGTTGGCGTATCTGCTGACACAGGCGACCTTGACGCTCGGTTTCGGGCGCCTTGGGGACATGATCGGAAAGAAGCCCATCTTCACAGCCGGCTTCGCCGTTTTCACGTTCGGCTCCGTGCTCGCAGGACTATCGCCAACGATCGGGTTCCTCATCGCCGCGAGAGTTGTGCAGGCCCTTGGCGCCGCGATGATCTTCGCTCTCGGTTTCGCCATCACAACGGAGGCGTTCCCCCCGTCAGAGCGCGGCAAGGCCCTCGGTATCAACGGGACGACGGTGTCGCTCGGCATCATGGCGGGACCCATCCTCGGTGGCATCATCCTCGAGGCGACCGATTGGCGGTGGATCTTCTTCGTGAACCTTCCGATTGGCATCATCGGCACGATCACAGCGATCAAGTTCGTCCCGAATACGAGACCAAAAGGGAACCAGCGGTTCGACTTCGCCGGCGCAATAGCGTTCTTCGTGGCTCTGTTGTCGCTCCTGCTCGCGCTCACCTTGGGCCAGAACGTCGGCTTCACCGACCCAGCGATCCTCGCAGCGTTCGGGCTTTCGGCGATTGCGTTTATCTCCTTCTTCGCGATCGAGCAGCGGGTCGCTCAACCGATGCTGAACCTGGACCTCTTCCGAAGTCGAGACCTCACGGTCAATCTGATCACGGGGTTCGTCTCGTTCTTCGCCCTCTCCGGTCTTCTGCTCGTCGTGCCGTTCTATCTCACCGATGTCCTGTACCTGTCGCCGCGAGAAATCGGGCTCGTCCTCGGAGCCGTCCCGATCACGATGGGAATCGTCGCTCCGATGTCGGGGACGCTGTCGGATCGCGTGGGATCGAGACCGGTCACCGTCACTGGGCTCGTATTGATGACGATCGCATATGCGATGGCGGCGTGGCTGATCGAGGACGCGACAACATCACTCATCGTGGTCGTTGTCGGTCTCATCATCGGTCTCGGGATGGGGATCTTCCAATCGCCAAACAACTCGGCAATCCTCGGCTCGGTTCCACTCGACCAACTCGGTGTCACCTCAGGCATGTTGACCATCAACCGAACCACCGCGAGTGTCACCGGTATCGCGGTGCTGGGCACGCTGTGGGCTGCCCGTACTGCGGTCTATGGCGGCGTGGGAGATGCCGCAGACGCTCCAGCCGCAGCTCAGGCGGCCGGTCTCGCCGACACAATGGTGGTGGCGACAATCCTGGTGGCGGCTGCTCTGTTGTTGGGTCTCTGGGCCTGGCTCGCCAAGGCCAGATCGTGATCCTGGAACAACCAGCCCACATCAAAGGCGGGCGATGCGCTCCACCACGAGGTCGATGAACCCTTGCCGATCGACGTCGGAGATAACCATCACATTCGGCAGCGATCCGGTTACGCCCCACCAGTCAACAACGGTCTGGCCAACGGTGAGTTCGGAATCCGTCTCGATCTCCACGCGGCAGTTCTTGCCAGAGAAGAGGGCGGGATCGATCAGGTAGGCGATCACACACGGATCGTGGAGCGGTGCGCCCGCGATGCCGTATTTCTCTATGTCGTGGCGCTCATAGAAGTCGAGCATTCCGGCAACGGCGTCGCTGACCGGCGTGCCGATGTCCCGGATTCGATCGAGGTCAGCCGGGAGAACCAGAGCCTTGTGTGTCACGTCGAGCGGCACCATCGTGATCGGAGCTCCGCAGTTGAACACGATTGCGGCAGCGTCGGGATCCACATAGATGTTGAACTCGGCGACCGGCGTTGTGTTCCCTCCTTCGAAGAATCCTCCACCCATCAGAGCGATCTCGCGGATCTTCGGGACGATCGTGGGCTCACGCGCGATTGCGGACGCGATATTCGTCAGGGGTCCGACCGGACAGAGTGTGATTCCCTCTTCTCCGGCAGCCAGACATGTCTCCACGATGAAGTCCACGGCATCCTTCGCCGAAGCGGTAGTCACCGGCGGGGGGAGGTCGGCGCCGTCGATCCCTGTGGGCCCATGCACGTATTCGGCCGTGTACAACTCGCGCTCGAGCGGCCGATCCGCTCCCGCGAAGACCCTGACGTCGGTTCGACCGACGAGCTCGCATAGCTTCAGCGCATTCGTCGTGACGAGAGGTTGCGGAACGTTTCCCGCGACGGTGGTGATGCCCACCACTTCGAGCTCCGGCGACGCCAGCGCCAGCAGCACGGCTACGGCGTCATCCTGGCCGGGATCTGTGTCGATGATGATCGGGCGCGTCATGTAGGGCGGAGATTAACCGGCATCCTCCGAGCCATGCACTCGAAGCACCGCTTCGAGTTCTGCAACGTTCGGCATTCCGGAGCGGGCGCCGATCGCAGTCACGGCAACCGAGCCGGCGACCACCGCACGTCGAACGGAACGTTCAAGCGAGAGACCCTGATCCAGTCCGGCCGCGAGCACCCCGCAGAATGTGTCACCGGCGCCGGTGGTGTCGACCGGCGAAACCTCAGGGGCCGGGAAGGATTCGTCCGTCTCCGCTCGCACGATGCGCGCGCCATCAGGTCCGAGGGTCACCACGGTCACAGGGACGGGAAGCGTGCGGGCCGAGACTGGATCATCGGATCCGGTGAGTGCCTGCAACTCTCCGCGGTTGACGACGAGGACATCGGTTGAGCGGACAAGCAGCTCCGGCAGCGCAGCTGCCGGAGCTGCGTTGAGGATGACGATCCCCGCCGATGCCTCGGCAGCGGCCGCGACGGCCTCAAGTGGGATCTCCAGCTGCAGCAGGGTCACCGTCGCCGCCATGAGCACGGCGGAGGCTCCGTCCACATCGGCGGCGGAAACACGCCCATTCGCACCGGGGCTCACAACAATCGAGTTCTCGCCCGCATCGTCGACCGTGATGATCGCCAGCCCGCTTGGGACATGCTTGTCGACAAGAAGATGGCTTGCGTCTATGCCTTCGCTCACAAGCCCGGCTGCGAGGGTGTGCCCGACCTCATCGGCACCGACCCGGCCGACGAATACCACGTTGCTGTCGAGTCGGGCCGCGGCAACAGCCTGGTTTGCGCCCTTTCCCCCCGGCATCGTCTCATGACCCGAACCAAGCACCGTTTCACCGGGAGCGGGATGATGCTCGACACGCGCGACAAGGTCGCTGTTCACCGATCCGACAACAACAATCATCCCTGGCCCTCAGCAATCCGATAGACGGTCCCGCCTGCCGACACGACGTAGACCTCACCCGCCTCATCGCGCCCGAACGACGAAACCTGAGAAAGGGCGCCGATCCCGTCACTCCAGTCGTAGACGACGCCGTCTGGGGCGATGGACCGCACGAACCCGGAACACCAATCCGAAAAGAAGTAGTGGCCGTCCAGTTGCGGGATCGCCGACCCGCGATAGACATACCCGCCGGTAACCGAACAACCCTCGTCGTGGCGGTATTCGTAGACCGGCTCAGCCAAGTCGGTCGAATCACACGGCCCAGCGAAGCAGTCGGTCCCTTCGTACGTCGGCCACCCGAAGTTGAGACCCCGGTCTCCGGCCGACGCAAGATCAATCTCCTCGAGGTCACCCTGCCCAACGTCGCCGATCCAGATCTGTTCACCGTCGAACGAGAACCTCCACGGGTTGCGGAGCCCGATTGCCCATATCTCAGGGGCCGTGAAACCCAGACCCTCGACGACGGCATACGGAACAGCATCGGGACCAACCCGGATGCGCAGCATCGCACCGAGCAACGTGTCGTCTCGTTGTCCGTTGCCGAACTTGTCGTTCGAGGCGCCGCCGTCTCCCGTGCCGATCCACAGGTCACCCTCAGGACCGAAAGCGATCATCCCGCCGTTGTGGTTGCCCGCAGGCTGCGGAATCTCCAGGATGGCGCGCTCGGTGGCCGAGTTCGCAATTGGTGGAGTGCCGCTCATCGTGAACTCGGACACAACAGTTGTCCCGTCGCCCCGGGTGTAGTTGACGTAGAGGAGCTCGGAGTGCTCGGGGTGGAACGCGAGCCCGAGCAGGCCTTGTTCGCCTCCGAACGCCACCCGATCCCGAATGTCGAGCACCACCACAGGGTCTCCGCCATCGACAAGAGCCCAGATTCGGCCCGGCTGGTCGACGATGTACTCCCGGCCGCGAGATGCCGTGAAGAAGACGGGCTGCTCGAATCCCTCGGCAACGGCCTCAAGAACCAGTGTGGTATCCCCGATTGGCAGTGTCGTTGTAGTCGACCCGGATGCGACCGTCGTGGCCGTCGTGACCGTCGAAGCGGAACCTGCCGGTTGCGTGGTCGATGTGGTCTCGGGGTCGACAGAGGTCGGTGCCGTGGTGGGTGCGGAGGATGGCACCGCCCTCGGTGTTGATTCGGAAGCGCAGGCTGCAACTACCAGCAGCACGACGATCGGGACGACGAATCGGAGTCTCATGTCAGCCCGACTCGACAATTCCGGCAGCCTCGGCGGCCTCGTCGGCCTCTCGGGCCACGCGACGGCCCTCCGTCTCATCGACACGCGTCAGCAGGTAGATGCCGAGGACGAAGAACACGATCAGTCCGAGCACGGCAGGCCGGGAGGAGCCGAACACGGCCACCGCCGCGGTGAACAGCAGCGGGCCGACGATTGCCGAGAACTTCGACATGACCGAGAAGAATCCAAAGAACTCACCGGAGAGCGCCTTCGGCGACATCGACGCGTACAGACTTCGACTCAGAGCCTGTGAACCGCCTTGGACGACGGCAACCATGAATGCGAGGAACCAGAACTCGATCACGCTGTCGAGCACGAAACCCCAGACCGCGATGGCGGCGTACACCGTGAGCGCGAGCATGATCGTTCGTTTGGTCGTCATCTGGTCGGCGAGACCGGTGAACAACGGCCGGCCAAGCACGGCGGCAAGCGCGAGCCCGATCACTTCGACGATGAACAGCAATCCGAGGATCGAGAGCAGGTCACTCGAGCGGGGCGGCGGCAGGACGGTGGTCTCGCCGATTGCGATCACGGTGCCCACGGACGCTTCGTCCGCCTGCTCCGTATTGGTGATCTCGAGAAGGTGCTCACCCGCCTCATCGGCAGATATGTCGATATCAACGCCGTCGTGGACCGCGACGTTGTATCCGTCGATCACCAGCGGCTCGTCATCTTCGATGACGGGCTCGCCATCGATCGTCACGGCCCATTCGGAACGGTCGGGCCCTTCGCTGTAGCGAACACGGACCTCCGTACCGTTGTAGGAGAGCGCGTAGATCGCACCAGCGTCGTTCGCTGTCGCGTAGTCGTCTCCGCTCGCCCACACCCCCACGAGTTCGACGCTCGGGTCGTTGACGGCATAGTCGCCTTCCCCGACCGCCGTCGCCGTGGTTTCGTACGACGGGGGACGCGTCCCGGTCATGTCATCGTCGAGTAGGTAGCGACCACCGATCCCGACCAGCGGCAGCATCAGCAGGTTCCAAACCACGAATGCCAGGTAGAACGCCCGTTTCGATTCCTCCTTCGATGGGATCCTCCCGAAGGCGATCGAGAACGGAATACCGACGAACTGGACGAGGAGGATGGCCGCGATGAGTTCGATCGAACCGAAACCGAGTTCGGCGCCGTAGATAACGGCGACGCCGATGATGGTCCCGATCCCGTCGTTGTAGATGAGGAATGCAATGAGGTACTTGAGCAGTTCCCGGTAGCTGCGGAGGTGGGTGAAGGTCTCGCCGAGACGCTTGAAGGTGATCGACAACAACCCGCCGGGTTCTGTCGCAACGGCGGCTGGCGGTTCCGGAACTCGCCTCAGGATCGGGATGGAGAAGACGATCCACCAGATCCCGACCGAGAGGAATGACAGGCGGGTGCCGAGAGAGTCACCCAACGTGAAGATCATGATGATGTTGATCGCGAGAAGTAGCCCTCCGCCGAGGTAGCCGACGGCGTAGCCCATCGTCGACACGCGATCGATGTCCTCATCCCTGGCCACGTGCGGGAGCAACGCGTCGTAGAAGACGTTCCCCGCCGCGAATCCGATCCGGGCGATGATGAAGGCAAGCGACGCAATGAGCCAGTCCCCGGTGCCGACGAAGACGAGGAGCGAAACGCCGACTGCGCCGACGAGAACCGACGCGGCGAGGAGGCTCTTCTTGCGCCTCCTCAAGTCGGAGATCGTCCCAAGGATCGGCGCGAGGATGGCCACCACGATCAGCGAGATCGACAGCGTCGCGGTCCAATAGGCAGTGGCCTGAGCGGCAGAACCGAGTGTCCGCCCCGCGACCTGGCTGTAGTAGACGGGAAGGACAGCGGCAAGAATCGTCGTCGCGAATGCCGAGTTTGCCCAGTCGTAGAGGGTCCAGGCCCGGACTCTGGTGCGGTACTCCTTATCGGCGACGGCTCCGTAGCCGCTGATGGCGTCGCTCACGTGCGGTCCTCCCTCTCGACCCGTGGTGAGGCTAGCCGGACGATTCCTCCGACCAGAGGGATCGCAGGGCGTCCGCCACCATCGACGGCTGCTCGATCGGCGCCATGTGTCCGGCGTTTGGAATCACGGTGAGGCGCCCTCCTGCTGTGCTCGCCATCTGATCGGCCTCTGACACTGGTGTTGGAGCGTCGCTCTCTCCCACGATCACCGCAACGGGAACCGCAAGCTTTGCGAGCACTGCGGTTCGGTCAGGCCGATCCCTCATCCCCTTGAGAGCAGCGACGATCGTCTCAGTGGGAGTTGCCTCGACCATGGTTCTGAACCGTGCCCGCGTCCACAGCGATGCGGATTCGTCCAGCAGGACACCGATCAGGTCACTCGCAAGCGCGGATCGGCCGTCCGCCGTCACACGCGCAGCGGCAGTGTCGCGGCCTTCCTTCCCTGCTTCGGAGTCGGGGGCCGACTTTGTGTCGACCATCGACAACGACCGCAGGCGGCCCGGATGGCGCTCGGCGAACGCGAGTGCGATATACCCACCCATCGAGAATCCCACGAGATCAACGGTTTCGATCCAAAGCGCATCGAGAATGGCAAGCAGGTCGTCGGCGTGACGCTCCATCGAAAGGTCAGACTCGGTAGTTGGGATCGAGCCGCCGAACCCGCGAAGGTCCGGGGCGACACACCGCCGGATGTCGGAGAGATCAGCAATCTGATCCAGCCACATCGCTGAGTCGAGCGGGAATCCGTGGACGAACAACGCAACCGGGCCGCTGCCTTGCAAGCGATACGAGAACGTGTGGTTGTTGGTGGTCACGTAATCCATGCCCGGAGTGTTGCACATCTGACCGGCTCAGTTGGCGGCTGGGACAAGAACGTGTCCGCGCCATCGGTCTCATCTCGGGTGATAGCGTCCCGACTATGAACATCCCCCGAATCTCCCTCGCCAACCTCCCCACACCGCTCGAACCCGCCTCACGGCTCACGGCAGCGTTCGGAGGGCCGAAGATCTGGGTCAAGCGAGACGACCTCACCGGCTTCGGCCTATCAGGCAACAAGGTCCGCAAACTCGAGTTCCACCTTGCGGCCGCCCGCGAGGCGGGCGCCGACACCGTCATCACCTGCGGCGCCGTCCAATCGAACCACGCCCGGGCCGCGGCACTCGCCGCCGCCCGAGTCGGACTGGCAACAATCCTCTATCTCCGCAGCGCCGACGGAACCGCGCCGGAGACGGCGACCGGCAATCACCTCCTGCAGCTCGTCGCGGGTGCGGAGTGCCGGTTCATCACACCAGCGCAATGGGACGAGCGGGACGCGATCATGGCCGACGCCGCAGCCTCGCACGGCGCAGCATGGGTGATACCCGAGGGAGCTTCCGACGCTCTCGGCGCTCTCGGGTTTGTTGCAGCCATCGAGGAAATGGCGCCACAGATTGAGAGTCTCGGCATCGAACATCCCGTCCTCTGGCACGCCGCATCGAGCGCCGGGACAACGGCGGGCATGGTGCGGGGCGCGGACGAATTCGGTCTCAACCTCGAGATCGTGGGTTCGTCAGTCGGCGACCCGGCCGATGTGGTGGAGCAACGGGTCCGTCTCCTCCTCGATGACGCTGATGCTCGGTTCGGTCGTGTGCGTTCCGCTGTGCCATGGCGGATCGTCGACGACTACATCGGTCTCGGCTACGGCCTCTCCACCCCCGACGAACGTGCTGCGCAGTCACATGCGACGCGGCTCACCGGCCTGCTCTTCGACCCCGCCTACACCGGCAAAGCCCTCTACGGCCTCCGGGAGGAGATTCGGTCGGGCCGGATCGGCCGCGACCGCAACGTCATCTTCTGGCATACCGGAGGTGGGTTTGCGGTCTTCGCACACCCAGAGATCGTGGAAGGGACAGACATGAGACATGAGATGTGAGACATGAGACTCGCAGCTCGCGGCGGACCTCATCTTCGCGATTTGGCCTCCCAGGCCGCCCCATCCCGCAGAGAAGTCCCTCCGATTCCTCCCCCTCAGGGGGAGGAATCGGTTCGGGTCTCAAGTCTCAGGTCTCGAGTCTCGGGTCTTGCTACTTGTTTCTCCAGGAACTCGATCAGAGTGGCGTTCACCACGTCCGGGCGTTCTACCGGTAGCAAGTGGCCGGCGCCCATCACGGTCACGGTTGTTGCATCCACGGCGGCGGCTGCGATCGGTTCGGCAGCGGAGGGTTTCGTCATCAGGTCCTGTTCGCCGAGGATCAGCAGGATCGGGACCGAGATGGTCGCGGCAACGGCTGCCGCTCCGGGGTACCCGGCACATGCGGTGAGATCTGCGAATGCGACACCCGGTCGGGCCCGCTGCAGGACCGCAACCGTGTCGTCGACGTTCCACTCCGGTTCACCAATCGGCTCCCTGGCGTGCATCCACTTCCCCATCGTTGCGAACATCGACAGGTCCCCCTCGGCTGCTCCGGCCAGAAGATCGGGGTTGACGGGCATCAAGTCCGACACCCCGATGAGCGTGAGCGATCGCACGAGGTCGGGTCGCGCCGCAGCGGTTTCGAGCGCAACAAGCGCCCCCATCGAATGGCCAACGAGATGGACCGGTTCACCAAGGTGCGAGAGATACGCAAGGAGCCACCCGGCGTACCCCCGGGCCGAAGACGAAGGCTCACCTTCAGAACCGCCGTGCCCGGGAAGGTCGACGGCAATCGAGGTGAACCCGGCCTGTGTGAGGGCGTCCGCCTGGTATCGCCACACCGAACTGTCCATGGCGGCGCCGTGGACGAGAACAACAGTGCTCATGCGGTGACGAACAGCGTCAGCGCCTCGACGATGAGTGCCGGCCGATCCACATCTTCGATTTCGACGGTGATCTCGTTCTTGAGCAACCAGCGCCCGGGCCCCTTCTCCGTGACATCGACGAGGCGAGTCCGCGCCCGGATCCGGCTGTCAACTCTGACCGGTTCGATGAAGCGCAGCTTGTCGGTTCCGTAGTTGATCACCATCACCATGCGATCCGGGGCGACCATCGTCTCCATCATCATCGGGATCGTGAGTGAGAGCGTCAGAAAACCGTGGGCGATGGTCGAGCCAAACGGTGTCTGGGACGCCGCCTCCGGATCGACGTGGATGAATTGGTGGTCCATCGTGGCGTCGGCGAACGCATTGATGCGCTCCTGGTCGATCTCCAGCCAATCGGAGATCCCGGTCTCTTCACCAACCCGGCCCGTCAGTTCCTCGGCCGGAATGATCTGCACGGCGACTCCTCTCGCTCGATGTCCGAAGAGTAGGTCACCGGAACGCAATCAAACGCCGCCGTCATCGCCGAAAGCCGTGCGCAACTGGAGGCGACCGGTACCGTACCGATCACCATGCGCCGCATCACCGCCATCATCTTGTCACTCGCGATCGTGCTCGGCGCATGCACGTCCAGTCCGACGACCGACTCGGTTGACGAATCGACCACCGATGCATCCGGTGAGACATCCCCGACGACGACCGAGGTGACACTTCCACCCGCTGAGGAGGTCGAACGAGGCATCGTGGACGGTGTCATTGACGGCGACACACTCCAGGCCGTTGTGGATGGGCAACGAGTCGAGATCCGGCTTATCGGCGTGGATGCTCCTGAGGCCGCGGATTGCTACGGGGGTGAATCGCGGACGGCATTGTCATCCCTCGTTGCAGGCCAGACGGTCGCCCTCACCTCGGACGGCGCTGAGTTTGATAGCTCCGGTCGCTGGCTGCGCTACGTCATTGTCGAGAGCTCCCCCCCCGTCCTGGTGAATGCCGAACTGGTGTCCGCGGGCGCCGTCGTTCCCGTGCACAGCGGCCACGCCCAACAGGAGGACTTCCTGGCTCGGGGGGATCGTGCATACGCCTCAGGGAACGGTCTCTGGGGCACGTTTGTGTGCGGCCATTCTGCAGACGGCGTTTCGCCTGATCGCCCGCAACTCCGAGTCAGCGAGGTCGGCCTCGCTCCCGCCGGAACGGACGAGGTCAACCTGACCGACGAATGGTTTCAGATAGTGAACCAGTCCTACACCGCTGTCGACATCAGCGGCTGGCTGGTGAGAAATGAGACCGGCGAGCGTTTCGTCGATTTCCCTGCAGGGACAACGGTCCCCGCAGGTGGCTCACTTCTCGTCGTTACGGGATGCGGGAACAGCAGCGGTGACACCCTGTATTGGTGCTCCGAGACCCCCGTCTGGTCGATCTCCGACAACACCATCATCCTCCGCGACCAGCTCGGGAACGTCGTGGACCGAAAGACGTACGAGGTTGAGTGAGACACGAGACAAAAGACACGAGACAAAAGACAGTCTCGGGTCTCAAGTCTCGGGTCTCAAGTCTTGCTGCCTCTCCGTCAACACCGGACTATGCGCCGTGACGGCGAGCGACGGTCTTCATTTCCATGAAGAGTCTCAGGTAGTCGGGGCCGCCGGCTTTCGCATTTGACCCCGACATGTTGAAGCCACCGAATGGCTGTATCCCCACGAGCGCCCCGGTGATCTTCCGGTTGATGTAGAGGTTGCCGACGTGGAAGTCACGACGAGCCCGCTCGATTCGTGATTCGTCGTCGGAGTACAACCCGCCCGTCAACCCGAACTCGGTGCCGTTCGCCACATCGAGGGCTTCCTCGAAATCCGCCACTCGGATGACCGAGAGCACCGGCCCAAAGATCTCGTGTTGAGCGAGACGCGAGTCCGGGTGGACGTCGACAAAGACGGTGGGCTGGATGTAATAGCCGCCATCGCGCGAGACCGTGCTTCCACCGGTCACGAGCGTGCCATCCTGTCTCCCACTCCCGATTTCTTCGAGGATCGACCCGAACTGGTCGTCGGAGATCACCGGACCGACGGCGTGGTTCTCGGTTGGTGGACCGATGTCGAGTGCGTCCGTGCGTTCAACCACCAGCGCCACGAGCTCATCGTGTACGTCGTCAACGACGATCAGCCGCGAACATGCCGAGCACTTCTGCCCCTGGAAGCCGAACGCTGATCGCACCGCGTCGGTAGCAGCGGCGCCGAGGTCGGCGGTCTCGTCGACAATCAACGCATCCTTGCCGCCCATTTCCATGTAGGCGCGCTTCATCCACTTCTGGCCGCCGTGCACGTGTGCGGAGCGCTCCGCGATACGGAGACCAACTTCCTTCGAACCGGTGAAGTTGATGAACCGTGTTGTGGGATTGTCGACGAGGCGGTCCCCCACACGGGCGCCGGGGCCAGGGAGGAAGTTGACAACGCCAGGAGGCATGCCCGCCTCCTCCAGAATTCGCATGAACCCCCACCCGACGAGCGGCGTGGTCGAGGCAGGCTTGAGAACGACGGTGTTCCCGGCGGCCACCGGCCCCATGGTCATACCAACGAGGATCGCCAGCGGGAAGTTCCAGGGGGGAATGACTACTCCGGCTCCGATTGGCTGAAGCCACGAGTCGTTGGACTCCCCGGGATAGTCGTACACCGGTAGCGGCTTGTCCATTTCGAGGGCCTGGTGCGCGTAGTAGCGACAGAAGTCGATCGCTTCGGCAACGTCGGCTTCGGCTTCAACCCAGTTCTTGCCTGCTTCGTAGGTCTGCCATGCGGCAAACTCGTAGATGCTGTCGGCGATCAGATCTCCAACACGGTGCACCACCGCAGCGCGCTTCTCTGCCGGCGTCCGTGACCATTCGGGGAAGGCCTCCCACGCGGCGGCCAGTGCCAGGTCCGTATGCTCGCCCGTTGCAGACGATGCGGTTCCGACGAGGCGAAGCGGCCGGGACGGGTCCACGCTCCGGATCGCGGCGTCGGTTGCAACGAACTGCCCACCAATAACAAGGGGTGCGTGAATACCCAGTTGGGCTCCGACCTGCTCGAGGGCTCTGCGATAGTCGGAGGCCCGTGCGGGATCGGAGAAGTCGGAGTACGACAACGACTGGTACGGCTGAAGCATGTGGCCTCCTCACCACGGCGATATCACGGATGCTACGCCGAAATGGCGCGCCAGCCAGACTCCAGCGATTGTTCAAGGCGTCCACCGAACGTGCCGATGAACGTTCACATGCGGCCTTCTGTGCTCGTGATCGAAGACTCCGCCAGTGTGCGGCGACTCATCGATGTTTGCTTGCGCCCGACCGGGGCCGAGATCCGGTCGGCCGAGGACGGACTCGTGGGTCTCCAAGCAGCCTGGGAAACCGTGCCGGACGTCATCGTTCTCGACATCGGCCTCCCCGGCCTCGACGGTTGGGGTGTCCTCTCTCGCCTCCGGGCCGATGACCGCACCGCCGAAGTCCGCGTGCTGGTTCTCACGGCCCATGCCCAGCCAGAGATGGCCGATCGAGCCGCAGCCGACGGCGCCGATGCATTCATGACGAAGCCGTTCCGACCCGACGACTTGCGCGAAACGATCGAGACACTGGTCGCCGACGCTCGCGCCGCCGCCACCGCCTAGGGGCGCTTGAGCAGCTCGATCACGGTCCGTTCGGACACCTGACTGAAGTCGTCGTACCACGCGCCCACCGCGAAGAAGGCAGCTGGTTGAAGCGGGCACACCACCACATCGACGATTGCCGCCAGCCGCTGGATTGTGTCGGGCGGACCCACCGGGATAGCGGCAATCACCTGTTTCGGGTCGGCTCGTCCGACCAACCGCAACGACGATTCGAGCGTTGAACCGGTCGCCACGCCGTCGTCGACAACCACGCAGACACGACCGGACAGCGAGACAGGACCGCCACCGCGAAGGGTGCCAGCCCGCCGAGCAACCTCCTCCTGCTGCCGTCGCTGCTCGGCCTCGACGTAGTCGGGCGAGATCCCGAGGCGCTCAATCAGCGTCTCGTCGACGACCGTTGTTCCATCTTCGGCGATTGCACCGATCGCGTATTCCGGGTTGCCCGGAGCGCCGAGCTTGTGAGCGACGATCACATCGAGCTCACCGCCGATCCGGTCGGCGATCGCCGCAGCGACTGGGACCCCTCCGCGAGGTACCCCAAGAACGAGCGGTTTCGTTCCGCAATCCGCAAACTCAACACCTTCGAGAGCGTCGGCGAGACGCTCCCCCGCTTCCTCGCGATTCCGGTACCTCACTCACCGAGCGTACCTCGCGGCTTCGGCACCTTGCGGCGAATCCGACGCCCGCCGCCACACCGAGAGCGAGGACTGTCGCCAGGTCGAAGTGGGCCGTACGCTTCACTCCGATGCGCCGACTCCTTCTGCTTGCGAACCCATCAGCGTCCGGCTTCACCGGTGCGCTCTACCGCGATGTAGTGTCCATTCTCTCTGCCGATTTCGATGTCGATGCCGCGTGGCCGCAGGGACCGGACGAGACACGGGTCCACGCAGCACGAGCGACATCGGACGGGTATGCGATCGTGGCGGCAATGGGAGGGGACGGTGTTGTCCACCACGCGGCCAACGGCGCCGCAGACACAACCGCAGCCCTCGCGATCATCCCGGTCGGCACGACCAACGTGGCCGCGCGGATATTCGGTCTTCCCCGGAAGCCGGTGAAGGCAGCTGCAGCGATCGCGAGCCTCCCTTCGGTACCGACGCGCCTGGCGCGGGTCGAATCGACATCAGGGGACGAGACTTCTGTGCACTACGCAACGTTTGCGGTTGGCGTCGGCTTCGACGCCGACGTCGTCGAACGCGCCGAGCGGCGTCCCCACTCGAAGCTGCAGTTCGGCGGTGTGCACTACGCAGAATCCGCGATCTCGGCACTCCTCCGGGATTGGCGCGGCCGGCCGGCGAACCTCCGCGTCGACGTTGACGGAGCCCGTTTCAACGGGGTGGCAGCGCTCACGCAGGTCCACCACCCGTACACGTATTTCGGCCGTGTTCCGCTGCACATCACCCAGAACCCCGTCAATGGTCTCGCTGCCGTCGTCGCGGAAGACCTCGAGGTGCACCGTGCGGCTGGGATCTTCGCCAAAGCTGTGCTCCGCCGGCCGCTGGGAGAACGCCTCGGCGCCAACGTGTACACCTGTTTCAGTCGACTGACGATCGAAGCCGAGCCGGCAACGCCGTTCCAGGCCGACGGGGAGCACCTCGGTATCGCATCGCTCATCGAGATCACACCGGCAACCGATGCCTTGCTCGTTGTACGCAATCCGGAGAAGTGTTGCAGCGAGTCGGCCAAGTAGGGATCAGGCGGAATCCGGTCGTCGTGTGATGGTCACGTGTGGATACGGGATCTCGATTCCCGCATCGTCGAGACCATTTTTGGCCCTCCTGAGAAACTCGCGCTTGACGTTCCATCTCATGTCCGGATCCGTCGTGATCAACACGCGGATCACAACACCGGAATCGTCGAGGGCGTCAACACCGAGCACCTGCGGATCGTCGACCACCGCGGGCGCCCACTCCGGATCGGCAGCGAGCCCTGCAGCTACCTCGCCGATGACTTCCAAAGCCCGATCCACCGATTCCTCGTAGGCAACGGAGAGATCAACGACCACCCGGCTGTACTCATACGTGAGGTTCGTCGCCACGCGGACCTCACCGTTCGGCACGTGGTGGATGCTTCCGTCCAGGTCTCGAAGCACGGTCGTTCGGAGACGGATCTCTTCCACGGTTCCCGTCACGCCTGCAAGCTGAACAACGTCGCCAAGCGCGTACTGATCTTCAACCAGAACGAACATTCCGGCGATCACATCCTTGACGAGGTCTTGTGCTCCGATGCCAATTGCTATCCCAACAACCGACATGGAAGCGATGAGCGGTCCAAGTGGAACGCCCCACACACCGAGGACGGTGACGATCGAAACCGCCGCTACAACGATGAACGTCACTGCGATGAGCGTCCGCCCAATCGTGTTGAGCCGCTGGGCCCTGGCACGGTCGTCCAACTCTCCCGTTGACACAAGACGGCGCTGGAGCCGCTCACTCCACCGATGGATGAGCCAACGGACCAGGAACCACACAACAACTGCGACGACGACGACCAACGCCGTCTGCCAGATCTGGGTCCATACCTCGCTGCTGATCGTCATTGCGCGGGATCCGGTTCGTCGTGGGTCAAATCGGCGCAGACAACACCGAGGGCAGCAACGATGGCCGCTAATTCGGAGCGGCGAAGCAGCGCCTGATCAACCCGCGCGGTGTCACCGCCCGACGCAAGGATGTCGGCCCGCAGCGGCTCGCCGATTCCGAGCTCATCAAGCACGATGCCGAGAGACTCCCGATCATCGAGCGAGTCACGAATCCGATCGTACGCATCCTCCGGTGTCCCACTCCATGCGTTCGTATCTGCTGCGAGTCGCCTCCCGGCCTGGTGCACATCCTTGATGACCTTCGCTCGGTCGGCGCGCTTCTCCAGCAATGTCTCGTTCAGCACCACGACGAGCGAGTCTATCCCGACGGGTTCCTCGCCCGGCGGGTTGGCAGCGATAGGGAGAACGGTTGGATCCGTGAATCCGTCCATGGTGAGGATGACGCCGAGATGCGTAGCGACCGCTTCGGTCTCGGCCTCATCGAGACGGTCGATCTTGTTCAGAACAAAGGTGAAGACGGGCTCGTAGTCGATCACATCGGCGAGAAAGTCGTCGTGGATCGACGGATCGTGGTACTTGATTGGATCGAATATCCACACCACCGCGTCAACAACCGGGAGGACCGATTCCACGATGGTCCGGTGGCGATCGTCAACACTGTCAAGGTCGGGGAGGTCGACAATCGCAAGAGCAGGACCTCCTTCATGGACAACGACACTCTCGATGCCAAGCGAAGCAACCATCGCAACAATCGCATGATCGCCGGCCGGCACCCACGCAAGCGGCTCATTAGTGTGAGGACGCAGCTCGCTCGTCTCGGAGATGTACTGGCCCGCGATCGCATTGAGCAGACTGGACTTGCCCGAACCGGTGCCACCGGCGATAGCGACAACGATCGACTCGGAGAAGAAGTCCTGACGTTGCCGAACGGCTGCCGCGATCTCGGCTGCAGTTTCCCGGCTCATTTCCGAAGCCAGCCCATCGGAGCTGGCGATGGCCAAGTCGAGCAGATCGAGAGCCTCGGTGAGGTCAGTCATCGTTGTCTACCACCGGCATCGGCGCCCGTTTGCCGCCAGCGGCGAGCGCCATCACGGCCTCGCGAATCGACTCAGGCGATACCCCACCGAGAGGATCAAGGCGAGCTTTGAACGCATCGATCCTCGCCTCTCCGGCAAGCCTGATTGACTCTATGAACGCGGCATTCCGCTCGATTCTGAGGTCCGGGATCCGATCCTTCAACGCCTTGCGCACCTTCTTCGTCGGACGTCGGCCGAAGTCGATCGACAAGCGCCACAGCTGGTAGCGAACCGCGCGTGAGCGACGGGGATGCAGTAGGCGGCGTTTGGTCGCACGACGTCCCACATCAACGGTGGCCTGGTGCCATTCGTCGATCGGATGTGGGTCGATCTCCGGAAGCCACCGTCCAGGATCGATCTCGTTGTGTGGAGCGATTCCATCATGGTCAACTCCCGCGGTCCACGCCGCGATTGCCAGATCCGTCGCGGCGCGCGCCAGTCCTGTGATTTCGAGAGCGGCATCGTCCCACTCGAGATCAGCGGCGGCTGCGAGCGCGAGCCGATCGATGCCGGCTCGGGAGAACGCAGCGTCGGCTCGATCGATGAGAACGCGCGCCTCTTCGGCCCGAATATCGAGTGCTGCAACAACCTCCTCGGCTCGCTCGACGACGAAGGCCCTTGCGGCTTGATCTCGCCGAGCAACGATGGCGTCGCGTACGATCACCATCTCGGTCAGCACCGCACGGAGCGGTGCGATGTCCCGAGCAACAACGGCATCGACCTGGATTCCGAGTTTGTGCTTCGCATCACGGATCAAGCGGTTGGGGTCCGGTGGTGAGGGGCCCACCATCGAGAGAACAACACGGATTGGGATCCCTCGCTCTCGGACGGTGTCGAGCAACGTGGCTGTGATCGCGTCGGCGTAGCGATCCGGTGAGGTCACGAACAGCACGGCATCCACAAGGTGCAGAAGGCTCGCAATCGTGTCCGGGTAGTGCTCCGCAGGCGGGGTGTCGATTAGGACAGCCCGATCCGGCCGATTCGGTCCTGGAACCCGGCGACCGGGGAGATAGGAATCGGCAATGTCTCCCCACACTGCGATCTCGGTCGTCGTCGGGCGGAGCGGGCCGGCCGTGACAACTCGGGCGCTGGCGAGGAGGTTGATGAGCTCCGACTTCCCTACGCCGGAGGTTCCGACAACCGCAACGATCAAGGCGTCTCCCGCGCTCTCGCGGCCGAGGAGGCGTTCGAGCGGCTGGAGTGCCGGCTCGGCCAATTCCGGCTCGATCTCGGAGAGGAGGGAGTGAAGCTGTTCGGCCCGTTGACGGTCCATAGGCCCCGTATTGAAACACAACGAGAACACGAACCGGCGAGAACACTTGGTTTGCCGGCTACGCGATGAGTTCTGTCCCTTCCGGAGACGCGTCATCACGAGATGCCATGAGTTCGAAATCCTCGTGCGGATACACCTCGAGGATGACGTCGGGCGGTATCTGGAACCAGGGCCCATCCGGATCGATCTGCGTGCGATGCGCCCGCAGCGCCGACCGCGCTCGCTCCAGATGAGCGCCTACATCGACGTGGGTGAGGGGCGGGTCGGATGCGTCCGGGTCAACGCCGGCGATCCACCGGTCGAAAGGAGAATCAAGTCCGCGGTCCGTCATCGCCTGCCCAAGCGATCGGATTCGCCTGAGCGAGAAGGCGGGTGCGTAGAGCCGTTGTGCCGCCCAGGGCTCCCCGGCATCTGGGAACCGATCAGGATCAGCGGCTGCAACGAAGACCGCCCCCGAGAGATCGTGGATACGGAGGTGATCGGGATGCGGATACCACTCGTGGTCGTCGTAGCCGAGGATCACTTCGGGTTGCTCACTCCGCACGATCGCGACCAATCGGCCGAGAATCTCGTCGAATGAGGCGTTGACGAAAGCCTCCGGGTGGCCGTTCTCATCACTGCCGGGCATGCCGGAGTCGCGGTAGCCGAGCATCACGACGTCGTCGTAGCCGATGATGGCGGCTGCGTCGTGGAGTTCAGCACGACGCACGGCCGTGAGATTGGCACGAATCTCCGGAGTGTCGGCTGCGGAATTGAGAATGTCCCCAGCCTCACCACCCGTTGCCGTCACCAGCACACATCTGACCCCCATATCGCTGTAGTGAGCGATGGTTCCGGCGCCCTTGCTCGATTCGTCATCGGGATGGGCATGAAGGGCAACAATGGTTCGGGACATCAGAAGAGTAAAACAGACCGCACGTCGCTGTGAGACCCCGCGATTCAAGGACAGGGGTGCAAGACACGAGACACGAGACACGAGACACGAGACACGAGACAAGGCGCTATCAATCCTCGGATCTCGGATCTCGGATCTCCTTCAAGCTCTGAGGATCTCGATCGCGGTAGACCCTTCGGCGCATTCGTCCAGGAGGGGGCACCAGCGGCAGTGGGGGCCGGCGCGTCGTTCGAGATCGTCGCCGGTGAGGAACGCCGCCCGCAGGGTGTCGACCATTGCTGCAACTTCGCGGGCTGTCTGCGCGGCCTGGTCAACCGTCGGCGTGATTCCGGTTCGCTCGCCGGTCCGTACGGAGACGGCTTCGGCGCGGGCCGGCAGATCACCGTGTTCGAGAGCCCACACGAGTGAGTAGAACGAGAGTTGGGGTTCGGTGTCCTCGAGCCACGAGCCGGTCTTCCAGTCGATGATGCTCACTTCACCAGGATCCTTCTCGAAGATCGCGTCAACACGACCCCGCAGCGTGACACCACCACCGACGTCGGCCTCGAGGTTCACCTCCGCGGACCGGAATCCATCGGCGGGGAATCGTTTGAACCGGGCATACAGATCCCCCACTTCGGCGAGCACCGGGGCGAGGCGCGACGGGCGGTTGAGTTCGAGCGGTCCGAGTTTCATGTTGAGGTGGCCGTCCGGCGCCCCGATCTCTTCCCGGCAGACCTGCGGAAGATCTTCATCGGGTATTGGGCCGGACACGAGATGCCGGG
>Ga0316198_10000161_pt1 | contig 30693 bp, 25 predicted proteins | sample OudBieAanoxic_MG_FD_204935 | JGI IMG/M metagenome (GOLD analysis project Ga0316198, IMG submission 204935) | Coastal sediment microbial communities from Oude Bieten Haven, Netherlands - site A anoxic | ecosystem: Environmental > Aquatic > Marine > Coastal > Sediment | place: Netherlands... | reverse complement strand
ATAATGTCCATCATATCGGTAGGGAAAGGGTAGCATAGCGACGCGGTGTCGTCGTCACCCGCAAGCAGAGGTCGGCCCCCACGAGATGATCGAAACCAGACCCGCAGACGAGCGTGCCATCCGGCAGCGCGCCACCCACCTGGACGCCCTCGAGGCAGAGTCAGTCTTCATCATGCGCGAGGTCGCAGCGGAGTTCGAGCGGCCCGTCCTGCTGTTCTCCGGCGGCAAGGACTCCATCGTCCTGTTGCGTATCGCGGAGAAGGCCTTCCGGCCCGCGAAGTTCCCCTTCCCCATCATGCACATCGACACCGGGCACAACTTCCCCGAGGTCCTCGAGTTCCGCGACCGGCGCGTGGCCGAGCTGGGCGAGCGCCTCATCGTGGCCTCGGTGCAGGAGTCGATCGACAAGGGGCGCGTGCGCGAGGAGCCGGGCAACCCGTCGCGCAACCGGCTCCAGACCACCACCCTGCTCGACGCCATCACCGAGCACAAGTTCGATTCGGTCTTCGGTGGTGCCCGCCGCGACGAGGAGAAGGCCCGCGCCAAGGAGCGTGTCTTCAGCCTGCGCGACGAGTTCGGCCAGTGGGAGCCGCGTGCGCAGCGGCCCGAGCTGTGGGCCCTCTACAACGGCCGTATCCGCCAGGGCCAGCACATGCGCGTGTTCCCCATCTCCAACTGGACCGAGATGGACGTGTGGCAGTACATCGAGCGCGAGGGCATCGAGGTGCCGCCCATCTACTTCGCCCATGAGCGCGACGTCTTCCGCCGCGACGGCATGTGGCTTTCGACCGGCCCCCACCTCACGCCCGGACCGGACGAGACCGTGGAGCGCCAGGTCGTGCGCTACCGCACCGTCGGTGACATGACCTGCACCGGCGCCGTCAACTCCGATGCTGCCGATCTCGAGGCCATCATCGCCGAGACCGCGGCTGCCAGGATCACCGAACGCGGCGCCACCCGCGCCGACGACTCCTTCAGCGAAACCGCCATGGAGGATCGCAAGAAGGAGGGTTACTTCTAGATATGGATCTGCTTCGCTTCTCCACGGCCGGCTCCGTCGACGACGGCAAGTCAACGCTCATCGGCCGCCTGCTCTACGACTCCAAGGGCATCTTCGAAGACCAGCTGCAGGCTATCGAGCGCACCAGCCAGGCGCGCGGCAACCACCAGGTGGATCTGGCCCTTCTGACCGACGGCCTCCGCGCCGAGCGCGAGCAGGGCATCACCATCGACGTGGCCTATCGCTACTTCGCCACGCCCAAGCGCAAGTTCATCATCGCCGACACCCCGGGGCACGTGCAGTACACGCGCAACATGGTCACCGGCGCCTCCACCGCTGACCTCGCCATCGTGCTCATCGACGCCCGCCACGGCGTGCTCGAGCAGTCGCACCGCCACGCCTTCATCGCGGCCCTGCTGGGTATCCCCCACATCGTGGTGGCGGTGAACAAGATGGACCTGGTGGGCTACGACGAGGAGGTCTACGAGCGCATCGTCGAGGAGTTCAAGGACTGGGCTGCCAAGCTCGATGTCCACGACATCCAGTTCATCCCCATCAGCGCCCTCCACGGCGACAACGTGGTCCAGCGCTCGCTGGCCATGCCCTGGTATCAGGGCCCCTCGCTGCTGTACCACCTCGAGCACGTCTACATCGGCTCGGACGTGAACCTCATCGACGTGCGCTTCCCGGTGCAATGGGTGGTGCGTCCCCAGAGCGACGAGCACCACGACTTCCGTGGCTATGCCGGCCAGGTCGCGTCGGGCACCTTCAAGCGTGGCGACGAGGTCATCGTGCTGCCCTCGGGCAAGAAGTCGAAGGTCAAGGAGATCCGCACCTACGACGGCGAGCTGGAGGTGGCGTCGCCGCCGCTGTCGGTGATCATGCAGCTCGAGGACGACGTCGACGTCGCGCGCGGCGACCTCATCTGCCGGCCGCACAACCAGCCCGACATCACCAACGACTTCGAGGCCATGGTGTGCTGGATGACCGATGAGCCGCTGCGCCCGGGCGGCCGCTACGTCATCAAGCACGCCACGCGCTCGGCCAAGGCCATCGTCGACGACATGCGCTATCGCATGGACGTGAGCACCCTCCGCCGTGACCAGGAGGCCGATGAGCTCGGGCTCAACGAGATCGGGCGCGTGCGCATCCGCACCAGCACGCCGCTGCTGCTCGACGAGTATCGGCTCTCGCGCGCCACGGGCGGCTTCATCCTCATCGACGAGGCCACCTCCGACACGGTCGCTGCGGGCATGGTGGTGCGCACCGGACCGGAGCCTGAGCTCGACCTCGAAGAGGAGGCCGTGGCCTAGAGCGCAGCCCGCCCCGGCACAACGCGGTCCCAGGGCCGCCACAGACGATCACACCAGGCGGTGGGCCCGGCTGCCCAAGGGCTCACCGCTTTCCTCTGCCGCCGACGGCCCCGTTGCTGCCTGCACCGTGCGCCAAAGGAACGAACGGACCGGCGGGGCGGCCACCCCGCCCGCTCGTCCGCCAGATCGCGCCCCAGGCGACCGATTCGACCGGCGAGCGCCTCGATGGCTGGTCTCGCCGACGCAGTGCGCGCGTTCGGCGGTCCGTTCCGCCACCTGACGCACATGAGCCGCGGCGGAGCAGCGAGCACGCTTGCCGCGGACGGCCTCGAAACGCGACTCGGCCGTATCATCGCTGCGTGACCGATACGAGACCGTCGCCTGGGGCCGGGCCCTCGGTCTGCCCCTTCGTGGCACTGGCGGAGGACCGTGACCGTCGAGCGGATGCCCCCGACGAGGGCAACCGCTGCTACGCCGAGCGGGCCCCGCGTCGCCGTGACCTCGTGTACCAGTCCGAGTTCTGCTACTCGCTCGAGTTCGCCAAGTGCTCGGTCTTCCTGGCCTGGGCCGCTCGCAATGCGGCAGAGCCGGCCTTCGTGACCGAGGCCGCCCAGCAGGCCTGGGGTGCGGGCATCGCCGCGCCCGAGGCTGCGACCGGCGGCCAGGACGCTGCCGTGACCACGCAGGGCGCCGCCGGTGGGGCCGAGCCGCCGTCGAAGCCGACGCCGGAAGGTGGGCTCTTCGGGCTGGCCGAGCCGGCCGAGCCGGGTGCGGTGAAGTCGGCCGAGCAGCTCGACTGGGTCTCTGCCTCGGCCTGGGCTGAAGCGCCGTGGGACGAGCGTGCGGAGACCGAGGCCGAGGAGCTGGATGCGTTCGAGGAGCAGGAAGAAGAGGCGTTCGAGACGGTCGAGGAGGAAACCGAGCCGGCGGAGGAGGCCACCACCGCCCCCAAGGTGCCTGCGGCCCTGCCGCTGCGCCGACGCAAGGCCCCGCAGGAGCCGATCCGGTCCCGCGGGTCGGGGGAGTGGTTCTACGCCGATCCACCCGGCCGCGAGCCGCTCGTCAGCCGGCGCTCCGGCATCACGCCCACCATCCTCCTGGCCGTGCTCGCGGTGCTGGTGGTCTCGGTCGTGGTCTTCCTGCTCGCGGCCCAGCTCGGTGGCGGGGGCGACGAGCCGCCGCCGGTCGCCGCCGCCTCACCTTCGCCGGCTGTCCGGCCCGCGCCCGCGGTCACGCGCGCGCCGGTGGTGACAGCGGAGCCCAGCGCCGAGCCCAGCCCCACGGGGGAGCCCAAGCCCCGCTTCTACCGCGTGAAGGCAGGCGACTCGCTCATCAGCATCGCCGCCAGGTTCGACGTCAAGCCGCAGCACCTGCAGTGCCTCAACGGCATCCTCAACCGGAACATCGTCGTGCTCGGCGCGCGCTATCAGATCCCGCCGGAGGGCTTCGAGTGTCCCAGGGGCTGGCGCAAGGCCACGCCCGAGCCGTAGCCCGCGCCGACACGTCCGGAGGGTCCCACAGGGTCGCGGGAGTGGCATCATCGGCCGATGCCGAACCAGCCTCCGCCCCCTGCAACCCCAGACGACGCGGCCGTCGAGTACCTCGGAGAGCGCGATCCCGAAGCGGACGCCTACTGGCGAGCCATCCTGACCGGCGAGTCGAAGCTTGCGCCGTCGTCACGCCTGGGCAGGGCGGTCTTCCGACACCTGCCCTCCGAGCCGCGCTGCAAGTGGTGCTACGCGCCCTACGGCAAGCCGTTCGGGCCCATCCTCTCTCGCCTCGGCTACGGCCGCTGGGAGAAGAACCCCAGCCTCTGTCGGGTGTGCATGAACTACATGGATTCGAACCAGGGAGGGGCAGAGGTCGACCTGGCCGTCATGTTCGCCGACCTGCGCGGATCCACGCAGATCGCGGCCGGCATGTCGGCGGGTGACTACACCAGGCTGCTCAACGTCTACTACGGCGTCGCCGGAGCGGCCGTGCAGGCCCATGGCGGCATCGTCGACAAGTACCTCGGAGACGGCGTCCTGGCGCTCTTCCTGCGTGGCTACTGCGACGGAGACCCCGCGGCTACGGCACTCGACGCGGCGCTGACCATCCTGCGCCAGGTGGCGGCTGCTCCCGATCTGCCGGCCGAGCATCGACCATTGCCTGTCGGCGTCGGCGTCCACTACGGGATCGCCTACGTCGGCATCGTGGGGCAGGCCGGCCAGCCCACCAACTTCACCGCCCTCGGCGACGCGGTGAACGTGGCCGAGCGCATCAGCTCCTCCGCGGTCGCCGGAGAGCTCCTTGTCAGCGAGGCGGCGATGGCCCAGCTGGCAACCCGACCGGCCGACGCGCAGGCCCGCGAGCTCGTGCTCAAGGGTGTAGCCGAGCCGCTCGCGGCGTGGTCGCTGCGGCCGCGATCACCGGCTCGCGGAGCCGAGCGCTAGCTGGGCGAGAGGTTGATGCTGGTGATCTTGCCGGCCTCGACCCAGAAGGTGGCGTCGATGTGCTGCGAGGGGGTATCCGGTCGCAGCACCAGCAGGTCGGCCTCGTACTGGTTGCCCATCTCGCGCACTTCGCCGGGCACCATCTGCAGGCCGGCGTCGCCACGCAGGAACCAGCCGCCCACCTGTTGCAGACCGCGCAGCGTGCGCGAGCCGTCGCGCACGTGAACGCGCATCTCGACGCGCTCGTCCATGAGGTCCACCGCGCCCTGGCGGTCACCGCTGTTCAGCTTCTCGAAGAACATCTCCATCGTGTCGGTCGCACCCATGGCTACAGACTAGGCCACTGGCGCCGCGTGCGTGGACACCTCCCGCCGGGCCGCGGGGACTGCCACTCCGTCTAGAAGCCGCCGCCGGCGCCTCCGCCACCACCACCGGAGCCGCCGCCGCTGAAGCCACCGCCGCTACCGCCCGACGAGGCGGGCGGGCTGCCGATGGTGGAGAGCGCCGCGGTCATGGCCGTGAAGTCCGGCACCACGCCGCTGGAGAAGAGCCCGGCAGTGGGCGTGCGGGCGCCGCCGCTGATGCGTGGCGCGGTGCGGTCGCCGACGGCGTACCACAGCGGGAAGTAGGTGCGCGTGGGCGAGGCGGCGCCGGTACGCACGTCCTCCATCGAGCGCTCCAGGACCTCCTCGGCCTCCTCGTGCAGGCCGAGGGCGTAGGCCCAGACCATGGCCTGGTCGGGCGTCTCGATCCAGGGCAGGGCCTTGGAGGTGACGACCTGGTCCATCGTGCGTGCCTGCTCCAGCGTCTTCTGCAGCGTGCGTCGGTAGGCCGCCAGCTGCGCGTACATGCGCGCCCCCTCCATCGTCCGCTGGGGCATGGCCCGCGCGATGATGAACATGGCGATGGCGCCGGCCACCGCGGCCGCGCCAACCAGCAGCAGCCCGGAGCTGGGCAGGTTGAGCCCGAAGAAGATGCCCGCGATACCGGCCACCAGCACGAACGCGCCGCGCCTGGTCCAGCGGTCGGTGGCGTCGTCGGGCGACTCCACGAACCAGCCCTGCCGGGCGACCATGTCGTCGAGCCGGTCGTCGAAGCCGCCGACCGACTTGGCGAACTTGGGCACCTCGTCGGCCTCGATGGTGCGGATGGCGCCGCCCAGTTGCTTGAGCTCATCGAGCGCGTAGCGTTCGGCTGCACCCATGGGCTGGCGCCGGTTGCGCGCCAGGCGCGCGTCGCGCTGATCGGGCACGGTGATGTCGATGTCGACCTTGCCCGCATCGTCCTCGGCGGCGCGGAAGCTGATCTCGCCGCGTGCGGCCAGCTCCACCAGGGCGGTGGTCAGGGCATGCCGCTTGGCGCGACCGTCGATGATGACCGCCGCCGCCGCCGGGGTCATGCCGGGGGGCGGTGCGGGCATGAGGATGGAGTCGTCGTCGAGGTACTCGGGATCGCGGCCGTAGCGCAGCCACGACCAGCCGGCCCAGCCCATCAGCCCCACCAGCAGCAGCGGGGCCACGACCAGGCCGGCCATGGCGTCGACCTGCCGCGCCAGCTGCAGGCTGCGGGCGTGCTCGGCGGTGGCGGTGGCGTTGACGTCGCGCATGGCCGAGACGAGGGCCGCATCGAAGTCGCACTCGCGCAGGCGCGGCAGCATGACCTCGTCGAAGATGGTCTGCCGTTCCTCGTTGGTGAGGTAGGCCGCGCGGTAGCCCGGTGCCGCGTACAGCTGGACCTGGCCGTGGCACTTGTCGTCGGTCAGGTTGAAGAAGATGGCCATGCCGTCATCGAAGCCCTCGCGGCCCACGCCCCACTGATCGATGAGGGCGATGGCATCGCGCTCGGTGGCAGCAGGCGTGTTCGCCTGCGGCTTGACCTGCGTGTAGATGACGATCTCGGCGCCGGTGCGCTCCTCGATCTGGTCGATCGTGCGCTCGAGACGGGCGATGATGTCGGGGCTGATGACCGCGGCGTAGTCGTAGACGGCCACGGTCCTGATGGTATCGGGGAAGGGCGGCCCGGGGTCGGGATCGAGCCCATCCGTCGGCCGGGAGCCGGCGGTGGTCGTGGGCTGCAGGCCGCCGGGCACGACCGTGAACGGCGTGGGCGAAGGTGTGGGCACCCCTGCGGAGACCAGCCGGTTCTCCAGCTCGCCCACGCCCACGAGCAGGGCGTTGATCCAGTCGCGGTCGTTGAGGGAGCTGCGGATGACACTGTTGACGGCATCGTCGATCTGGCGCGCCTCGGCCGCCGTCCAGGCCTCGCCCAGGGCCACGCCGCTGCGCGCCACGCTGCCGTCCTCGTTGACGTTCCAGAACATGACCGCGCCCAGGCCGTCGTCGGCGCCCACGTCCCACTGCTCGAGCACCGCGGCCGCATCCTGGCGCGCATTCTTGCGCGTACCCGGCCTGTTCTTGGTGCGGGTGTAGACCGCGATGTCGACCCCCGACTCGTCGAGCACCGCGCGCAGCTGCTCATTGACCGCGGCCTCGTTGACCTGGTCGTAGAGGCGGGCCTGGTCAGCGATGTGCGCGCCATCCTGGCGGGCCACGTAGTTCGTCTGCGCCAGCGCCGACGGGGCGAGCGGCAGCAGTAGCAGCATCAGCAGCACCAGCCAGGCCAGGCTCGGCGCGGTCGCCCGACGCACGCGCACCGGCGTCATGCTTCGACCCCGGCCAGCTCCGCGTGCACCCGGCGGACCAGCTCGGCCGACTGCTCGTAGCGCCCGAAGCTGGGCATGATGTAAGTGCCGTCGACGTGGTCGCGCATCTGGTGCAGCAGCTCGAGCGACTGCTCCAGGCCGACCTCCGCGCCACGATCGCCGGCCGCGCGCATGGCCGCGCGCACGTCGTCGGGGATGGTGATGCCGGGGACCTCGTGGTGCAGGAACTCGGCGTGGCGTGCGGTGTGCAGGGGCAGCACCCCGAAGAGCACGGGGCGCGGCAGCCGGTCCCCCCAGCGAGCCGCGGCGCGATCCATGAAGCGGTCCCACTGCTCGGTGGCGTAGATGGGCTGGGTCATGATCAGGTGGGCCCCGGCCTCGATCTTGCCCGCCAGCCGGTCGATCTCCTCGTCCAGCTCCTCGGCCGTGGGGTCGAGCGCGCAGGCGATGGTGAAGCCGGCCGGGGCGCCGATGGGCCGCCCGGCCTGGTCCTCGCCGCGGTTGAGCCGCTGCAGGATGCCGATGAGCCCGATGCTGTCGATGTCCCAGATGCCCGTTCCGCTGGGGTAGTCGCCGATGCGCGGCGGGTCACCGGTAAGCGCGAGGATGTCGCGGATGCCCAGCGCGTGTGCGCCCAACAGCTCTGATTCCAGCGCCATCAGGTTGCGATCGCGCGTGGTGAAGTGGATGAGTGACTCCAGCCCCAGGTCGCGCTGGATGGCGAAGCCCACGGCCATGGCGCCCATGCGCACGCGGGCCATGGCGCTGTCGCTGATGTTGACCAGGTCGGCCCCGGCGTCACGGATGAGCTCGGCCGACGCCAGCGTGCGTTCGATGTTGACCGAGCGCGGCGGGTCGATCTCGACGCTGATGACGAAGCGGCCCGTGACCAGCTTCTGGGCCAGGCCGGTCGGAGGCGGTGCCTCTGGCGTGACCGCGTCGCCGCCTTCTGCGGCGCTGCGCGGACGCGGAGCGGCCGGCGGTGCCGGAGCCGGGACTGCTGCGGGCGAGGCGCTCGCGCTGCGGGCGCCCTCACGGTCGAGCACCTGGCGCATGGCCGCGATGTGCTCCGGGGTCGTGCCGCAGCAACCGCCGATGAGCCGTGCGCCGGCGGCCAGGAAGGCCGGCACCTCGTCGGCGAAGTACGACGCCTCGGCGGCCCACACGAACTGCCCGCCGACGCGGCCTGAGAGGCCCGCGTTGGGCATGATGAGCAGGGGTGTGCCGCCGGCCGCGTGCGCCATCTGGCCGAGCGCGTCGATGGCCGCCAGGGGGCCTGAGCCGCAGTTCACGCCGATGGCGTCCACGCCCGCCGCGCGCAGGGCCTCCACGGCCGCCACCGGGTCGGTCCCGTCCGCCACGCTGAGATCCTCGCCAAAGGTGAGCGAGGCCACCACGGGCAGGTCGCTCAGCGCGCGCGCAGCCTCGACCGAGGCCAGCAGGTGCTCGATGTCGCTGGCCGTCTCCAGCTGGACCAGGTCGATCCCTCCTTCGAGCAGCGACTCCAGCTGCTCGGTGGTCGAGTCGGCGGCCGCCGTGGGGCTGACGTGAGCGGGGCCGTGCAGGGGTGAGCTGACGGGGCCGATGGAGCCGGCCACGAGCACGTCCTTGCCCGACACCTCGCGCGCCTCTCGAGCGAGCTGGGCCGCGCGCCGGTTGATCGCTCCCGTGCGCTCGGCCAGGCCCAGCGGGGCCAGGTGGTGCCGGCTGGCGGTGAACGAGTTGGTCTCGATGATGTCGGCGCCGGCCGCGATGTACTCGCGATGCACGGCCCCCACGACCTCGGGCCGGCTGAGCACGAGCTCGTCGAGCGAGGCGCGCTGGGGCGTGCCGCGACTGAAGAGCAGCGTGCCCATGGCGCCGTCGAGGAGGAGTGGTCCCGCCGCCAGGCGCTCGGCGAAGGCGCGGCGTGGGTGTGAGGAGGTGGTCAGGGCCATCGAAGGGCAAGGGTACCCCGGTCTCGGGGAAGGCTCCCTCGCCTGCTGCCGCAGCCCGGTCCGCTGCGGCAGCGTAGGATGCTGCGCTACGAGTGCAAGCCGGCGACGACCCCCGGGTGCGCCCAAGCGCAGCGTGCGCGCCCGGCTATGGAGGAACAGTGAGCGACACCACGCGCCCCGACGGGCTGCCCCGGCCTGCGAACGCCTTCGAGGCGTCCGTGACCGAATTCCTCGTCGACCTCTTCGAGGCCTACCCTACGTGGGGCACCAGCGCCGGCTACCACCGCGTCGACGGGCGCTGGCCCGACCTCTCGGAGGAGGGCCGTCAGGCGCGGCTGGGCACCTTTCGGGCCCACCAGGAGACGCTGGCCGCCTTCGACGGGGCTGCGCTCGCGCCGGACGAGCAGGTCGACCGCGCGATCCTGCTGGAGGAGATCGAGAAGGTCGTCTTCGGCGAGGAGGTCCTGCGCTCTGAGGCTTGGGACCCGCTCGAGGCCGTCTATCTCATGGGTGGCGGGCTCTTCGACCTGCTCGCCCGCGAGTTCGCCCCCTGGTCCGTCCGTGGCGCCTCGCTGCTGGCACGCCTCGAGGGCCTCCCCGCGCTGACGGCAGCCGCGCTGGACGCGCTCACGGGCCTGCCCGATCGACCCGTCGGCGCGCTCCAGCTCGACACCGCCATCGAGCAGCTGGCCGGCGTGACCGAGCTGGTGGACCAGGCCGAAGCCGAGGCGCGCAGCCGGGCCAAGGCCGGTGAGGCGGCCGAGCTGGTCGAGCCCGTGGCCGCGGCGGCGGAGGCCGCACGCGCCGCGCTGGAGGCGTTCCGCGAAGGCCTCGACACCGAGGTCCGGACGCGGGCGGCGGGCGAGGGCCGACTGGGCCCCGAACTCTTCGCCCTGAAGCTGCGTTTCACCCTCGGTTCCGACCTTTCGCCCGCGAAGGTGCGCGAGCGCGCCTGGGCCGACTACCACGCGGTGCGGGCGGAGATGCTCCGCATCGCCCGCGAGGTCTGGACCGAGTGGATCCCCGACGAGCCGCTGCCGCAGGTGGCCGAGGGCGACGAGGAGGGCCGATCCGCTCTTGTGCGGCGGGTCCTCGACGCCATCGCTGAGCGCCATCGACAGCCGGACGGCCTGCTCGGCTTCTGCGAAGCGGAAGTCGAGCGCATCGCCGCGTTCGTGCGCGAGCGTGGGCTGATCAGCCTGCCTCGTGAGCCGCTCTCGGTGACCTGGACGCCGGTCTTCATGCGTGCCGCCGCTCGCGCCTTCCTCGACAGCCCCGGGCCGCTTGACCGCGGCCAGCGATCGCACTTCTGGATCACCCCGCCCGACGAGAGCAAGGGGCCCGAGGCGGTGGCCTCGTACCTGCGAGAGGAGAACGACGCTTCCCTGCGCATCCTCAGCATCCACGAGGGCATCCCCGGCCACTACCTGCAGCTGGCGGCCTCGAACGCGTGCCCCTCGCTCACGCGCACGGTCTTCAGCAACGGCATGTTCGCCGAGGGCTGGGCCGTCTATATCACACAGGTGATGTACGACGCCGGCTACGCCGCGGACGATCCCGGCTTCGCCCTGCAGCACTGGAAGATGTACCTGCGCGCCACGGCCAACGCCATCCTCGACGTCGAGACGCACACCGGCGGCATGACCGAGGAAAAGGCCATGGCGCTGATGGTGGACGGTGCCTGGCAGGAGGAGGATGAGGCCCGCGGCAAGTGGCTGCGGGCGCGCATCAGCTCCACCCAGCTGTCGACCTACTTCGTGGGCTCGCTCGAGATGTGGGACCTGGAGCTGGAGGCGCGCCGCCGGCTGGCCGTCACGGCCGGTGCCGCGGCCGACGACGTGCCCGCACAGCACATCCGCGGCGGCATCGGTGACTCCCCCGGCTTCGATCAGCGTGCGTACCTCGAGCGCGTCATCAGCTACGGCACGCCGCCGGTGAAGTGGTGCCGCCACCTCACGCTGCGGGACCTCGGCGCGGCCGCCGGCGCGGGCGCCGCTTGAGCGAGCTCCGCCCGGACTCCCCCGTCCGGCGTCCCCGGACGGCCCGGGCCCGGACGGGCTCGAGCGACGAGGTGGCCCCTCCCACCGCGACCGAGCTCGAGGCCATCGAGCGGCACCTGGTGGCGCTGCCCGGACTCGAAGGCGCGGTCGTGACCGACGACGAGGAGCTCGGCCTCACCTTCGTGCGCGGCCCCGGCTCGGGTCCGGACCTGACCTACGCCGCCTCACCGCGCTGGACCGACGACGACTGGGCGGCGCGGCTCATGGCCCTGCGGCGGCGCATGCGTGACGGGAACGCCTGGCCCTCGCTGCTGCTGCGCGATGGCCCTGGCCAGCCGGTGGAGCTGCCGGCCGAGCTGGAGCGCCAGGGCTGGATGCCCGTGGTGGGCGAGACCGTCATGTGGACCGGCCGAGCCGCGGTCGTGCCGCACCTGGATCCGGGCATGCGTCTCGAGGCCGTCCGGCCCTCGGCGCTGGAGACCCACGAGCGGCTGGAGCGCGAGATCTTCAGTATCGGCGCCGAGCAGGTGTCGCGGCGTCGCGCCGCCTTGGGCGCGGCCCTCGAGTCCGGCCGGCTGCGGGCCTGGGTCGTGTGGCTGGGCGACGAGCCGGTGGCGGTGGCCCGCCTGTCACAGGGCGAAGCCGTGGCCGGACTGCAGGGCATCGGTGTCGTCCCGGCGCACCGCTGCCGGGGCTACGGCACGCTCATCACCACCATCGCCACGCGCACCGGCATGGCCACCGGCAATCGCATCGTGTGGCTCTCGGTCAGCGAGGACAACGAGCCGGCGGTGCGGGTCTATGCGGCCCTCGGCTTCGTTCGGGCGTACCGCTGGACCCGCTGGCTCATGACCGAGGACCCCCGCCACCGTTGAGGCTCCGGCGCGGCTACGCCCCCTCGCCGTTGGCCGCGGGCAGGTACATGCGCTCGACGTACTCCTCGAGCATGCGCGTGGTGGAGAACTCCCACAGCGAGGTGCCGGACGCCCGGCGCATCCGCTCCAGCCAGCCGACGGGCACACCGTCGCTATCGCGCTCGTACCACAGCGGCACGATCTCCTCCTCCAGCAGGCGGTAGAGGTCCTGGGCGTCGGACCAGTCCTGTGCCCCCTCATCGGGGTTGGGATCGCGCCCGCCGATGGCCCAGCCGTTGTCACCGTTGTAGCCCTCGTCCCACCAGCCGTCGAGGATGGAGACGTTGATGACGCCGTTCATGGCCGCCTTCTGGCCGCTGGTGCCCGAGGCTTCCAGGGGACGTCGCGGGTTGTTGAGCCAGACGTCGACGCCCTGCACCAGGTAGCGGCCGACGCGCATGTCGTAGTCCTCGAGGAAGAAGATGCGCCCGCGCAGGGCCTCCGAGCGGCTGTGCTCGAAGATGGTCTGGATGACGCCCTGGCCCGGGCGGTCGGCGGGGTGGGCCTTGCCCGCGAAGACGAACTGCACCGGCCGTTCGGCATCGGTGATGAGGCGCGTGATGCGCTCGACGTCGCTGAACAGCAGGGCGGCTCGCTTGTAGGTGGCCATGCGGCGGGCGAATCCGATGGTCAGCACGTTCGGATCGAGGATGTCGCCCATCTCGGCGAGGACGTCGGGCGACTCGCCGTGTCGCGCGAACTGGCGCCGCAGGCGGATGGTGGCGAACTTGCGCAGCGCGTCCTTCTGATGCAGGTGCGCCTGCCACAACTGCTTGTCCTGCACCTGGTCGAGGCGCTCCCAGAAACGGTCCTTCTCGGTCTCGGTCTCCATGTGGTCGAGGTCGCCGCCGAGCTCCGAGAGCACGGCGCGCACGTGCCGCCCGACCCAGCTGGGCGCGTGGACGCCGTTGGTGATGCCGTAGATGGGGTGGTCCGTGATGGGTGTCCAGGTGTCGTTGGCCACCTGCCCGTGCAGCTGGCTTACGCCGTTGGCCAGGATGGTGTTGCGCAGGGCGAAGGCGGTCATATCGAACTGGCCCGTGTCGCCGTCGACGCCCAGGCCCATGGCCAGGATGCGCTCCTGGTCCATGCCCGCGGCCGTCGCCTCCGGTGCTGTCAGCTCGCGCACCAGGTCCGCGGAGAAGCGCTCGTTGCCCGCCGGCACGGGTGTGTGGATGGTGAACACGGCCTTCTGGCGCACCCGGTCGAAGGCCTCGTCGAACGTCGCACCCTCGGCCACCAGCTCTCGTGCCTGCTCGGCGAGCATGAACGCCGAGTGGCCCTCGTTGAGATGCCAGACCGAGGGCGTCACGCCCAGCTTGCGCAGAGCGCGCACGCCGCCCACGCCCAGGATGAGCTCCTGGTGCAGGCGCATCTCGCGGCCGCGCACGTAGAGGATGTGGCTGATGGGCCGGTCGCTCTCGTCGTTCTCGGGCACGTCCGTGTCCAGCAGCAGCAGCGGCACCCGGCCGACCTGCACCAGCCACACGGCTGCGTGCACCGTGCGGCCCGGCAGCTCCACGCTGACCATGGTCGGCTCGCCGCTGGCGTCGACCGCCCGCATCAGCGGCAGGCGGGCCGGATCGAGGTTGAAGTAGTTGTGGTTCTGGTGGCCGTCCGCGTCGATCGACTGGCGGAAGTAGCCGCGGCGGTAGAAGAGGCCCACGGCCACGAAGGGCAGGGCCATGTCCGAGGCGGTCTTGCAGTGGTCCCCGGCCAACACGCCCAGGCCGCCGGAATAGATGGGCAGCGCCTCCTGCAGGCCGTACTCGGCGCAGAAGTAGGCCACCGGGCCCTCCAGCTCGTCGCCGTGCACCCGCGCGAACCAGTGCTCGTGGCCGTTGGCCATGTAGCGGTCGAAGTCGTGCAGCACGGTCTCGTACTGGACCATGAAGTCGGGCTCGTTGAGCAGCGAGGTCCAGTCGCGCTGGTGACGCAGGACGGCCACCGGGCTGCGGAAGTCGGCCCACGTCTCGCGGTCGATGCGGACGAAGAGCTGGCGCACCTCCGGGTGCCAGGACCAGTACATGTTGTAGGCCAGCCGGTAGAGGCCTTCGAGCTTGGGCGGCAGACGGTGTTCAGCGACGGGAAGCGTCGGGATGGAAGTTCGAATGAGCATGACGGCGGATAGCCTACCTTGGCTGGCCCTCGCACGCCTCGTGCCGGAAGCGCGTGCACCCTGCGGGCGTACCATTCGGGAACGATGCGTATCGCGATGGTGGCCTCCGAGTGCGAGCCCTGGGCCAAGACCGGCGGACTGGCCGACGTGGTCGATGCACTCTCCAGAGCCCTCGGTTCAGGTGCCCCCGCCGGGCCCGGCCACGAGGTCGATGTCTATCTGCCCTTCTACCGTGGGCTGACCCCGCCCGACGACCTCGTGCCGCTCGAGCTGCGCGTGCCGGTGGGCACCCCCGATGGCGGTCAGCGCGACGAGCAGGTCACGCTCTGGAGCGGCGCGGCCGACGGATACCGGCTGCGCCTCGTGGAGCACGCACCCTCGTTCGACCGCGACAGCTACTACATGGAGGGTGATGCCGACTACCCCGACAACGCTGCTCGATTCACGCTGCTGGGCCGAGCCGCGCTGGAGGCGATGCGGGCGGAGGCTCGGCCGGCAGACGTCATCCACGGGCACGACTGGCAGGCAGGGCCGGCCCTGCTCCTGCTGCGCCACCGCTACGCCGGCGACCCACTGCTCGGCGTCGCCGCCACCATGCTCACCTGCCACAACCTGGCGTACCACGGCTGGACCTGGCGCGCCGACGCCTGGCAGCTGGACCTGCCTGAGAGCGTGGGCAAGCACGACGGCGTGGACCTGCTGCGGGAGGCCATCGCTACGGCCGACATGGTCAACACCGTCAGCCCCACCTACGCCCGCGAGTCGCTCACGCCCGAGTACGGCGCCGGCCTTGATGACGCCCTGCGCGATCGCGGCGACCACTACATCGGCATCATCAACGGCATCGACACCGAGCTCTGGGATCCCGCCACCGACCCCACCCTGGCGGCGTCCTATGACGCCAGCGATCCGGCGCCCAAGGTGCGCACGAAAGTCGAGCTGATGGAGCGCAACGGACTCGACCCCGACGGTCCGCTGCTCGGCGTCATCGGCCGTCTGGACCCCCAGAAGGGCTTCGACCTGGTGACCGGCGCGGCGCCGGAGCTGGTGGCCATGGGTGCCCGGCTCATCGTCCTGGGCACGGGCCACGAGCGACTCGTGGCCGGCCTCGTGAAGCTCGCCGCTCGGCACCCCGACCGCATCGCCGTCCTCGAGCGCTTCGATCGTGACGAGGCCCGGCGTATCTACGCCGGCTCCGACCTCTTCCTCATGCCCTCGCGCTTCGAGCCCTGCGGCCAGGGCCAACTCATCGCCATGCGCTACGCCACCCCGCCGGTGGTGCGCCGCAGCGGCGGCCTCGCCGACACCGTCATCGATGCCGACGACGATCCCCGGCAGGGCAACGGCTTCGTCTTCGGACCCGCCGAACCCGAGGCCCTGACGGCGGCCGTCCGACGGGCCCTGGCGGCGATGGCCGATGTGGCGCGTTTCCGGCGTATCCAGGCGGCGGGCATGGCCCGCGACCACTCGTGGCGCGTGCCCGCGGCCGAGTACGAGGCGGCCTACCGTCGCGCCATGGCGGGCTGATCGGCGCCCGCGCCGTCGCTACTGCCGGGGTCTGCCGCTGGGCCTGCCGGCGGCTAGCGGATGAAGAGCAGGGTGTCGAACGTCGACTGGCCGCTGTAGCCCTGGATGTCGACGGTGTGGGCGCCCTTGGGCAGGCGCTGGGACCAGACCACCTTGCGGTGCCGGGCCTTGCTCGACTTGAGCGAGACGGTGCGCCACGGCCCGCGGTCCACCCTCACCCTCAGCGAGCCACGTCCCGGCCCGACCGAGGCCGCGATGGCCGCGGCCTGGCCGTAGAAATCGCCCGAGAGGCTAGGGGTCGAACCCTTGGCCAGCAGGATCGAGCCGCCGTAGGCGCCCGAGACCTTCTTGGTCGTCCAGCCCGAGGGCTTGCGCCACTGGCCCGACGTGGAGTCGCGAAGGCCGAGCTTGGCCCCGATGGAGGCACTCCACTTGCTGTTGGCCAGACTGTCGGTGGCCTTCACCCGGAAGCGGTTCTCCTGCGCCCGCTTCAACCTGACGGTGGCGCTGTCGAGGTCCCCGTTCCTGACCCCCTTCCAGATCGAGCTCGAACCGGTCTTGCGCTGTAGCTGCGCCGCGGCCACGTTGCTGTAGAGGTCGGACGCCTGCCACAGCAGGTTGGTGTTGGCCGAGCCGTTCTTGCCCACCATGACCTTGCGGATCTTGGGGCCCAGGTCGGAGACCACCGGCCCCGCCCGGTCGACGGTCAGCTTGAGGTTGCGCGTGTGGCTCGGATCGCCGCCGGGGCCGCTGGACCTGACGCCCACGTCGAAGTGCCCCTGCTCCCCGCCGAGCTGGAAGCTGAGGTCCAGGTTGGTGCCCAGCCTGGAGGCGTCGAGGCCGTCCAGCGTGCCTTCATCGAAGGAGCCACTGGCGCCAGCGGGCAGCCCGCTCTTGCCCAGCGAGACCGGCTCGGGATAGCCGCCGCCGCGCTGGATGTCCACGCGCGTGGTGCGCTTCCTGTCGTTGCCCGCGACCTTGAAGGAGCCGTGGTAGACCCACGTCTTGAGGCTGTGGCTCCCGGTCAGAGCGGCCACGTCGAGGACGCGGTTGGGCGGGTCGGGGTCGGCGGTGCCGTTCTTCCACACCGGGTCGCTCTTGGCGTCCCAGTCCATGCGGCCCGTCGCTCGGACCAGGCGGCGCATGCGCACCGGTGTCGTGTCGGGGTTGTCCTCCAGGTAGCGAGCCACTGCACCCGCCACGTGCGGCGCGGCCATGGATGTGCCGGTGAGGGTCTGGGTGGCGGCGCCGGTACGCGTCGGCCAGGTGGAGCGCACGCAGGTGCCGGGGGCGACGATGTCGATGTCGGGTCCGTGATTGCTGTAGCCGGTGGCGTAGGTATCGTCACCCTGCGAGGTGTAGCCAGAGCAGCTGGCCTTGCCGCCGTTGGCCCAGCCCTCACCATCGGTGTCGGTCATTGCGCCCACGCCGATGACGTTGTCGTATCCGCCCGGGGCCCACAGGTTGGCGTTCTCGCGCGAGTTGCCCGCGGCGCCCACGACCACCACTCCCAGCGCCACGACCTCGCACACGGCCTTCTGGATGGGGTCGCCGGACGGGTCGGCGAGGACCACGCTGCAATTCTCATCGAGGTTGAAGCGCGGCACCTCGAGGCTCATGTTGATGACCTCGATGTCGTTGTCGGGGTTGCCGTCGGAGTTGCGGGCGATGACCCAGTTCAGTCCGCAGACGACGTCCGCTTCCGAGCCGAACCGGCCACCGAACACGCGCACCGACCAGAGCTTGGCGCCCGGAGCCACGCCCACCGTGCCCACGACGTTGTCGCGCGCGCCGATGATGCCGGCCACGTGGGTGCCGTGGCCGTGGGTGTCGCCCCACCAGTCGTCCCACACCTCGGGCTTACCGGGTTCCCAGGCCTCGATGGCCGTGGTCGAGGGGTCATCCCAGCAGTTCACGCCGCCCCTGATGTTGAGCTCGGGCTTGCCCTGCGGCGCCTGATCGTTCATGGGCAGGGGCTCACCCGTCGGATCGCCCCGCTGATCGTCCTTCGAAGGCCCGATGCCGGTGTCGAGCACGGCCACGTCGACGGCCACGTCGGCCACCGGCCCGCCGGCGATGACGGCCTTCACCCGCCGCACCCCGGCCTCGGCGACCTGGCCCGCGAAGGTAGCCCGGCGCACTTCCCGCACGCTGGCGACCTTGGGGTCCTGCGCCACCGCGCGCGCCTGCGCCTCGGTCAAGCGCGCTGAGAAGCCGCTGACCGTGTGACCGAAGCGGTGGCGCGTCTTGAAGCCGTGCTGCTGCCGCAATCGCTCGGTGACCTGCTGGGCGCGTTCCGCGCGAGCCGCGATGCGCCCGCGTGCCTCTCGACTGCTGGGGGCGATGACCCGGCCGGCGCCGGTCACGTCGAGGGTGACGATGTAATCCTTGCGTCCGCCGTCGGCCGCCAGGGCTGCCGCCGGCAGCAGTGCCGCCAGGAGCGCGACACAGACGGCGATGGTGACGACGGTGACAGCCACGCGTGAGGGGGACAAGGCTCCTCCAGAACGACGCGTCAGACGACTAGGACGCATCAGTCCCATCAGGGTATCCGACAACGGCCCTTTCTCACAGCGGCGGGTTGCCCGCGGGCAACTGGCCGTCACGCCACCGCACCGCTCCGCACCTCATCGTGGCGCACAAGACGAACGAGGGGTCGCGTCACGGCTTCCGAGCATCGCCGATCAGTGACCCCTCGAACGTGGTCGCATGGTGCGGTCTCAGGTGCAGGCGCCAGAACTACCCGTTGGTCTACCGGTGGTGGCCCAGAAGTGTCGGTGGCCCGCCCCGGTTCCCACCGCCCGCCCATCCGGTGCATCCTTAGGACGCCACGCCCGCCGGTCACGAGGACGGGGCCGGCCGCAGGGAGGTACGCGACAAGATGGGTCTGCTGGAGGGCAAGCGCGCCCTGATCTTCGGACTGGCCAACGACCATTCGATCGCCTGGGGCATCGCCCGGGCGCTCCATCGCGAGGGCGCGATCGTGGGCTTCTCCTCGGTCGAAGCCCTGCTGGAGAAGCGCGTCAAGCCCCTGGCGGCCAAGCTCGACTCGCCCTTCGTGGAAGCCTGCGACGTGCAGAGCGACGAGGACATCGCGCGTGTCTTCGCGGCCTGGAAGGACCAGTTCGGTGGCCTCGACATCCTCATCCACGCCGTCGCCTTCGCCAACAGGGAAGAACTCAAGGGCGAGTTCATCGGGACCTCGCGAGAGGGCTTCCTGCTGGCCCACGACGTGTCGGCCTACTCGCTCGTGGCCCTCGCGCGAGAGGCCCGACCGCTGATGTCCGACGGTGGCGCCATCCTGACGCTCTCCTACTACGGCGCGGAGAAGGCGGTCGTCAACTACAACGTCATGGGCGTGGCCAAGGCCTCGCTCGAGGCCTGCGTGCGCTACCTGGCCGTAGACCTGGGCAAGGACGGCATCCGCGTCAACGCCATCAGCGCCGGTCCGGTGCGGACCCTCTCGGCCTCGGGCGTCTCCGGCTTCAAGAAGATGCACCGGCTGTTCGAGCAGATCAGCCCCATGCGCCGCCCGCTCTCGATCGACGACCTGGGCAACTCGGCGGTCTACCTCTGCTCCGAGATGAGTCGCGGCACGACCGGCGAGATCCACTACGTCGACGGCGGCTACAACATCATCGGCGTGCCCGAGGGCATCGACTGAACCGCCCATGACCGCATTGCCCAGCCTCGGCCCCCGGGGGGAGGGTTGGGTCGTCCTGCAGCTGGCCCTGCTGGCCCTGGTAGCGCTGGCCGGACTGGTCGGCGGCGACGCCTGGAGCGGGACGCCGGCCACGCTCACCACGCTCGGCGGCCTGCTCCTGATGGGCCTCGGCGCGCTGCTCGTGGGCAAAGGCCTGCTCGACCTTGGTCGCAACCTCACGCCCGTGCCGCGCCCGCGCGACGACGCCGAGCTGGTAGCCACCGGCTCCTACGCGACCGTGCGACACCCCATCTACGGCGGCCTCATCGCCACCGCCTTCGGTTGGGGCCTGGTCTCGGCCAGCCCGCCGGCACTGCTGCTGGCGCTGGTGCTGGCCGCATTCTTCGAGCTCAAGTCGCGGCGCGAGGAAGCCTGGCTGACCGAGCGCTACGCCGACTACGAGGACTACATGGAGCAGACGCGCCGCTTCTTCCCCGGTCTCTACTGACCCTGGCGACCCGATGGCGGCGCCGGGCAGAAGGAAGCCCGGCGGCGAGGTCGGGAGGAGGGGGCCGACCTTGCCACCGGGCAAAGAGTGCGCGTCACCTTGGTTCCACCCCCATTCGTGAGGGAGAGGGGTTCCTCACGATCGGGGCCGTGCAGTGGAACGGTGTCGCTATGGAGAGATCTGGCGCGAATATGCGCTCCTGCGCACCGTCCGCCCACCACACCTTGGTACGACCCGCCCCCGTACCCCGGGGCCACCCGGCGGGCGGTGTGGTGTGGTCTGGTGCGGTCGGCCCCCGGGAGAGAGGCCGACCGCCCGACGCTCGCCTACCAGCCGCGCGTGCCGGGACCGCCCTTGAAGGGGCCCTTCACGTCGGAACTGATCCAGCCGCCGTAGAAGTCGCCGGCCTGGGGCATGACCCGCTCGTCATCGACCCAGGCCTCATCGACCCGTCCGGGATAGAACGCGATGTAGCCCTTGATGGCCTCGAAGCCGGGGAGCGGCTGTTCGTAGGTCCAGGCCGCTTCGCGCCGTTCGCGGCCCTCGGGGCCGAGGTGGAAGTAGCTGGCCTGGCCCTTGAACTCGCAGGCCGTGCGCCTCGAGGTCGGGCGCAGCAGGTCCATGCGCACGTCGTCGCGCGGGATGTACCAGCCGGGCGGGTGTGACGTCTCCAGCACCCGCACCGCGCGTGTGCTCTCGGCGATGACGGTCCCGTCCACGATGACCCGGACCCGACGCTCGGAGGGCTCGACCCTTGGTGGCCGGGGATAGTCCCAGACCGACTCGGTCGAACGCGTGGACTGGCGGGCGGGGGTGGTCATGACTGCTCCTCGCCGCCGAGGCTGATGATGCCCTCGGTCGTCCAGATGCTGGTGTGGGGGACGAACGCGGCCCAGGCGAACCAGAAGTGGTCGCCGTGGCCGGTCGGCTCCAGCTCGGCGCCGGCCAGCGGACCGCCGATGGCCCGGCCGGTGACGTCCCAGGTGCTGCCGGTCTGCTCGTCGATGATGGGGGCGTCCTCGCCGCCGTCGCGCACGAAGGTCAACTCCTGGCCGTCGACGACCGCGCCGAAGACACCGGTCGCGCCCACGTCCGCGCTCTCGTCGATGAAGGCCTCGTCGAGCGCGGAGACGACACCCGGCTGCCAGAAGACGGCCACCGGCCGGCCCTCGAACTCGAGGTTGACCACGCCCACGGTGCGCAGCTCGCTGTAGGGCACCGAGAAGGGTGTATCACTGTCTTGCTCGCCGAGGGTGACCACGCGTTCCTTGGGCGCGAGGCGGCCGTCGGTCACGCCGTCGAAGAGGAACGGCTGCTGGTCGGCGATGTCGTAGCCGACGTAGGGGTTGCGCCCGTAGCTGCGGCTGAAGCCGGTGTCGCGGCTGAGCACCTGCCCATCGGGGTAGGCCTCCGCGAACTGGTCCAGGCCGATGAGCTGGCTGGGCACGAACTCGAGCTTGGCCCCGGTGAGGTCGCCGACGATGCCCTTGCCCGTGGCCTGCTGCCACCAGGTCTCGGTCTGGCGGTCGTACATGACCATGTCGCTGAGGCGCAGGTTGCCGCTCACGCCGAAGTCGTAGACCGTGCCGTCGAGCGTGCGCTCGAAGACGAGGGCGGTGTGGCACAGCGGGCAGAAGGTGACGATGACCGGCTCGCCGCCGATGGTGTCGTTGACGATCTCGTGCCAGGTGAGCACCGCCAGCGGATAGGCCCGAGCATCGCCGTCGATCTCGAGGGCGATGACGGGACCCTGGCCGGTGATCCAGCCGCGTGCGTCCTCGATGGACTCGAACCTGGGCTCGTTGATGGCGGGTATGCCGTCCTTGCCCGGTCCGCCGGAGAAGATCTCCCGGAACGGGACGGCGCTGATGTCGAAGTCGGTGGACCAGCCACGCGTGTTGAAGCGGGGCTCGCCGGGATCCTCGATCTGGCCGGGCCGAACCGGCACGAACTCACCGGTGGCGTCCTCCTGGGCGTTGACGGGCTCGGTGGTGGTGATGGTGGAGATCGTCACCGCGGCGGCCAGCCCGAGGGCAGCGATCGCGGCACCGATGGCGATGCGGTTCATGCACGCCACCGTATGCTGGAGCTGACCACGGGAATGTGACGTCGGCTACGTTCCACGGCGTTCCCGAGTCGCCACCGTCACCGAACCGTCACACCCGCCAACAGGGGAGGGAGCCATGGCCAGGCCGCTGCAGGTCGGCGTCCAGCTGCCCGAGATCGAGTACGAGCCGCGCTGGAGCGACCTGGCCGAGATGGCCCGGCTGGCCGAGGCCATCGGGCTCGACTCGGTGTGGGTCGGCGACCACTACCTCTACCGCCACGCCGAAGGGACGCGCGGGCCGTGGGAAGCGTGGACGCAACTGGCGGCCATCGCGGCGGTGACCTCGCGCGTGGCCATCGGGCCGCTGGTGGCCTCGACCTCCTTCCACGCCCCCGGCGTGCTGGCCAAGATGGCCGCCACCGTCGACGAGATCAGCGGCGGCCGGCTCATCCTCGGCCTCGGCGCCGGCTGGAACGAGGCCGAGTACCGCGCCTTCGGCTTCCCCTACGACCACCGCGTCTCGCGCTTCGCCGAGGCCTTCACCATCATCCGCACGCTGCTGCGCGAGGGGCACATCGATTTCGAGGGTGAGTACTACACGCTGCGCGACTGCGAACTGCTGCCACGCGGGCCGCGACCGCAGGGGCCGCCTCTGCTGGTCGGTTCCAACGGTCCTCGCATGCTGCGTCTGACGATGCCGCGCGTGCAGGCCTGGAATGCCTGGTACCACTGGTTCGGCAACCGGCCGGCGGGCCTGGCCGAGCAGCTCTCGCTGGTCGATGCGGCCTGCGCCGAGGTGGGACGCGATCCGGCCGACGTCGAGCGCACCGCTGCCGTCTACCTCCAGCTCCCGGGGGCGGTGGGGGCGCGCGACTTCGACCGCGCCACGGCTCCGCCCCTGACGGGTGCGCCGGAGGCGATCGCGGCCGAGCTGCGCGCCTTCGCCCGAGCCGGCATCAGCCACGTCCAGCTGGTCATCGACCCGGTCACGCCCGCCGGGATCGAGTCGCTGGCTCCGGTCCTCGAGGCCCTCGATCGCGGCTGAGGCACCCTCAGTCGGTGGCGTGGCCCATGACGGTGTAGTAGGCCAGGTTCGGCTGCTGCACGTCCATGCGCCCGATCTGGCACACCAGCGGCTCCGTGCTCACGAGCCTGAGCGCGTACTGCCCGAGCGGGATGTGGTAGCCGTCGACCGGGTCGCTGATGCGCAGGCAGCGCACGCGTCGAGCGCCCACGGCCTGCGGCGCCAGCTCCACGGGCTCGGCGTCCTCGAAGTAGACGGTGATGCGGACCTCGGCCGCCTCATCGTTGGGGTTGAGCATGATGAGCGACTCGTGGCCGTACGGCTCACGGTCGCCCGGGGGCGGGATGTCGCCGTCGGGGAAGAACCAGGTCCGTGACCCGTGCTCGCTCATGGCTGCACCAGCCGTGACTCGGTGAGGATGCGGCGCATGCGCTCGAGCACCATGGTCGCACCCTTGGCGCCGAACTCGCGATTCGCCTCGCGCGCGCTCTCGAGGTACCACTTGGAGGTGTCGAGGCGGTCCATGTCGACCGTCTCGGGCGCCAGCTCCATCATCAGCGAGGTCTCGCCGATGCCCGCATGGTCGAACGAGTAGTGGCTGATGATCTCCTCGTCCATGAGCGGGTGGCCGCTGATCCAGTTGAAGGGGTTGGCTCCGCGCTCATGCTCGGCGTAGTAGTCGGCCATCTCGTTGCTGCCCCACCAGCCCTCGCCACGCTCCTGCTCGAGGAACTCGAAGATGACCGTACGCGCGGCGGTGCGGAAGGCCAGGTCGGTGGGCATGCCCTGGTAGAAGTTCTCCGACTGGTGGTGGATGAAGAAGTGGATGTTGCGGAAGCCGATGCGCAGCATGCTCCGAAACATGTCCCTGGCCACCGGGATGAGGTGCTCGGCCTCCACCTGGAAGGAGCCCGTCAGCTCGGGCCCCTCCACGGCGTAGCTGGCAGGCGCCCACCAGAAGGCGGGCATGAGCACCATGTCCAGCTCCTGTTCGAGGCGCTCGGCGGTGCGCACCACGCAGAGCGTGTCCATGCCCACCGACATGTGCTGTCCGTGGTACTCCAGCGGGCCGACCGGCAGCACCACCGGCCAGTCCTCGTCGATGGCGGTCTTGATGTGATGCGGCAGCATCAGCTCGTAGCGCATGTCGGCCCCCTGCCTACAGCTCGATCTCGATGGGCTCCATGTAGCGGCCCTCGTTGATCATCGAGGCCGGTCCTGACTCGCTCACCAGCAGGCCGTTCTCCCAGCGGCAGCCGAAGTCGTCGTCGTAGAAGAAGGTGTCGGCCTGGAAGGTCATGCCCGGCTCGATGGTGTACTCGCTGGTCGCCTCCATCCACGGCTTCTCGACCTCCATCAGCCCCAGGCCGGTGCAGGGTCCGTAGAGGTAGTGGCGCATCATGCCCGCCTCCCGCACGAACTCCTCGTAGCGGACGGCCACTTCCTTGGCCACCACGCCGGCCTGGACCCACTCGAACGTGCGGTGGTGCATATCGCGGCAGAACTCCACCAGGCGGCGTTGTCGGTCGCTCATCGGTCCCAGGCAGATGGGCCGTCCGACCGAGGGGGAGTAGCCGTCCACGCGCCCGCCCACGTCGATCTGGATGATCTCGCCTGCCCGCAACGGCCGGTGCGTGTTGCGCGAGATGGCGTTGGTCGTCTTGGTACCGCTGAAGGCGTAGACCGTGTGCGCCTCGCCCTCGGCGCCGTTGGCGTAGAGCTCGGCCACCGCGATGCCGGCCAGTTCCAGCTCGGTCATGCCCGGCCGCACGGCCTTGAGCATGGCCGCGAGCGCCAGCTCGCCCAGGCGGAAGCCCTCACGCAAGCAGGCCAGCTCGGCCGCCGACTTGCGCGCACGCAGGCCGGCGGTGAGCTCGTCGGCGTTGACGATCTCGGCCTCGGGGAAGGCTTCCCGCAGCCCTTCGTACATGGCCATGTTGGTGCACAGCCAGCCGGCCACGCCGATGCGTCTCGGAGCGGTCACACCGATCGACTCGAAGACCTCGCGGTAGCCCACGCCGGCCACGCCCGGATACTCGGGGTCGGCCGTCTCGCGGTACTCCTTCAGGAGGTGGATGTTGTCGACCACGCCGCGTTCCCTGGCGAACTCGGCCGACTCCATGCCCACCATCAGCGCCGCCTGCCCGTCGGGAGCGATGGCCACGCCGCCCATCTCGAAGAGAGGCCAGTAGGCCGAGAAGTAGCGCACGACCGAGGCGTCCGATTCGGTGCCGTTGCCCACGAGTACGTCGTAGCCGGCCTCGGCCATGAGCGAAGCCGCGCGCGCTCGCCGCTCGGCGTATTCCTCGACCGGGATCATCGGTCGCTCCATGGGGCTTCCCTCCTCGCTGCGCCCGCTCTGCCGCTCCCATCGGAGTTGACTCGAGCTGGTCTCCAGCATACCGTCGTGAGGCCCGTGGAAATCGTTTACATCGCGCCGATCGAGAATGCCGGACCGGGCAGGGGAGACCTCGATGAAGGACCAGTTCCATCCCGTCAGGAACAACCACGAGTGCGAGTCGATCATCCGCGGCACCTACCAGGGCGTGCTCTCGATGGCCGCCGGTGACGAGCCCTACGCGCTGCCCCTCAACCACGCCTTCGTCGATGGTCGTTTCTACTTCCACTGCGCCAACGAGGGTCGCAAGCTGGGCGTCATCGCGCGCAACCCGCAGGTGATGTACCTCATCAGCAAGTACTACGGCGACCCTGCCGAGCTGGCCGTGGCCATGAAGTGCCACGGCCACTGGGAGAGCGTCATCGCCGAGGGCAGCGCCAGGATCGTGGAGGAGGATGCCGAGCTCATCGCCTGCATGAAGACCTACATGGCCTTCTACGGTCACGGTGATTACCAGCATGGGGACGACCTGCTGGGGCGCACCAAGATGATCGTCGTCGACGTCGAGCGCATGACCGCCCGTCGCGAATACGACGAGTTCAGGACCGACTACTGGACCTGGGAGCCGGAGACATCGGCCTAGCGTCGGCTCGGCCGCGGTCAGGCCACGCGCTCGAAGAGGTAGGCGAATGGCGATCGCGTGTAGGCCACGCCACGCCCGGTCGAGTGGAGCAGCTCGGCCGTCACGTCCACCGGTCGCTTGGTTACGAGATAGGCATCCAGCCCGTCAGTCCTGACGCTCGTGCGCCCATCCCGCTGCTCGACGACCGCGTGCAGGCGATAGCGCTCATCGATCGAGGCCATGGCTGCGTCCCCGTGGCTCGAGTTCACCAGCAGATGCCCGCCGATGTCGAGATAGCGGGTGCAATGCTCGGAGACGAACCCGGCGTACAGCGAGACGAGCAGATCGCACGCCTGCTCGGGCAGCGGCAGCTCCTCGGCGTAGTCGGCGTGGATGAACTCGAACGTGCGCGGTCCGTCAGCGCCCAGCTCGGACAGCAGCTCGGACACACCATCACGATCGGCGAAGAAGCGCTTGGCTCGTCGGTCGACATCGACGTACGTCGCCCTCGGCCACACGACCGACGGCGTGACGTCGACATAGGACCCCGGATAGAGCACGCGCCGCGCGGGGATGGCCTGGGCCACGGCCCGGTAGAGCGGGCAGCGGTCGCCCACCAGGCCGAGCTGTTCCGACCACCGCTTCCGCGTCGCGTCGAGCATGCCTGCCATCGTAGCGGCGGCCGTGGACAATGGACGCTGTCAGCCAGGATGGGGAGGGGCACATGACGAGCCAGCAGATCACCTTGCGCGGACGGGTCCGACTCGAGGCCGCCGACCATGCACACGCTGCCCGGCGCCTGCGCGAAAGCTTCCCGGGGGTCGACTGGACCGACGGCGGTGACGGCCCCAGCGTCCGGCTGGTCGAGGATCGATCGCTGCCCGAAGGCGCCTTCCGCATCGACGTCGCGCCAGGTCGTGTCGAGGTCCGCGGCGGTCCCTTCTCGGGCGTCATCTACGGGGTCGAGGAACTCATCAACCGGGCCGGCGACGACCCCGCGCAGGTGGCGCTCGAAGCCGGCGTCATCGAGGACGCCCCCGGCCTGGCCTATCGCACCTTCTGGACCTGGGACCACTCCACCAACTGGGAACTGAGCCAGGTGGGCCAGCAGGAGATCGGCGTCTTCAATCCCTACGGCAAGCCGCCTTCGGGCTTCCTCGCCGACTACCGGCGGGTGGTCGACTTCTGCTCGCGGAACCGCATCGCCGCGGTCGTCATCTACGGCTTCCTGCGCGACCCCCATGGCGGCGTGGGGGCGGCCCAGGAACTCTGCCGCTACGCCACCGAGCGCGGCGTGCGCATCCTGCCCGGCATCGCCATCGGCTCCTACGGTGGCGTCTACTGGGAGGGCGACAGCCGCTACAACCTGGCCACCTGGCTGCGCGACAGCCCGCAGCACGCGGCCACGCTGGAGAAGGGCGTCGGCTTCCAGATCGAGGACCTGGCCTTCCCGCTCAACTTCCCCAAGTCGGACTACACCCTGTCCGCCTGTCCCTCGGCGCCCGAGACCATGGCCTGGATGGAAGAGGGCGTGGCCTGGCTGGCCGAGACCTTCGACATCGGCGGCATCAACATCGAGGCCGGCGACTACGGCGTCTGCGGCTGCGACCGCTGCGTGGCCCGACGGGCCAACGAGGCCGAGGCCGCCCGCCGCGTGGACGACTTCGGCGACTCCTGGTCGCACACGGACATGGCCGACAGCTTCCCCCGCCTCTACCGTACGGCCAGGGGCGTCAGGCCCGATCTCTGGCTCTACAGCGAGATCCAGTGGGACAACCTGCTCGATCCCGTCGCGCACGAGGCCCAGCGGCGCTTGCCCCACGGCGGCATCTACCAGCACACCACCAACCGCAGCTACTGGAGCCGCATCGAGGCGGAGCTCACACGCGAGTACGTCGCATCGCTGCCCATGCAGCCCAACGTCCTGCGCTGCCAGTTCGCCTGCCAGTGGAACGGCGACGAGCGCAGCGAGCGCTACTTCCTCAACGCCCGCGTCTTCGCCGACCAGGCCCGCCTCTGTGCTCGCACAGGCATGCACGGGCTGACCGTCTGGGGCGAGCCCTCGCCGTACCATGCCACCGTCGAGCTCTCGTATCTCGCCTTCGCCCGTTTCAGCTGGGATCCGACGCTGACCTGGGAGCGCTTCCTGGCGCAGGATGTCGCACCCCTGCTGGGCGGGGCCGACGCGGCGGCCGAGTTCGTGGCCGTGGCCGAGGAGCTCGATGCCAGCCAGGTCCTCCCCCTGGGCCGGCTGCAGGCCCTGCGGGAGCGCGTCATGGCCCATCATGCCGACGACGAGGCGGGGCGCCGCTGGCTCTCGCTCGAAGACCACATCGCCCGCCGCATCTACATGGGTGCCTGAGGCGCCCGGAGGCCCGACCGTGACCCGCTACCACTACGCTGCCAGGCTCAACTCCTTCCTCACCCGGCCCGAGCTCTTCTGGCCCGGGCGCACCGCGAGGCCGGGCACGTTCGACCTCATCGAGCGGGCGGCCACGGCGGTGGGGCTGGACGCGGTCGACGTCAACTACCCCCAGCAGACCGCAGGCATCGCGCCGGCGGAGATGCGCGCGCGCGTGGCCGACCTGGGCCTCACGCTCAACGGCTACGCCATGCGCTACAACGGCGACCCCGACTTCCTCGCGGGCGCCTTCACCAACCCCGATCCTGTCGTGCGCGGCAAGGCCATCGACCTCAGCCGGCGCGGCGTGGACGAGGTGCGCGAGGCGGGTGGTTCCATGCTCACGCTGTGGCTGGGTCAGGACGGCGTGGACCACCCCTTCGAGACCGACTACACGCGCATGTGGGAGTGGGAGGTCGAGGGCGTGCGGGCCGTCGCCGAGCATGACCCCGTGATGCCTATCTCCATCGAGTACAAGCCCAACGAGCCCAAGGCCATCTCGGCCATCCCGAACGTGGCGGCCACGCTCATGGCCATCGAGGAAGCTGGCGCGCCGAACCTCGGTGTCACGCTCGACTTCGCGCACGTCCTCTACGGCGACACCAGCCCGGCCATGGCGGCGGCCCTGGTGGGGCGCCGCAGCCGCATGCTCGGGCTGCACATCAACGACGGCTACGGCAAGCGCGACGACGGGCTCATGGTGGGCTCGGTGCACACGGTCCAGACCATCGAGCTGCTGCGTCAGCTCAAGCGCGACGGGTTCGCCGGAACCATCTACTTCGACACCTTCCCCGATGGCGCGGGCCTCGATCCCGTGGCGGAGACCGCGGCCAACGTGGTCACCGTCGAGGCCATGCTCGACATCATCGAGCGCTTGCCGGAGGCGGAGCTGGAGGCGGCCCTCGCGAGCGGCGACGCACTGACCGCCCAGCGGCTGGTGCAGCGGGCCATCCTGGGCATCGATGGCTGAGCTTGCCTCTGCGTCTGGGGCGCCCCGCCCGCGCGTGACGGTGGTGGGCAGCCTGCACTACGACGTCATGGTCGCGACGCCCTACCTGCCTCGGCGAGGCGAGACGCTGATGGGCGAGGCCTGGTGGTGGAAGCCCGGCGGCAAGGGCGGCAACCAGGCCATGGCCGCGGCTCGGTACGGCGCCGCCGTGGAGTTGATCGGCTGTCTCGGTGCCGACGGCTTCGGCACCCGCCTGCGCGAACGACTGGGCGCCGCCGGCGTCGGCCTGGAGTGCGTGCGCACGGTGGTGCAGGGCTCGGGTATGAGCGTGGCCCTGCAGGAGGCCGACGGCGACTACGCCGCGGTCGTGGTCTCTGGCGCCAACCGCGAGATCGATGAGGTGCAGGTGGCCGACGAGGCGCCCACCATCCGCGACAGCCGGGTGCTGCTGCTGCAGAACGAGGTCGCCGAGCGGGCCAATGCCGCGGCCGCCCGCATCGCCCGGGAGGCCGGCGTGACCGTGGTCCACAACGCGGCACCGGCCCGCCCGACCGGGGCACTCGCCGACCTCGTCGACGTGCTCGTGGTCAACGCCGTTGAGGCCGAGCAGCTGGGCGCCGGCCCGGTCGAGGACCTGGAGGGCGCCGCACGCGCGGCCGCGGCGCTGTCCGGGCAGTGCCCGGCCGTCGTGGTCACCGCCGGCGGGGCCGGCGTCGCGGCCGCCACCGGCGAGCGTTCCCTCACCGTGCCGCCGCACGCGGTGGAGCACGTGGAGACCCACGGCGCGGGCGATGTCTTCACCGGCACCCTCGCTGCGCGTATCGCCGCCGACGAGCCGTTGGAGGCGGCGCTCCGTTACGCCAACGCCGCGGCCGCGCTGCACGTGGGCACGCCGGAGGACGCTCGAGCGGGCCTCGGTCCGGCGGACGTGGCCTCGCTGCTGGGGTCGGGCTGACGCTGCTCAGGCCAGGTCGTGCCCATGACCCATACCGCGCAGCAAGGGGCCGTCGACGATGGCGGTACCGTCCACGTAGACCGCGCCCGCCTCGCGATTCGGCCCCGGGCGCAGGTCCTTGACGATGTCCCAGTGGATGGCCGATTCGTTCACGCCCCCGCACTCGGGGTAGGCGCGACCGAGGGCGATGTGCGCCGTGCCCACGATCTTCTCGTCGAAGAAGAGGTCGCCGGTCCAGCTCTCGATGTGCCGGTTGATGCCGATGCCGAACTCGCCCACGCGCCCGGCGCCGTCGTCGC
>Ga0316198_10000160_pt1 | contig 30748 bp, 24 predicted proteins | sample OudBieAanoxic_MG_FD_204935 | JGI IMG/M metagenome (GOLD analysis project Ga0316198, IMG submission 204935) | Coastal sediment microbial communities from Oude Bieten Haven, Netherlands - site A anoxic | ecosystem: Environmental > Aquatic > Marine > Coastal > Sediment | place: Netherlands... | reverse complement strand
AGTAAGGCGCCTTAACAACCTGCCATACATATCACTTGCCAAATCAAAATCGACGTGTTATTGGTTCTTTCTTGTGGACGTATAGGATACTGAACATCCTGAAAAGTTTGGGAATTTCACTCAGGTTTAAAGAACCGGGACTCAATCCGGTTCATGTATTGTTAACCTAATACTAGAGGAGGAGGATAGATGGCTTACGATGCGGTAAACATGGCAGACTGGCAGATTTCCGAGGCGGCCGAGAAAAACATGCCGTCACCGGATCAATGGCGCGAGAAACTGGGCCTGCAGCCGGACGAAATGCTGCCGATGGGGAGACTGGCCAAACTCGATTTTCTCAAAATCATCGATCGTTTAAAAGACAAGCCAGATGGAAAGTACATCGAAGTGACGGCCATTACGCCGACACCCCTGGGCGAAGGAAAAAGTACCACCTCCTGCGGCCTGATGGAAGGCTTGGGCAAACGTGGTGTCAACGTCGGCGGTGCCTTGCGGCAACCTTCCGGCGGACCGACCATGAACGTCAAGGGGACCGCTGCCGGTGGCGGCAATTCACTGCTGATTCCCATGACCGAGTTCTCCCTGGGTCTGACCGGTGATATCAACGACATCATGAACGCCCACAATCTGGCCATGGTGGCGATGACCTCCCGGATGCAGCACGAGCGCAACTACAACGACGAGCAACTCCAGCGCCTGACCAAAATGCGGCGACTCGACATGGACCCCACCCGGGTGGAGATGGGCTGGATCATGGATTTCTGCGCCCAGGCCCTCAGAAACATCATCATCGGCATCGGTGGTCGTTTCGACGGCTACACCATGCAGTCCAAATTCGGCATTGCAGTCGGGTCCGAATGTATGGCGATTTTGGCCGTTATCCGGGACCTGGCGGATCTTAAAGAACGGCTCAACAACATTACCGTGGCCTTCGACAAGAGTGGCAACCCGGTCACTACCGGTGACCTCGAAGTCGGCAACGCCATGACCGCATTCATGCGCAACACCATCAACCCCACCCTGATGTGCACCGCCGAGTACAACCCCTGCATGGTCCACGCCGGACCTTTCGCCAATATCGCCGTGGGGCAGTCCTCGATCATCGCCGACCGCGTCGGTCTGAAACTGTTTGACTACCACGTGACCGAGTCCGGCTTTGCGGCCGACATCGGCTTCGAGAAGTTCTGGAACGTCAAGTGCCGCTTCAGCGGCCTCAAGCCCCACGTATCGGTTCTGACCTCCACCATCCGCGCCCTCAAGATGCACGGCGGCGGCCCCAAAGTAGTACCCGGCATCGCCATGGCCGAAGAATACCAGAAGGAAAACCTCGATTTGGTGGAAAAGGGCTGCGAGAACATGGTTCACCTGATCAACGTCATCCGCAAAGCCGGTATCAACCCGGTGGTCTGCATCAACCGCTTCTACACCGACACCGACGCCGAGTGTGCCGTCGTGCGCAAGGCCGCCGAAGCAGCCGGGGCCCGCTGCGCCGAGTCGAAGCACTGGGAAAAGGGCGGTGACGGAGCGCTCGAGTTTGCCGATGCGGTCATCGACGCCTGCAACGAGGAGAACGACTTCCAGTTCCTCTATCCACTAGAGATGAAACTGCGCGATCGTGTCGCCAAGATCGCCAAGGAAGTCTACGGCGCCGACGGCGTGTCCTGGTCCCCGGAAGCTGAGGCTAAAGCCAAGATGCTGGAAAGCGACCCCAAGTACGCCGATTTCGCCACCATGATGGTCAAGAGCCACCTGAGTCTCAGCCACGACCCGACCCTCAAGGGCGTGCCCAAGGGTTGGACCTTGCCGATCCGCGACGTGCTGATTTACTCCGGCGCCAAGTTCCTGTGCCCCTGTGCCGGCACCATCAGCTTAATGCCGGGTACCGGCTCCAACCCGGCTTTCCGACGGATAGACGTGGATGTCAAGACCGGTAAGGTTTCCGGCCTGTTCTAATTCGATACATTGTCCAGAGAAACAAAAAGCCCGGGGCATGTGCCCCGGGCTTTTTGTTTCTATAATATTATAGTGGTTGTTAAAAACAACGTTCCGTTATTCGAACGTTTTTTCTACAAGCACTTATACCATCCTTGTGTTTAGCAGAATTTATATTTGAAAAGCTGTATAACAGCCCGTTGTATCGGTTAACAGGGTTGCAACGTCCAATGTGCTTAAGACCAAAGAATTGTAAGCGTTTACAGGGTGCCGCGGATGCAAGGCGCCGGGCGCACAGACGTACTTTTTTGTACTTCAAGTGCCCGACAACAAAGCAGATGCGGTGCCCTGTGAATGCTTACGGCCCGTCTTCAGCGTTCGTCAAGAGGTATGTAATCCATTTCTGTATGGCCGGTGTAGATCTGGCGCGGGCGGCAAAGCTTCCAATAGGGATCGTCCATGCTCTCCTTCCACTGGGCGATCCAGCCGGGCAGGCGGCCGATGGCAAACATGACCGTAAACATACTTGTGGGAATACCCATGGCCCGGAGCACGATTCCGCTGTAAAAATCGACGTTCGGATAGAGGTTGTGGTCGATGAAGTATTCATCCTTCAGTGCAACGGCTTCCAGTTCCATGGCGATGTCCATCAATGGATCACTCAGGTTGAGTTTGTCGAGTATCCGGTGGCACATTTGTTTCATGATTTTGGCCCTTGGATCAAATGTTTTATAGACCCTGTGTCCAAATCCCATGAGCCGGAAGGGGTCGTTTTTGTCCCTGGCCCTTGCGATGAATGGTTTGATGTCACCACCGTTGTTTTTAATATTGGTCAGCATTTCGACCACTGCCTGGTTGGCACCGCCGTGCAGCGGTCCCCAGAGAGCGGCAATGCCGGCTGAAATAGCAGCGTAAAGGTTAACCCGCCCACTGCCAACGATACGCACTGCCGCAGTGGAGCAGTTCTGTTCATGATCGGCATGCAAAATCCAAAAGACATTCAGAGCTTCGACCAATTCGTCATCGAGCGGGTATGGTTTAACCGGCGTATCGAACATCATGTTGAGAAAGTTGGCACAATACGTCAGGTCCGGACGGGGGTAAACCATCTTATGCCCCCGGGAAATTTTATAAGATATGGCGGCCATGGTACGGACCTTGGAAAGCAGCCGCGTCATGGTAAGGTTGATCTCCTCCTCGGCGCTCTGCAATTCGGGGTAAAAACTCCTCAAGGCATTGACCATCGATGACAGGATCCCCATGGGGTGCGAGGCGCGCGGATATTTTTCATAAAAGACTCGCATGTCCTCGTGCACGAGTGAATTGTCGTTCAATAGCACCGAAAACCGGTTAAGTTGAATCCGGTTGGGGAGACGACCGTTGATCAGCAGGTAAGCGGTTTCAATGAAAGTGGAGTGCTCTGCCAACTGCTCCACCGGTATGCCTCGATATCGCAGGACTCCCTTTTCACCATCCATGAAGGTGATCTCACTGTAACAACTGCCGGTGTTGGCATAGCCGTAGTCGAGGGCGATCAGACCGCTTTCTTTGCGCAGCGCCGAAATGTCGATCGCTTTTTCACCTTCGGTCCCGACCACCACTGGTAGCTCATATGTTTTGCTTCCGTAGATAATTTTGACGGTTTCGCTCATCTCTCACCCTCGTTTCTTTTTATCCGGCATATCTCAGATATATTTTTCAGCAGCTTGTACTTATTGCTTCATTCAGCAGAAATATCAAGAATCTTTTGTATACGTCACTCTTCTTTACGGTTCTCTCTATTATGAAAGAAAACCGCCATACAGGTTATATCGATAGAGGTCGCCCGATCGAAAAATCCCATGTGTCGGTTTGCCAGATCAGATGAATCCGTATATTTACAGACGGCGTCGACTGTATTAAGGTTGGAAAAACCATTGATTAGGAGGTGAGCATGTCCTTCAAAGAAAACCTTTTAAAAAAAATCGAGATTGATAACCTGGCCACCAGAGTCATCGCATCTATGGGTCCGCCAGAGAGCGGACGCAAGGTGGACAAAGAGGCCATGCGTGGCCTGCTCGAAATGGCGGGTTATAACCTTCGTAAAGAAAGGGATCTTGACCTGTACCTTGAAGATGAAACGACAACCGAGGGCAATATCCTGGTCCTTGACAACGACCTGACCATTTACGACACCACGGTCGAGGACGTGGTCATACGCAAAAGCCCCTACCTGAAGGATATGATCAGCATTCGCAACATCGTCAAGATTTTGAACGATAAGGACGTGGTTGTCAGTAAAAAAGACGCATCGGTAAGGCATGTCCAGCAGGCCTGTATTGTTAAACTCGACCTGTCGTACGATTCAAGCGATATCGCTGATATTGCCATCGATGGCGTGGCCTCCCTCGAGAGTAACTACACTGAAGGTGTGATTGAAGTTCTCGACATGTTCGCTGAACTGCTCGGCTATAAACCACCGCCAAAGATTTTTTCACTGCACCACTATCACGTCAGAGGGGCACTGGAAGAAAAGGAAACCGGCCAGTGGGCTTTCGGTCCCATGACGCTGTACAGCCTGGCAGACAACACGCTGAAAGTCATCGATACACCAATCAACTCTACTGACAAAGAAAGAGTGCAGTATTATAAAAAGGTCGCTTCAGATGAAGAAAACTCTCCCTTCAGCGGAGAGGACGCATTTAACTTCCTGAAGAATGCCGTTCTGAGTTTAGAACCCGTCCAATCCACTGGCAATTAACTTTCTCTCATCCAACCCATTTAATCCATAACGCCCTTCACCCCGCGCCAGCGGGCTATGCACAAGCCGAACCATGCCTTCGGGTCAAGCCTTTACGCATGGCGTCGCCGGGCAAGGCCACACGCATCGAGCCCTCACCGGTAAAATCGGTATCCGCCCGCCAGTTAGACAAGATCATCGCTGCCGAAGGTATCCTGCCAGCACCCGTTTTCATAGCTGATCTCCCTTTCTGCCACGGGAAAGCTTCTACGGTGGCAACACGCCATTCCATCGAATAATTATAACTTGATTTATTACTGTGTATAGAGTAATGAGACTATCTTGGCCAGCCCCGAACCAACCTGATGCCCACCGCCTGTTAGACGGTGGGTTCGTTGTAATAAATGTGCCCTAGTTGAGAATAAAATCGTGATAAAGGAGGCTGCAATTGAAACGTTATCTGGTAAAAGACCTGATGGTGCTGCGGGATGAATATGCAGTAATCAAAGATAATGCCACGATTTTTGAAGCTGTTAAGGCTCTCGAGACGGCCCAGCAGGAATTCGATCAAACGCGCTACCGGCATCGGGCCGTTCTGGTAGAGGACGAGAACGGACGCATCGTCGGAAAATTGGGACAGCACGACATCTTGCGAGCTTTAGAGCCCGGCTACGAGGATATCAAGTCGAAAAGCTCGGCCGTCGCCCACCTGGGGTTCAGCAAGCGTTTTATCGAGTCGATGATCGAAAACTACCGGCTCTTTGATAAACCCTTGGAAAAAATCTGCGAAAAAGCGGGTCAGCAAAATGTGCGTAAATACACGCACGTACCCTCTGAAGGCGAATTTATCGAGGAGGAGGCGTCTCTCGATCTGGCAATTCACCTTTTGGTGCTCGGCCACCACCAGTCTTTGCTGGTGACCAGGGAAGAGGAAATCATCGGCATTCTCAGGTTGACCGACGTGTTCGCCGCCATATTCCATTCCATGGAAGAGTGCTTTGCCGACCAGAAATGACGATTGAGACGGGCTGATGTTATTGACTAAAAGGTCAAATGTAAGGAGGATGTGAATGGCTACCGATGCTGTAGTGGGCGACAAACGTACGGCGATTAACTGGCGTAAAATCATCTTTTTGTCCGTCGGTATTTTACTCTTTTCCATAGTTTACCTGGCACCGGCCTGGCCCGATGCTATCGATCCCATGGGTGAGCATTTCCCGCTGAGTCGCGAGGCCAAGGGTGCGTTGGCAATATTTCTGCTGGCTGGCACCTGGTGGGTATTCGAGGTCGTTCCCATCGGCGTGACGAGTTTGGCGATCGGCGTTCTGCAAGCTTTGTTCCTGATCCGTCCGGCCAAGGTTGCTTTTAAAGACTTTATGGATCCCTCGGTGATGTTCATTTTTGCCTCGATTATGATCGGTCTGGTCTTTACTAAAGTCGGATTAACCAAACGCTTGGCATATAAGATGCTGGCGATTGTTGGTGAAAAAACAAGTATGATCTATCTGGGGGCGTTTGTTGTTACGTCCGCCCTTACCCATATTATGGCTCATACGGCGGTGGCAGCCACCATCTACCCACTATTGATTTCGATCTATGCTTTGTATGGTGAAGGAGATAAGCAAACCAAATTTGGCAAGGGATTATTTATCGGTATGGCCTATGTCGCCGGTGCCGGTAGCATCGTGACCCTGCTGGGGGCGGCCCGGGGTGCCGTTGCGTTGGGGTTTTATACAGATATCATGAATCAAAATGTCAGCTTTTTTCAGCTAAGCTATTACATGTTACCTATCGGCTGGCTGATGACGTTTCTCTTATGGGGATTTTTCATGATTTTCTTGAAGCCGGAAAAAGACCGTATCCCGGGACTCAGGGAAAAAGCCAAACAACTGAATTCGGAACTCGGCCCCATCACACGTAAGGAAATCACAGCATCAGTCATCGTCTTCGGCTGTATTCTGGTGATGTCCCTGAGATCCTTCATTCCGATCCTGAAACCGGTCGATAAAACCGCCATCATTTTGATCTCGTCGATCCTGTTTTTCGTCACCGGTATCTTGGATTTGGAGGATCTCGAAGATATTCCCTGGAACATCATCCTGCTATTTGCCGGTGCCATGAGCATCGGATTCTGCCTGTGGGAAACCGGGGCTGCCAAATGGATGGCCGTCAACTGGTTGACGATGTTCCAAGAGTCCAACTGGTTCGTATTTGTGATGAGTATCGCCTTCTTTGTTATGATGATGACAAATTTCATCATGAACGTGGCCGCGATTGCAATTTCGCTTCCGGTGGCGCTGGTCATCGCCCCTTATCTCGGTGTGGCCGCCGAAGTGATCCTGTTTGCTTCCCTAGTGGTCGCCGGTATGCCGTTTCTGCTGCTTGTGGGTGCCGCGCCCAATGCAATCGCCTACGATTCCAAACAATTTTCGACCGGTGAATTTTTTCTTTACGGCATTCCAGCGAGCATTTTGTTAATGCTTGTCACCGGATTTGCCGTATATATCTTGTGGCCGTTGATGGGGATGCCCACAACCTTGAGTGGTGGGTAGGCTCGGTCGAGAATCATTGGCAAAGATGGGAGCGATGAGGTTTTCATATCTCAACCACAAACAATCATAAAAGAAACCGCTCCTGAATCCGGCTTAGGATTGACTCCAGGAGCAGTTTGCGCATCAGCCAAATGCCCGCCCACCGTGGTATTTTACCGCCTTACGATGGAGGAAGAATGAAACAACTCGAAAAACTGCGCGATCGAATTATTCAACGGGTTGACGTTAATTTGCGGCGTTTCGACTTTGATGTCCCGGGGTTCCTCAAATACTACGTTCCACTGAACAAGATGATCAAATATTACGCCCTATACGGCATTACACCACACCATCCCCTGCACTATCAATTCAACTACTCGAATCTTGCCGGAAGTAACCTTCTGGGACGATGTAAAGTTGATAACTCGATACTTTACAAATGTGACATCCGCGGTGACGAACTGAAATCTAGCGGCGATGTTTTGCATTATGAAGGAACCGACATCCCGCTCGATTACGATGAAACGATTCTAATCAAGGACAGCTTTCTGATCAAAACCCTGGTCCACAACTGCTCACACAATCCGGAAAACCCGGAGCTGTTTCTGATAAAGAATACGGTCTCATCCGCATATGTAAACATCCACGGTTCATGGACCGAAGGCTGTTTTCTAAATCCTTTCAGCACGGTTGACTTGACCAGTCTTCACGGCTGCGCTGTGGGGACTTTCGCTTACCTGCAGGTCGGTGAACTCTGGCATGAACAGATCCCCCCCGGCCAGATCTGGGTCAAAGCCGAGGATCAATTCGATTTTAAATACAACTATCCCGTGAAAGTGCTGAAAAAATATATCGACTTCCATCCCGATCGCCGCCCCACTGGAATTTTCATCGATTTTCTCGAAAGCCGCAAAGAAGATTTTCAGGACGTCTTCAATGTGGTTCACTTTTCAAACCCGGTTGCTGTTCCAAAAAGTGCCTCTCTCAGCCCCTACGCTGTTGTCAAGCCCAAGACCCGCATCGCTGATAATGTTCTCATCGCTCAGCATGCCTATATCGAAAGTTCAGTCCTCGGCAAGGGGGCGAATGCCCAGGAACACTGCTACATTATCGACTCGAAGCTCAAGGGCAACAATGTGACCGCCCACGGGGCCAAACTGATCGACGTTGTGCTGGAAAATAATGTCTTTGTCGGGTTCAATTCATTCCTGCGGGGCACATTCGAATTTCCATTGCGGGTTGGAGAAGGTGTTATCGTCATGCCGCACACCATTATCGATATGCAAGCGTCCCTAACGATTCCACCGGGCCATCTGGTCTGGGGGCTGATCAGAAAGCCACAGGACCTGAAAGAGCACAGCATCGCTCTCGAAGACCTGGCCAAGGTGAAGGACAAACTCAACGTCGGCGCTATGGAATTCGCGGGTAACGGCAAAGCTTTTGTCGATGCGTTTCGACACCGTATCGACCATATCCTTGATGCCAACGGGGCTTACTACGACGGTAAAAAGAACAGAGGGCATGCCCAAAGAACTCAGCACATTGCCTACAACATCATTCAGCCACATCCGCTCGGCGTGAAGAAAGGGGTCTATCCGACCATCGACATTCGATCGTGAATCAGGGGAGCATGCCAATTCGGCCGAACCCGATAACCTAAGATCGATCGAATTATTATTTGAAAAAATTCAGCAAGGCATGCAGGTTGGTCAACGGATGCGGAGGACAACCGGGGATAAACAGATCAACCGGCAGCAGGCTGTCCAGGCCTGGGGAAATTTCAGGGCTGCCCCTGAAAGGACCACCGCTGAGCGGGCAGCTGCCCACGGCAATGACAACTTTGGGGGACGGCACGGCTTCGTAAGTTTGAAGCAGTGCCGTTTTCATATTGACGGATATGGGGCCAGTGACGACGATACCGTCGGCATGGCGCGGTGAGGCCACAAAATTGATCCCGAACCGGGCCAGATCAAAGAATGGGGTGGCCAGAACGTTCAAATCCGCTTCACAGGCGTTGCATCCGGCGGCCGATACCTGGCGCAGTTGTAGAGAGCGTCCGAATAACTTTTTAAAGTGCTGCCGGGCATAATCAGCCAAGGAAGGCAGCGTGCCGTCGGTCATCAAATGCTCTTTTTCGGCAACCGAAAGTTCAAAATTCCGAGTAAAGGTGACGAACTGACCCTCGGAAAGACGCTCGCACGTGCCACAGAATACGCAGCGTCCCATATCGATCAGTTTGTTCTCGGCATCGATAGCATCCTGGGGACAAACCGCCGCGCATTTGGTGGCCAGTTCCCCCGGAGCGTCCTTTTGAATTTGCGGTAACCCGCGATAGCGGGCCGGTAGCTTGATTTCCTTTTTGGGATAGGCACTGGTTCGGTATCCCTGTTCAAACCTGTTTTTCAGTGTTTTGAGCATGGTCGTCCCACTTTTGCCTTTAATTGGGTTGATCGCCACCCAACGAAAAAAATTCTCATTTATGAATTGGACCCTCTATGATGCCGTCTACCTGTCGCGGATGAAGACTAAAAGCAATCTTAAAATTAGGATTTTGGTTCAAGATCAAGGCGGATCCGAGTTTCAACCCGCAGGCATACTGAAGTATGTCGAGGACTTGAAACGAGGTACCAACGCTGAGATTGAGCCAAAAAACTTTTTTGAGATGACTTCTAAATTAAAGATCGAATCCGCAATAGGACAAATTATAACTCTTATTATTGAGCGGAAAATCTGAAATTCCGGTATCCCGCAGGGACATGGCCAGCCCGTTCCAGTTATGAAAAGAAGGATCCTTGACCTTGTAACGCAGGATCCCGCCCGTTGTATCGGTCAACACGCAGTGCGACAGCTCGCCGCGCCACGCTTCGTTGATCGCTACCACAAAAGAAGCCGGTGCCAAAGCCGCATCGAAAGCTTCGACACACGCCGTGTCGATCGGTTCACTCAACCAGGACTGAATCATCTCGATCGATTGAGTCACCTCGTCAGCCCGGATCATGGCCCGGGCATACACGTCACCTGTGGATTTGGCCTTCTCGGGGATATACTGCTGCCCATAGTGTCCGGTGGGAAAACAGCGCCGGACATCGTAAGGAATGCCGCATGCCCTGCCGGCTGGCCCCACCAAACCCAGTTTTTCCGCTGTCGCCGTATTGACCGCCCCGCAGTCCTCAAACCGGGATCGGACACTGGAAGTGGAAAACAGCAGGTCGATCACATGTTCGACCTGAGGTTTAAGTTCGCTCAAGCGTGCAATCAGCGTGCTGCGATCCTCGTTGGTCATGGGAAAACGGACCCCTCCGGGCCGTACCAGCCCTTTGCCGAAGCGGTTGCCGCACATCCACAGCGTCATGTTTAGGAAATCTCCGCGAATCCGGCCGAAGTAATTGGCCGGCGGCAAAAAGGCGACATCTCCGCTGAGGGCTCCTAGATCGCCGACATGGTTGGCAATCCGTTCCAGCTCCAATGCAATCAACCGGATGATATCCGCCCCGGTATCGGGTTGGACTGCGGTCAATGCCTCAACCGCCTGGGCCATGCACAGGCTGTTTGCGATAGCGGTGTCACCGGCAATACCCTCGGCCAAAATGGGCAGCCGCTTGGCATCGGCATCAATCAATAAATTTTCGACGCCGCGGTGCTGGTAACCCAGTTGAATTTCCAGATGCAGCACGCGCTCCCCAATACAATTGAACCGGAATTGACCGGGCTCGATGACGCCGGCGTGCACCGGACCCACTGCCACCTCATGGATTTCGTCGCCTTCCACGGCATAGTAATCGTACCGGCCGGGGATGTCTTGGCTGTAGTCGTTTCCGAAGACATCCGGTCTGCCCAAGTCATTGGCGTGATAGCGCACCATCTTCAACCAGGGATGTCCCTCGGGCCGAAGGCCGAACTGTTCTGCAATTTCGCGTTCGAACATATGAAACGGTTCACACCGCAACGTCATAGCCGGGTAAGCGTCCGGCGCATCGCATCCGGCGACCAGCAGCTGATCGGTCCTGAGCACCGCCAGAAGTTTGACCGCAGCGCCGTCCTGGTAGGCAAAATAGTGCACAACTTTACCCCCGCCTTCGACGACCGCGAGAGCCTGGCTGCGAAAGTTATGGAATTCCATATGTGGGATGCGGCCTCTGTCAATCGCCTCTCCATTGCCGATCTGTAAAAAACCAGTCTCCATTGGTGTCACCTAACCCGATTACATCGATTTGTTGACTTCAAACTGACAATCAAGTTCTGCTGAAAAATTTTTACTCGCGCGGCTTAATATCATGGACCGACAGCATTCACTGCATTGATTATCGTTTGGTACAACGTTCCCGGCATCCAGAAAAAGAGCACGATAGAAGTAATGAGCAGCGCGAATTGGGGCCAAACCATATTGGGACTTTCATTCGTTTTTATTTCGATCCCGGTGTCGCTAAATGCAATCTTCATAACATGGTTGGCAAAGCCGGCAAAAATTACACAGATACTAAGAATAAACAGTCCCGCCCCCCAATAGTGTCCTGTACGAAAAGCGCCGAGAATAATGAAAATTTCGCCCAGAAAAATCCCGAACGGCGGCATGCCGGCAATACCGACAAATCCGCCGAAAAAGGTCACAAAGGTTTTGGGCATCAGTTTGGCAAGATTCCCGGTGCCTTCTATTAGACGACTGCCGTACCCCAGGAGGATATTTCCCGAAGAGAGGAACAGGGCTGATTTGATCAGGCTGTGATGAATCAGGCACAACACGGCACCATAGGCACCAATTCCTCCGATACCAGTGCCGAAGGCAATGATACCCATGTTTTCGATACTCGAATAGGCCAACAGTCGTTTGTACTCGGTCTGTCTGATGATAAACGTTGCTGCGGCCAGCATGGATGCCAAACCGAAGACGATCAGGATGTTGCCGGAAAAATTTCCCAGTCCTGCGGCCTGCATAATTTTATTGGTTTTGAATATCCCCAGGTAAGCACAGTTAAGCAGCACACCCGACAATAGGGCCGATGCCGGACTGGGGGCTTCACTATGCGCATCAGGCAGCCAGGTGTGCATTGGAGCCAGTCCCATTTTGGTACCGTAGCCCACCAGAATAAATACAAAACCCGTTTTGAGCCACAACGGATCGAGGCGCTGGGCCACTTCAGTCAGCGAAGAGAAAGCCACCGGAACATCCACCCCGCCCACTTCCATGGAAAAGTCAATCAGAACCGAACCCAAAAGGGCTAGGGCGATCCCCACCGAGCAAATCAATACATACTTCCACGTGGCTTCAAGGGAAGCGGCCGATCGATGGGTGTAAATCAAGGGCGCACTGGCCAGTGTGGTGGCCTCGATGGCAATCCACATGACCATGATATGGTCCGAGAGGGTGACCATAGTCATGGTGGACAAAAAGAGCAGCATCGAGCCGGTAAAAATGTTTTCCGACCGGATATCGGCTTCCTTGAGATAGGCGATCGTATAGATGGAGATCAGGAAAAACAGCAGTGAAATGACCAGCAACGACAATAGCCCCTCTGGTGTCACGGCAAAATAATCTGGAAACACCGCTATCGGTCGACGGATCCACAGTGAAAGGGACAACAGCAGATGGATAGATCCGGTAATCACCAGCAGTAGCCGTCCGGTTGTCCGCGGGAGGAAAAAGGCGATGACACCGGTTAAAAACGGGGTCATAAAGACAAGTTCAACCATGAGAATCGCACCTATTCCTTTAAGGTTCTGAGCAGTGCCGTGTCCACATCATCGAAGGCCTGTTTGATATTCTGAAGAATAACGGCCATTATCATGACTCCGGCCAGTACGTCCAGAAGGATGCCGAATTCGACGATATGGTGGGCACGAACAGAAAAGCTGGTACCCACCAAATAGATGCCGTTCTCCATCACGATATAACCAAGAACCATGGCAATCGCATTGCGCCGGGCCATGAGAAGGAACATGCCCGCTGCCAGCAGGGTTATGGCGGTCGGGAGTAACAGTACGTTGCCGCTGGTTTGGGGTAGATTGAACTTTGGACTGACGAAAGTGGCGGCCACGATGAGGATCAATCCAACCAGAAGAGACGCGTGATAGCCGACAATGGGTTCGACCTCCCGACGGATAGCGACTTTTTTGATCGCCAGATAGATGCAGAGGGGGATGACGATACCCCGAATCAGAAGGGTAACCAGAGTAAACACGGTTCCGCCGGTGGTCAGGCCGTGGCCGATAAACAGCGGCACAATCGATACGGCCACGCCCTGAAAGGCGATAATTTTGATTAATGCCGGCAACCGACTGGTACCAAATGAGAATAAGACCGACAACAGAACCAGGGCTAATATTGTATCGACGGAATCGATCATCGCATGAACTCCAGGGTAATGACGGTTGCAAAAAACGCCAGGGCAAAAGATGTCAGCACAAACTGAGGCACCTTGTCCATTCGGTAACGGGCCATGACAGACTCGGTGACGCCGACGGCTGTGTAAACCAATACCAGAATGCAAAAGAACAGGCCGATGTCGGCCACCGTGCTGCCGAGCGAAAACGGGCAGATCAGCAGGCTGACCAATGTTGCGTAAAAGAATAGCTTTAAAAAGGACCCCAACTCGATCAACGCAAAATCGGGTCCGCTGTGATCCAGCACCATGACTTCATGGATCATCGTCAATTCCAAGTGGGTTGCCGGGTCATCCACCGGCACGCGCGAATTTTCCGTCAACAGGATAATAAAAAAGGCAATAATCACAAACAGCAGCGGCGAGCCAGCCGCTTGCCAGAGTATAAGGGGCTGACCGCTCGAAAAGTAGGCCGCCAGACTCAATTGTCCGGTGAGAACAGTAAACAAAATTAAAATCATGAACAGTGTGGCCTCACAGATAATCGGAAAATAGGCCTCACGGGCGGCTCCCATGCCTTCAAAAGGAGAAGCGGTGTCCATAGCGGCGGCAATCGTGAAAAACCGTCCCAGACCAAACAGGTAAAGCAGCAGGATGATATCTCCATTGAAGGAAAATAACGGCGGTTGGCCGGCAATGGGTAAAAACATCAGTGCCGTGACAGCAGCAGACAGAGAGACCATCGGGCCCAGTTTGAAGATATAGGTGGTACTGGTGCTGTAGACCGATCCTTTTTTTAAAAGTTTGATCAGCGTAAAATAGTTAATGAGCCACGGTGGCCCTTTTTTACCGCCAAAAAACGCCTTGACCTTGAGGATAAGCGCTGAATACAGCGGTGCCAAAAATATCGCCAAGGCCAGAATAATTATGGATCTCATCACAATATCCCCATCCTTATTACGTATCGAAAGAGCTGCGCCTTACCGGGCTAAACAAAGAACAGCAGGACCACAATCGCCAACAGAATATAACCGATATACAGGTGTATGTCCCCGTGTTGTAGCCAGCGCAATTTGTCAAAAAGCGACAGAATCGGTCGCACAACGATGCGGTCCATGTGCAATTCGGCAATATCGTTGACGTGGCTGCGATAATGGGTTTGTTGGGGAAAATTACCCTGTACCTTCTGGTAGTCTTCGGTTAAGGGTGCAACCGGTCTGAAAAACTCGAGAATTGAAGCGGCAAAGGAAGATCCTGTGTACTGCATTTTAACCGTGGGCCGGGTGAATCCGCAGCCCCAGGTGCCGGATCGGGTGATGGTTTTGCCCCTGTATAAAGCTGTGCGTAGCGCCAAAATGATGAAAAAAACGGCGAAAATGAGAGCGGCGGCTCGGGTAATGTTACCGGTCAGTTGCTCGAAGGGTGCCAGTGGAATCGCGCCGTAACCCAATTGCAGAGACGCAACGGCTTTGACCGCCATGGTCATAAATAACGTCGGGAATACGCCGATGACGATGCAGGCAATCGCCAGCATCAGCATGGAGATCAACATCGTGGGCCCGTTTTCATCCACACTTTCCGCTACCTGGCTGCGTGGCTCGCCTTGAAAGACAACCCCCACCACCTTGGTAAAACAAGCCAGGGCCAACCCGCCAATCACCGCCAGGCTCACAATCGCCAGCAGGCAGAACGCAAAGTCCGTTCTACCCAGCGAAATGCCACGGAAACCGCCGAGATAGATCAAAAACTCACTCACAAAACCGTTTAGCGGTGGGAGACCGGATATGGCCAGAGAACCGATCAGGAAAGTCGTCCCGGTAATCTTCATCTTTTTGATCAGACCACCCAGATGATCTATAGAGCGTGTGCCGGTTTTGCGCAACACCATGCCGGCCCCCATAAACAGGAGGGATTTGAAGATCGAGTGGTTCAAGACATGCAACAGTCCGCCGGCAAATCCAAGCACGGCCATGACCGGTTGGTCGGCAGAAACCCCGATCATTCCGATCCCGATACCGATGAGGATGATCCCGATATTTTCAACACTATGGTAAGCCAGCAAGCGTTTGAGATCGTGCTGGCCGAGGGCATAGACCACACCCAATACTCCGGAAAGGATACCGGCAACCAGAACGATGTCGCCAAACAGTGCCGTGTGCCAGTCCAACACCGCGTAGATGCGGACAATCCCGTAAATGCCGGTCTTGATCATTACACCCGACATCACGGCGGAGATATGACTGGAAGCCGCCGGGTGGGCATGGGGCAGCCAGACGTGAAAGGGAAAGACGCCGGCCTTGGAGCCGAAACCGATGAAAGCCAGAACGAACACGAGGATTTTGGCGGCGTCCGGCAAGTCGGCCGCCGCATCGAAACCGATGCTGCCGGTATGGGCATATATGACAGCGAACGCCGCAAATATGAACATAGCCCCCACTTGGGAAAACACAAAATAAAGATAGCCCGCCCGTCTGTTTTCTTCAATTTCGTAGTTGTAAACCACCAGGAAAAACGACGACAGGGACATGATTTCCCAGGACAGCATAAAACTGATCAGGTTGTTGGCGGTCACCACCAGCGCCATGGCGGCAACAAGCAGGCTGAAAAAGAAGTAATGGACAGCCGTTCGCAACGCCTTGGCAGGGTTATCCATGTAATGAAAACTGTAAAGGGCTGCGAGCAGTGAGACGGCGAAGATGGCGATAAGGAAAAAAGAAGACAGTGCGTCTATTTGAAACGTCAGGGAGAATGCATTCAGATAGCTGAAAGAAGTAGAATAGATTTGAGGGTGGAACAGTTTAATTATCGCATTGACCAGCCCCAACAGGCATCCAAAACCTATGCCCAAGGCACCGGTCGCTTTCATAAAGACAAATTTACGCCTAAAAAAAAGAGGCACAAGGCCTCCGTAAAGAATCAGCGCTACCGCGAAGAAAAATTGATTCATAACGCCCCTTTTTAGTCCGGCAATATAACAACCCGACAGCAAGTAAAGGCTGGGAAACGGATCCTAGCATCCGGTAGAATTAGAAGTTAGGTTTCAGCAAGCCTGCCGACGTAAAAGAGCCCATTTTATGTACTTAATTTGGTTATATATTTTATAATCGGTTTTGAGTCAACATTGATTTTGGTGACACCGCAATGTTTGCCGGCACTATTGATCTTGTGCCTTTTTCGCCGACCCATATCAGACACTATTGAATTTCTGCGCAGCATGGCCGCCAGCAAACTTCTCGATTTATGATAGCATAAGGTCTTTAAAATGAGGACAAGCCAATTGTGAGCCCTCTTCTTAAAGACACGATTGAAGTCATTGTCCAAACGCCAATGCCAATGTTCCTTACATGAATGATTGTTTCAAATCAAAATACCATGATGAAGATCCCGGTGATATCGAGGTCGAGTATTATTGTCGGGATGTCGGTATCGTGCGCACAGCGGTTGAATTAAGCCCTGGTGATGTCATGGATTTGAAAGAATCCGGTACCGCCGAGGCTAAACGAATCGTTGTCATACCTTTGACAGAGTAGCGATGTTTTCTCTTCCCTGTCGGTTGCCGGAGGAGGGGGGAAAAATCGCTCTACAAGCACGCTTTTTTAGGCCATAAGCATAGCAATTATCCAATAAATATGTGGGTGTCAATTCATCGTTCAGAACGAATACAGGGTAAGCGTTGTAATTCTTTCGCAGCAACTAATTGAACCCTCGGGGAGTTTTCATTAACCGGGAGCGGAGGGAATGATCAGCGACTCCAGCGCGCAAACTCATGCACAATTATTGAAAGTAACCATTGTGGTATAACACGCATATAAATGCCAAAATGTGCAATTCAATTCCTAATCATCGTGTATTTTACTTAATAGTTACAATTATTTTTCGATAGCTTTGCTAACGCATTCCACACCTCCGTATTCTTATAACTAACCAATATTTATTTATTTTCGAATCTATGATATGTTTTTGCATGATATTTGCAATTATCCCGGCTTGAGTATTGAGAGCCTTGCCTAATTCGATGAATGGACGCGATGAAGAATCAGTAATAATATCAATTAATTATTAAATAATATTTTATTTAGTTCAATTCGCTCAGCAAAGCCTATTACTTGGGGGGTAAATAACGTGAAAGAAGTAAGGGATAAAGCCAAAATCCAGATAGAGATAACAAATGCTTGCAGATTTTCATGCACGAATTGCTATAAATTTGTCGGACACCACGCCCGACCTCATTTCATGGACTTGAAGATGGTTAAAAAAGCCATCGATTCCCTGGAAGGCTATCAAGGTAATATCGGAATCACGGGAGGTGAACCAACGCTACACCCGGATTTTACTGAAATTTGTGAATATTTGAGAAGAAAAGTCGCTCCGGATCAGAGGTACATTCAGACGACTGGGTATAAATGGCACGATTATAAATCAGTTATCAAGAAAACATTTTTTGCAAGCCATGTTAAGTATAACGATCACAAGGATGAAACCCAGAAGCATCACCCGATGCTTGTGGCGATAAAAGATGTTGTGGCGGATGTTTCGCTTAGAAACGAACTAATCGATAAATGTTGGGTGAGAGATAAATGGTCGGCATTGATCAACGTGAAGGGCTGTTTTTCTTGCGAGGTTGCCAGTGCTTTTGATGCATTGTACAACGGACCTGGCGGACTCCCCATCGAAAAGGGATGGTGGGCAAAAGGTCACGAACACTTTAGTGAAGAGATGGAAAGAAACTGCTGCCAGTGTGGCGCAGCTCTGCCGCAACCAACCACAACAGTGCAAAACAACAAAGATCATGTCTCCATCAGTAATTTCAGGATGCTGGAAAGGTTACAGACACCCAAATTTAAGAAAGACCGCGTACTGCTGGTGGAAAATAAATATTCAACGCAGGATATCAAAAGGATCGCAGAAGCCTGGGAACCTTGGCAAAGTGAGGGGGAAGAATGTTCCACGAAAAACATCTTCCAGCAGGTCGGCGCAATGATCAATAATTATTTTAACAACAATAAAAGTCTACGGTATATAAAAACAGCGTTGAAAAAGGTTGAAAGGAACGCTTGGCGTTTGTACTGGAATTTCGCTAAAAAGGCCGGTTAGCCAGCAAACTTGTTTTTTGAGAATTAAGGGCAAATTTATAGTCTTCGATATTATAGTATCGATTCATCAATCTTAAAATTCGATTGCTACCATGTTGTATCGCTATGGTTATATGATTAAATTTTCCTGAAATGATTAAATCTATAAAAGTAGGCAACTTCTCAATTAATAGTCGTGGATGAACATTCCGTAACTTAATTTCAAACGTTCCGTTTAGTGTGAAAATTACTTCAGTATCAGTTCGGATCAATCGATATCCATATCTTGCTATCTACCATTAGTCTAAATACTTCCCACAGACTTCAATTAGCCATATCTTATTAGGAAAACCAATGGGGGCCGCTCTCAAATGGCTTGTTCCTTCCTATTCATTAAAGAAATTGAACTCTCAAATCCCTGCAAAAACCTATTGACCAGCTTGCCCTTTGTGCCACATCGTAGCAATTGACAAACCTCTTCAATCCTGTATTGATGCCGTTGAAATGGTATAGCTAACTGCGTGGAGGTAATTATGCAAATAAGAAAATGGGTTCTTGCCTTTTTATTTCTTTTTATAATAACCCTCCCTTGTAAGGCAGCGACCAATTATGTCGTACTAGCTTGGAACGATCTTGGTATGCATTGTTATAATGGTGATTTCCAAGATCTAGCGGTGTTGCCGCCTTACAACACCCTCTGGGCCCAAGTCGTTAAAACCGGCGACCCTCCGCAGATAATCACCACTGGCATTACGGTAACCTATTCTTTTCCCGATAATACTTACTCTGTGGGCAAGTCAAATTTTTGGGACTATGATTTACAATTGTTTGGCGTAAACCTAGAACCAAATGTCGGACTAACAGGGAAAGGGTTGTTAGGATCTATGGATTTACACGTTGATCATTTCGTCGCCGAAGGTATCCCGCTTACGGAATATCGCGATGGAGACCTTGAAAATCGCTATCCATATCAACTTGCCCGAGTAGTAGTAAAGGAAACATTATCAGGCACTGAACTGGCACGCTCGACTGTGGTCGCACCGGTATCGACAGAGATGCGGTGTGACTATTGTCACTATGATGGAGCACTCGATAATATCGCAACCGGACGGGTCGAGACTAATATTCTAGCCCTGCATGACTTAGAGAATGCATCTGTATACCCGCCGGGACATGAAGGCGACCTAATGAACCGTCGGCCGATCCTCTGTGCCGAATGCCATGCTTCGAATGCGCTGAACGCACCGGGTGTTTCGGGGTTGCCAAACCTTTCTAAGGCGATACACAAAAAGCACGCTGAAAAAGTTTCCCAAAACCTATCTGGTTGCTATAGTTGTCATCCCGGACCCCAAACTAAATGCTTACGCGGGGTTATGGCCGAAGACAAAGGTATGGATTGCATCGACTGCCATGGGACGATGATAAATGTATCCCAGAACCCCTCGCCTTGGCTAAACGAACCACGCTGCGACAGTACTGCATGTCACGGTAGCGGCTACGCACAGGATCAGCCTTTGTATCGCATGTCCAAGGAACATGGCGGTATATATTGCGAAGGTTGTCACGACAGCACTCACGCCATCACGCCCAGTCGAGAACCCAATGATGCAATTAAATTTATTGAACTTCAAGGTCGTTCAGGTACTTTGCATAAATGCACAGTGTGTCACAGCACGCAGCCCTTGGCTGCAGGGCCTCACGGTATCGCAGCAAGGTCGATAAATCCGGGTACCTACATTCCTCTTCTATTAGAATAGAACCTATCTCAAAATAAAGATTTTTGTCCAAGATCAAGGCGGAGCTGAGTTTCAACCCGCAGGCATACTCAAGTATGTCGAGGACTTGAAAGAAGGCTCCAACACCGAGATTGGGCCAAAAGATTATTTTGAGATAGGTTCTAGTATCATACCCGGTCCAGCATGGTACTTAGCGCTTTGGTTGCCACACTGGTATTGGTTTGGGCGGGTTTGCGGTTGTAGGCGGATCTGAAGCGCGCGTCGTAGCTGCGAGTCAATTAGGCCGCCTCGTACAATGCCCAACTTAAATATCGATTGCCGTATTTGCAGTTGCCATGCCCCTTGATTTGCCATCAGACAGACGCTGGGATGAGAGGATGACGACCATGTCAGTTCACCGCCAGGCTATACGCGAACGGATCCAATGGCTGCTTAACTTAGGCCGCGAACACGCACATGAGTTTTGCACCCCGGAGGTCTTTCTTGCCCGGCAGCGTTAACCTGGCCGAACACCCGACGCTGGTCGCCGTAATGAAGTGCATGGACGGACGTATCCACATTCCTTGGGCCACCCAAACACCGCTAGGCATCATTCAGCCGTTTCGTAATCTGGGAGGTATCTTTGACCTTGGCTGGCCTTATCTTGGCGAGGCGCTCAATACGACTTTTCTAAAAGCGGTGAGTAAAGGTCGTCGCGTGCTGTTGTTGATTACCTATCACTACTCGAAGGATACTCCACGTCGCGGTTGCGCCGGTTTCAATTAAAACCGCCATGCAGCTATCGAACATACCTATCGCATCAAGCGGCAAGTCGAAGAAATCTTTGGAAACGATCATCAGACCGTTTACCCGGTTGTGTGTGGCTTCGAGACTGACGAGGACGCATTGATCCTTCATGGTGAAAACGACAAATTGGACCTTTCTACTGTGACAGATACCCGGCTCGATGCATTAATGCCCCGTTTGATGGCGTTGTTTCCGGACATGCCCCATCAGGTGCTGCTGGACTTTATGCCACTGATTCAAGGCAACATCGCCCATATTGCTGATATGCGTACCTCTGACCGCGAACTCGACATCGTTCATCGCGAATGGGCCATCTGTATCGGACGTGGCTTCGATTTTTTCCACGTCCCCAATGTTGCGCTCATCATCGGCCCGTACAGCCCCGATCTCAGTGATCCTGTCCGTAAAGCAGCGACGATCATCCGCAACAATATGAGTGATGACCGTATCCCTGACGACGGATTCCTCTTGCTGACCTCCTCCCCATACCAGGAGATCGGCGTCGACCGTGCCCGCGCGACGCTCAAGGCCCGTTTTTTGTCCCAATTTGCAGCTGATGTTATCTACAAGGCTTATCCGGATCTTCACCAAAAAATGGTCCCCTACACCGCTGTGTTAGACTGGTGTACGCGGAATCTTGAAGTCATTTGAACAAATCAAACAACTTATGCGCCCTCTATAAAGGTTTATTTACCGAGGGTGGAAGAGGGAGTGATGATTTATACCGCTTGTCAAAGATAAATTCCGAAATACGTAAGGGTGGTATCAGTGGTTGTATAAAAAAAAGCTCGAATATCGGAACGTTTTTTTGACAACCACTATAGGTGATCAGTATGATTTATTCCGGAATTTCAAGCGGAATTCCGTCACGAAATGTGCCAAACAACATTACCCTGACGACTTCAAAAAGTATATTTCTATAAGTGGTCGGATCTTATTTGTGAGTACGAAATCAGAAATAGACGCGGGACGCGTCATTAAGACTTGCCTGCCACTGCCAATGACAGCATCGCCGATACCGGTTTACCGTCCGGCACCGCCCCCGGTTCTTTGAACGTCACCTGATCCGGCGATATACCGCCTTCCGTTGTCAGCTCTTCAACAATAGCCTGTCCCCTGGCAGCGGCCAGTTCATTCAGCGTGGATTTTTCGAGGGATTCACTCTCCACCAACCGTGTGTATGCGGCCTTCGACAAAGCGCCCGGATCCTCACCTCTTGCCGATGGGGATTTGCTATTGGCTCCCTCATCCGGTTGATTGGCTATGGATTTTTCCAACTTTTTAAGTTCCGACGCGCCAAAGCGCTCCCTGTACATGGAGGTCAAAGCCTTTTGGGTTTCGGGGCTACCGAAATCGACCGGATCTGGTTTTTCATCCGGCGCAAGCGTCGTTCCAAGCTGCGCGGTTAGCAGACGACGCACGCTTATATCGTTTAGGGCGGAGCCATCGGATTCGGCACTGTAGCGGCCCTGGATTTCGAGAGTCAGCTGCGGCCGCTGCTGCAACGCCTCCGCCAATTTCTTTATTTTTTCCTTTTCAGGTGGTGACAGCGTGTACTCTCCAGGCTCGAAAAGAACAGTATCGAGGTCATCTGATCCGCCGGGAATCATGCCGCCAAGAACACGGAACGGTGCCGTCACAATCTTGGTGATCAGGTTGAATAGAGCCTGCCCGATCAGGTGCCCGTAACTGAATTCCGGATTGTTTAGGTCACCGCGCACCGGAAGGCCGATATCGATGACACCGTTCGTATCTTCCATCAGGGCAATGGCCAAATCCAGCGGCAAGTTGGGTGCATCGGGGCTGTCCACGTTCTGGCCCAGTTTGATACGATCCACGACAATCTTGTGATCGCCCAAGAGCTGTCCGTTATCGATTTTGTATTCCAGATCGAGGGAGAGCTTGCCCGAGTCGATTATTCGGCCGGCAAATTTTCCCGAGTACGGCGTCAGGCTGCTCATCTCGATGTTGTGAAAAATCATGCTGATGTCCGTGAAGCCCACCGGATCGAATGCATTGATTTCCCCCCCGATTTTAGCTTGGCCGTATTGATCAACCTTGCCTTCGAGGTCAACCTGGGCTCGGGCATTCCGGGAAGATGCCATTCCGGCGATCACCCCACTGAGCGCTTCGATTTTTGTACCGAACTGGGGTGTCAAAGTCAGGTCAGCAAAGTCAAGGCTCGCATTGTCGACCCGCACCTTTTTTACGCTCACAGGGAAGCTTCCGTTCTTAGCGTCCTTGGCGGCACCGCCCTTCTCCGGTATAGCGGCACCATTCCTGTCTTTCATCACGTTGGCCAGATTGACAGATCCATCCTCATGGATAATCAATTTTGCCACTGGCTGTGACAGCCTGAGTTCCCGGATGTCGACCCGATTCGGCTGGAGGTTTAGTTTGAGTTGGTCGGTGCTGAGTGCTTTCCATCCCAGTAACGTATCTTTTGAATCGGGCTCGGTGATTCTCAACTGGGATAGGTTGAAACCCCCATTGTAAGCAAGATCGGCACCGGCGGACTTATGGCCATAGGTCAGCTTCCCGCGGGATGAAAACGTGCCGGAATGCAGCACGATATTTGCCACGGCGTCGACGATGGGTTGGAAGGGTGTCAGGGCCACCGCGTCGACGTTGACTTCAGATTCCACCGCCGGGCCGGCGGGGTCGAAGGTCCCGCTGGCAGTCATGCCGCCGCCCTCCCGAATCTTGAGATCCAGGTTGAATCCCATGGGAGATCTACCATCGACATCGCTGAGGCTGATATTCAAGGGGTCGATGAGAAATATTTGCCCATCCGGTTTTAATGCACGATCGCTGATACTGGTTGTAAGGCCTGAGAACTCAACTGTTTTGGCAGAAAACTGCCACGGCTCGCCCTTTGCTGCAGCCTCTTCGGATTGGCGCTGGAGGGTGCGACTTTCCGGGGGGGCAATCAAGTGAAGCAGGTTGACTTCTCCGCTGGCATCACGTTCCAGGATAATGTGCCCCCCTTCGAAACCGACCCGCGATACCGTGAAAGCGCGCTGAAGAAGATCGAATGCGCCATCCTGGAGCACTAGCGTATCAACACGGATCAATGGCTCGGCCACCTCTTCCAGACCGGCATGGACATTATCGAGGCTGACAGCCATATTCTGTGCCCGCAGGTTGGTCTGGTCCGGGCCGGCTTCAGCTTCGATACTAAAATTTAGCTTGACGGTATCAATGCCGGCGGCCGATGCCGGCGCGATGCTCCCATCGCGGTACGCAAGAGCGATTCCATCAATCTCGACGTTACTAATCTTTACCTTCCACGGCCCATTTTTATCCACCGCGGTGGATCCTTTGTCTGTTTGGGGCAATTGGGGTGTCGGCTTCTCATTCGCGGGTGTCGATTTTATGATTCGCTGCAGGTCCAATGTCCCTTTTTCGTCGACCGCCATTCGAACCGCGCCGCCGCTCAACGCCACGCGCTCAATTTCCAACTGCCGGGCCGCCAAATCAAAACGGGCATCGTTCAGTTCGGTTGTTCCGATATTCAAGAATGAATTGGTGCCACCGTCTAACTTCAGCGCCAGATCGGAAAGACGGACGCTGAGGCGGCTGAGTGTCAGCTGAGGTTCTACCGGGCTGAAATCGATTTGATAATCGGTACTCACATGCAAATACCCTTCTGGCGGCGCGATGTTGATCGCGTCGCTGACAAATTCATACACGGTTGCGGCCTGAACGTTTTCAAATGCAAGGCTGCCCGTCGATCTGAACGGATTCAGAAATACCTCTCCCGTCCATTTTAATTTCGTTCCGTCGTCGGTGGCCGCGGTCAGCGTATAGGGTCCTTTCTTTTCGGGAAGAGTGGAAATATTATTTAGTTCGAGGTCTAACGGGCTGATTTTCACAGTGGCCGGGGTCGCTTGTCGATGGTCTGTAATATTTATTTCACCTTGCTTTATCGCGATAGTGTCTAGCAAAATGCGCAGCGGTTCCGAATCCGCTTCCGTTGGCGGTGTTTCAGATTTGGAAACCATCTGCGCAAGGTTGAGTGCACCATCCGGTGCGAAAACAAGGTTCACGATCGGTTTCACGAGCTCGAAATGACGGAAAGTCAACGCCCAGCGGAACAGGCTGCTCAATTCAAAATCGACAAACAACTCATCGAATCCCGCAATCGGACGCGTGTCTTTCTCGCTGAGAAGGACGTTATCAGCCGCGAATGTAAACAAAAAAGGGTTGATGCGGACCTCACCGATGCGCATGTCGCGTTGAAGGTGTTCCTGCACCAGTTGCGGCACGTATCGTTTGACCAAATAAGGGGCGAGGAAGAAGCCGGCAAGGCCGTAAAAAAGTGCCAAACTCGCAGCGATGATCACACCTCTTCCGAAGAAAATACGCCCGTATGATTTTGGGTGATGGGTATTCTCTGTTTTCTCACGCATGTGACGACCCTTTTTGCAGATATTAACAGTTTTAGATTGTCATTTATTGCCAACAAATATTAGGCGCAGCAGCAGTAAGTCAAGCCATCCGGTGCGATAGAACAAAGGAATCGTTAGAAAGAATGACTGCTGCCCGCGTCCGGCTGGATCTATAGCATAACGGCCATCAAGGTCACCATCGCCTTAGCGACCAGTTTCTCCGACTCTTGGTGCAGGGAGAACACTTCCGACTCTGAAACAATGATTTTTTTGCCAGGATGCACGACCCGTGATCGGCAAAAAAGAGTGTTCCCGACCGCCGGTTTAAAATAGTTAATCTTGAACTCGATGGTCAGAATCCGCTCGTTTTCCGACACCAGGGTGAAGGCAGCGTATCCGGCCGTGTGGTCAGCCATGGTCGCCATGACACCAGCATGTACGAAGCCATCCTGCTGCCGATGCATTTCTTTAACGGCCAGTCGCGTTTCAAAAACCCCACTGTCCACCCGATCCACCTCAAATCCACAATGGGCTGGAAAACCCTGCCGGTAATCTGAAGCCAGAAATGAAAATCGCTCATTCTCCATATTGACACCCCTCCGAATGGTCCTGTCGCTGTAATTGAAAGTGAAAATTTTAAACGGGAAGTATCGTTTTTTTATTGCATAAAGGCCGCTCGTCGTGCAAATTATTAATATGAATCGATTTTACTACAGCTATTACGAATCGCCTATCGGCCTGGTAGAAATTGTCGGAACCTCAACGGCGATAACGGAATTGAATTTCGTCGACGAGCGTCGCCAGAATGCCGTTACCCACCCGAATGTTCGTAAGATCAAGCAGCAAGTGGCCGAATATTTCGAGGGAAAGCGCCACAAATTCGATATCCGCCTGGCCCTGAGCGGAACCGAATTCCAGCAGCAAGTCTGGCAACGCTTGCAGACGGTTCCTTATGGCCGCACGGCATCCTATCAGGATATTGCAAGGGGTATCGGTCGACCTGCAGCCGTAAGGGCCGTGGGAGCCGCCAACGGCCGCAACCCGGTCGCCATCATCGTACCCTGCCATCGCATCATCGGCAAAAACGGCCAACTGGTCGGTTATGGTAGCGGTCTGTGGCGCAAGGAATGGCTGCTCAAGCACGAAGGATACCTTTTGATCTAACCCTAAAAAAGCATCCATTATTTCCTGGGAATGACTCAAGATTAACCCCGTCGGAATGTTACTGGGTATGTGGTTTATTCAATATTTGCACATTCTGTCCATTCCATAAGCGATATAGTGGTTGTCAGAAGAACGTGCCGTTGTTCGAACGTTTTTTCTCTGCAACCACTTATGCCACCCTTCCGTATTTCGGAATTTACTATTAGAAAGCGATATAAACGATCTGATAAGATTTCACACGCCGGGCTGACTTCAGCCGACATCAAGAAGGCCCCCGTCCAGGAATTGCGGGCAAAATCCCTGCCGATATTAATTGAACGTTACGGCTCATTGCATTATCATTGTCTATGACCTGCCCGAAATGCCAAGCCGCTATTCAAAAACCATCCAATTTTTGTCCAAATTGCGGCGTTGATTTGCGTGACCGCCGATCCTATCGCGCGTGGCTTGCTCTTATTGCAGCCGGCACGCTGATTTTGACCGCCGTTGTGTTCCATTTCGCCCCATCCGATCCGGTTTCTGTTACCCGAAATTCTGCGGATCACACCCTAAGTGAGCCTTCTGCAACGTTATCCGGATCCGCTACCGTACCACAATCTGCCGTTCAAACCCCGACCAGGACCGACCAGGCCCGTATGTCACTGCCCACCGGTATAGCGACGATATATGACATCGCCGGGAACCGAATAAGAGAATTCCCGGCCGCAGTAATCGCCGAAGGATGGCTGGCCCTGCCAACGGACGTCTGTATGGGAGGATATTTCTGGCAATTCACCGTCCCGGAGGGGGATGTTTTCGAAATCGCCGGCGGTATCATCGGCGAGCAGGACGAAATGGGAATCTGGCAGTTGAAATACGGCCATGAGGTTTTTGGTCCGCGACTCTCAGCATGGATTCCCGGTAAGACCCTCCGGTGGACCTCTATTGTATCGGAAAATGCGGTCAACGAGGTTTTGGTGACCATCGTCTCGGATCAGCGCGACTTTATTGAAATCGCTGCACCATCGGTTCCGGATGAACCGGGTGTTTTTTCGCAGGATGGGCATGTGGTGGGATGGACCTTCAGCGGTGCGGCAAAAACCGGGTTCCTGTGGAATGGACTCGATGGAAAGGATCTTGTTTATGATATAAGTGTGTACGACTATTATCGGGCAACGTTCGAAAGCAGCCGTGAAGAGAAATTCATTCTGGCCCTGGCCCAAACGGACGCAGCTCCTCAATTGCAGTTATCCACTTTTGCCGATGCCTTTCTCCTGGATCCAAAGTACACGGTTCCGGCGCCCCCCCAGCACTTGCGTCGTGAATACATCATTGCTCAGATGCGCGGTTTAATCGCACACCTCATCGGAAACGAACAATACGCAGAGGTCGCCGATGCGTTTGACGGGCGCATATTGGCTGCAGCGGGAAACACGGCGCTGGTCATCGACGTCGTCGGCGCCACCTTGAACAGTTACGGTTTCGCTGCCGGCGTTGATCTCATCGAAGCTGTCCAGTCGGACCCTGTCGGTTATAGCGAGAGCGGGCCGGAAGAACTCGAGACTGCCCGCAGGCAGCTTTATGGTAAATGGTTAGCGGTGTCAATCAGAGACGGAGAAGTCCAAAAAGCCTGGCAGATTTACGACCGTGCCGAAACTGCTTTCCCACATGATCCGCAAATCCGCCTTTTGGGGGTTGAACTGGCGCTGGCATCAGGCGACTGGCCATCCGCTCAGCGATTGCTCGCCATGCAGGACTATCCCACTGAACTCTCCGACCGGGTCGCGCGTCTAAAAAGTCAAATTGCTGCGTCAAAAGGCGAAGAGGGAAAAATTATTGTCCAATTCAATCCCGGATCCCGCCAGATACCGGTAAAAGCGGACCTGGGCGGCCGAATCGAACAAAACTTTGTCATCGACACCGGGGCGACCATGGTCACCATCCCCCGGTCTACGGCAGAAAAGCTCGGACTGTCCGATGAATATTCATCCCCCCGTCGTCAGGTTCAAACGGCCGGCGGAATCGTCGATGCTTATGAGGTGGTGCTTCCTTCCGTACAACTGGGCAGCTCACAGATAGAAAACGTCAGGGCCCTTGTGATCGATCTGCCAAACCAACCGAATATCGGCCTTCTGGGCATGAATTACCTCAGCCATTTCCGGATGAATATCAATACCGAGATCGGCGTCTTGACCCTGGCCCCACGATAGATCGTGATCACCACAAAAAAAGGGCAATCCATCATCATGTGATGAATCACCCTTTTAATACGACGGGATCCCGCCGAATTAGACCACCATAACATTCACCGCTGCAGGTCCCTTTGGCCCCTGTTCGATTTCGAAGGTCACCTGGTCCCCCTCTTGCAGAGTTTTAAAACCGGATCCTGTAATGCCGGAAAAATGAACGAACACATCCGGCCCATCCTCCTGCTCAATGAATCCAAAGCCTTTTTTTTCGTTGAACCACTTCACTGTCCCACTTGCCATCGCGGTACCCCCCTCTTTTCTTAAGCTTGATAATTTGACATGTTGCGATGTTCCGATACTGCAGGTGCCACATTAACAAGTGGTTCATCCCTTCAGTGCAAAACCGACCCACCGCTACCCATATAAGGGTTACAGATAACTTAATATAATATCCCGAACAGCCTTGAAATCAAGTTTTTTCTCACGGATGCACTGTTTTAATCGATTGAAACCGGGGCCCCGGCTAACAGACGACATCTCGGACGGCTTGAGTTATGCCGTAGAACTTTATGCAACCGGCGTCTATCGAAAGGATAAGTCAAACGGTAAGGCCCCTCATCGCATCGGCACTTACGGGTTCATTCGCAACATGCCCCGAATTGATAACATCTACATATCAACCGTATGGGTTAACAAACACTTTCGGCTGAAAATGTCGAAAAAGGTTTATTCTGCAGGAAATTTTATCCCGACCTCTATCATATACTCTGCTTCGCATCCATCCTAAATACTTGATAAATATCATTCTTTTCCTGGATCAAAAGTCAGTTGTATCACGCACTCAATCTCATAGGATTGTAATCCCGCGATCTAAAAGTGACTTGCAAGATATGCATAACTGTGTTTTTAGAATACAAAATGAGGTTTCATTATGCGTAATAGTGACAATCGATACGTCATCCAATCTCTGGCACGGGGCATAAAAATGCTCGAACTGTTGGCCCAGGTGGGCGAACCTTTGACCATGAGCCAACTCGCCGAAAAAATGAAGCTGAATCGACCCACTACCTACCGATTTTTGTACACCCTCAAAAACCTCAAACTGGTTGAACGGAACCCCGAATCCAAAGCCTACCAAATTGCACCCAATATTTTGAAGCTGGGTTACGGCGTATTCCAGACGTCCGATTTGTGGCAATCGGCTCACCCTTACCTTGTTGGTGCAAAGCAAAAATATGGCGAGACCTTTAATGTCTCAATATTGGACAATGCCCAAGTCCTTTACATCGATCGTGTAAAAACCCAATCAATACTATCCATCAACCTGGAAATCGGATCAAAGCTGCCGGCCTACTGCACTTCCATGGGGCGGGTTTTGCTGGCCTACTTGACGGAATCAGAAGTACGGGCGCTTCTGAAGCAAATCAAATGGAAGAAATACACACCCCAAACCATTACATCCTATAAACAGTTGCAGAGCATCTTGGAGGAAGTACGGAAAAAGGGCGTTTCGATTAACCTCGGAGAACTGGCTCTGGAGCTTTGGTCGGCTGCCGCCCCGATCCGCAACCGGGATGGAAAGGTGGTGGCCGCTGTCAATATGGCGGTGAGTGCCCTTAAGCATGAAGAACGCTATGTTGAGCAGGTTATGATTCCGGCAGTACGTGAGGTCGCCACTCAAATATCCAGCGCTATGGGCTATCTTGAGCCCTGATAGTTTTTTAACCATCCCCATCGGCTTTATACCAAAAGGGTCCGGTGGGACATGACTTGGCCCATTTAAGAGGGTCTAATAACGATTCACTCACAGAAAAAGGAGGTTAAAATGAAGCACAAGAAATGGATTGTTGGCTTACTGTTACTGGTATTAACCCTGGCTTTTATGCTGCCTACAGGACCGGCGGATGCGGCTAAACGACGTTATGTCTCTAT
>Ga0316198_10000159_pt1 | contig 30787 bp, 24 predicted proteins | sample OudBieAanoxic_MG_FD_204935 | JGI IMG/M metagenome (GOLD analysis project Ga0316198, IMG submission 204935) | Coastal sediment microbial communities from Oude Bieten Haven, Netherlands - site A anoxic | ecosystem: Environmental > Aquatic > Marine > Coastal > Sediment | place: Netherlands... | reverse complement strand
AAGCTACGGGGGTACACCTGGTCACATTCCGAACCCAGAAGTTAAGTCCGTAAACGCCGAAAGTACTTAGGGGGCAGCCCCTTGGGAGGATAGGAACTTGCCAAGTCTTTTTTTTTATTTAAGGGGATATAGCTCAGTTGGGAGAGCGCCGCACTTGCACTGCGGAGGTCAGCGGTTCGACCCCGCTTATCTCCACCAAATAAAACTTAATCAGGTACTCTGATTTTTATAAAAAAAAGCTATCAATCTTATTGATAGCTTTTTTTTATGTGTATACTATCAAAAATAAAAAGGTGACTATTACTTATTTATAACAAATTAAAGAGTGACTCATAAGTAAATTTCGCTTTGAAATAACTACTAAATAATGTGTTTCTCTAGTCGGTCAAGACTAGGTTTGGTAATCAAAAAGAGGATGATCCAAAAGGATCAGCCTCTTTAATTTAGGAAAATATTTATTTTAATCCGTCCCAATAATAACGGCTGGATGCATTCCAAACGAGATAACTGTTTAAACCTTCTACCTCAAGAGCCTTTATCTGCTCCTTTAACTCTTCTGTTCTATAACTTCTATGATTTCTAATCCAAGGAGCACTAAAACCTTGGATCCATGTTTCAATGACAGCAGGACTTTCCAGATTCTTATTTCTTAAAACCACATCTTTTGTGTAATTGTTTAATAGTAAAAATGGATTGTTATCCGGGTTTTTCAGTCCGTATGTACCATATGCATAATGAGATGGATAAGCCATAGGGTTGATAAAATCAACTACATTGGAAATAGACTCCCAATGCTGACCAATATTTTCATCAGTTTTTGAGATGCCGATCTGACCAAAAACAGACGCAGCTACATAAACTTCTTTTTTAGCTAGTTCATCATGGGCATATTTTAAAAAGCTTTGGATAACCTCAGGTTTTGTTTCTGAATAAGTGTTGTTATAGACTAATTTTGATTTTTTTTCTAGATTTTGAACTCTGTCAGGGAACCTGACATAATCAAATAAAATTTCATTGAACCCAATGCCAGCAGCTTCCTTAGCCAACTCTATATTGTAATGCCAAGCATTTCGGTTATAGGGTGACAGCCATGGAATTTTGTCTGAACTTTGGTAAGCACGGTTATATCTTTTATCAAGGATGACATCATTCTTATTGGAAACAGCGTATGCTTCATCTTTAAAGGTAGAAATCCTCCCAATAAGGTAGATATTGTTTTTCTTCAGTTTTTTTATGAATGGTTCGATTTCTTTTATCCTAGGACGAATATAGGAATCCCCCAAGGTTTTACGTGCGATAGGGGAGTCAAACAAAATCCTTCCATGATCATTTTTCACATCTAAAACAAATGCATTGATATTTGTTTTTTTAGCTAATTCAATATAATCATCTACATGATACATCCCATTGAGAGAAATATAGATAGCCTTAATATCTTCTTTAGGATTATTTTTATAGATCTGTTTATGGACAGATTTAAACTGTACATCGCCTAATTGATATAGTTCTTTGATATTGAAATCTGTATCTATCATTTTTTTTTTAAATTTTTGCTCAACTTTTTCATTGTTTTCGTCCCCCTCGGTACTTACGGGGACACTGGTTAGGACTTTGATAGTTTCAAATATTTCTTTATCTTCTAATTTAATCTCAGTGAGATACTTTTTTTCGATCCACCCCTTATAGTCAGAGTTGTTAGTGGAGATATATACCCAATTTTCTTTAATTTCTAAAACATTTACCAGGGTACCGATGATCAATGAGTTTTTAGGTTTTCCATCTATACTTTCCCTTAGAGTGGTCAATTCTGAAAGATACATAGTAGAGGGGAAGGTTGCCTCTTTCTTGCTGACTATTTCTTTTTTTGAGAAAAGATCATCTTTATTTTTAAAGATGAAAAAAGATGTCACAATGAGTATGGATGAAAAAATTATCATTTTTATTTTTCGCATGTTTATCTCCTTTTTTTATGATTTAATGTGAGTTAATTATAACATAGATAGGAGAATAAAAATCAGGGAAAAATTCCCTGATTTTTATTTTTTATTGTTTTTTATTTTTCTACATGTACATCCATTTGTGGATATGGAATAGAGATATTAGCTTTATCAAATTCAGTTTTTGCCATCTTCATAGAACAAAAATAAACATCCCAATAGTCAGCAGTATTACACCAAACCCGATATACTAAGTTAACGGATGAACTTCCATATTCGACTATTTCAACAAAAGCTTCTTGGTTTTTTAATATTTTTTCTTGAGAATTTGCAATTTCAACAAGAACTGATTTAGCTTTTTCGATGTCATCGTTGTAACCTACCCCAAATACAATATCTACCCTTCTAACTGGGTTTTTAGAGAAATTTACAAGGGTATCATTGGATAATTTTCCATTTGGAATAACAACTCTTTTGTTATCCACAGTATTTAAAAGGGTAGCAAAAATCTGAATTTCAATAACCGTTCCAGCAACTCCAGAGGCTTCAATATAGTCACCAATTTTATATGGTTTGAAGAGAATAATTAACACCCCACCGGCAAAGTTAGCTAAACTACCTTGAAGTGCAAACCCAATAGCTAAAGAAGCCGCACCTAGTACTGCTATAAAGGATGCTGTTTGAATCCCCAGTGTAGAGATGATGATAATAAATAAAAAAGTATAAAAAAGTGTGTTAACTATAGAATGTAAAAATTTCTTTAATGTAATTTCAGTATGAGCAAGTTCCATTTTCTTGTCTACCAACAGCATTAATTTACTGATGATAAACTTTCCAATAACCCATATTAATACAGCATAGAGAAGTTTAATTCCATAAGTGATAAAAAGTGTAGAAAAATAATCTACATAGTTCATAGCCTTACCTCCTAAAAATAAATTTGATCGCTAGAATTATACTGTTAAAAATATTAAATCCTTTAAAAAAATGATATATGGCAAATATTGCAATATATAGAATTGGAGTTTTAAAAATTGTATTGACAAAGAGTTAAGTGGAGTTATAAAATATAAGGTGAAAAAATATATCTATAAATAAAGGGGGAGGTATGGAGAAGATAATACTAAATATATCGGGGAATTTAGTTGGAATAAGAGTACCTTCAACGACAAGTTTTGAGATAATAGAGGACCAATTAAAGGGTATAGTTATAAAAAACTATAAATTACTTAAAACATTAAAATTTTATAAGATAGTAAATTCAAATTTTAGCGATAGTCAAATATTACAATTAGAGAAATTAATAGAGTCCATAGTAAGCCTAAAACCTTTGGGAAAAGTAGAAAAATTAAATAAAATAACAGAGAAAAAAGTAGATTTTAGATTTCATTATGGAAATTTAAGATCCGGTGAAAAAATTAATTCAGAAGCCAGTGTAATAATATTGGGAAATTTGAATCCCGGATCATATGTGAAAAGTAAAAAAAATATTTTTGTTTACGGAAAAGCCCATGGAACTCTCCATGCTGGCTGTGAAATTAATAAATATCAAAGTAGTTTTATATATATAGAAGAAGCTGAATATCCCAAAGTAAGGATAGGTGAGGTTCAGATTATGCATGAGGATAAAGAAGTGGATAAAAATATTATGTTTGAAAAAAAATTTGGGAAGATACTTATAAAGCAGATAGATAAAAACGAGATAAAAGAATTGATGAAAAAAATAGGTGTCGATTTGGTATAAAGTTGAGATAAAATAAAAATAGAGATGATACAAGGGAGAAAAAATGATTATATTAGGAATAGAAACATCGTGTGATGAAACGTCTATATCAGTGCTGAAAGATGGAAAGGAAATGTTATCTAATCATATTTCATCGCAGATAGATATACACAAGGAATATGGAGGAGTTGTTCCTGAAATAGCTTCGAGACATCATATTAAAAATATAGCCACTATAATGGAGGTCAGCTTGAAGGAAGCTGGGATAACTCTGGATGATGTGGATTATATAGCTGTAACCTATGCACCAGGTCTTATAGGAGCACTTTTAGTCGGAATATCATTTGCCAAAGGAATCTCCTATGGAAGGGACATACCTATAATACCGGTACACCACATAAAGGGACATATCTATGCTAACTTTTTGGAACACAAGGTGGAGCTTCCTGCAATTGCATTGGTGGTATCTGGTGGACATACAAATATAATATATATTGATGAAAATCATAATTTCTTTAATCTAGGAGGGACTCTAGATGATGCTGTAGGAGAATCTTATGATAAAGTATCTAGGGTGATGGGACTAGGATACCCTGGGGGACCAGTGATAGATAAATTAGCATATGAGGGAGATAAAGATAAGATCCCTATGCCAGAACCTAAAGTTGGAGGTTATGAGTTTAGTTTTTCAGGGGTTAAAACTTCGGTAATAAACTATGTAAATAAGATGAATATGAAAAAAGAGGTGTATAATCCTGCCGATATTGCAGCTAGTTTTCAAAATAGAGTAGTGGATATACTCTGTAAAAAAACCATCAAAGCAGCCATGGAAAAAGAGGTAAAGAATATCCTTATTGCAGGAGGAGTAGCAGCTAATTCATTGTTGAGGAAGGAATTATTGGAAAGATCAAAATTAGAGGGTATAAAAGTCTTTTATCCATCTATGAAATTATGTACCGACAATGCTGGTATGATTGCAGCAGCAGGCTATTATAAATTGATGCATGGTGATTCAGATAAGATATTTGCTGATTTAAAATTAAATGGAGTAGCAAATATGGGAATAGAGGAAGATTAAGAGTTGAAAAGAGGTGATCAATATATTGATCACCTCTTTTTTTCTCGTTATCATTTAATAATTAGAGTTAATTGATTTGGATTTGTAGACATAGAAGTCAGATCGATCTGTTTGTAATAGCCGTAGGATGTTACCTCTATATTTATATTTTTTTTATCTTCAGGGAATTCTAATAATAAAAACCCGTTGGTATCAGTTTTATAAGCTATACCTTCTATGATGACTTCTTGGTTACTCACTGGTGTTTTAGAACTGTTTAGAAGTTCTAAGTGAATTTGGATCTTTCGGTTTTCTAAAATAATGTTTTTATTGATCACGTCTTCCTTTGTCAGTATAAAAACATCGGAATAATAATATTTATAAGATTGGGCTCCTACACTGATAAAATAACTGTTATTTATCTTGATGTCGGAAAATTCATAGTATCCATTTGGATTGGAGATAGTGTTTGCCACGACTTCTCCCTCTTGATTTCTAAGGGTCAGATGGAGACTGCCTAGAGGGATAAAACTATCACCTACTATTCCAGAGATATTAGAAAGGTATGGTGTCAGAGAAATATTTAATCCAGAAATAGTGGAAAAACGCTCTAACTTTGTCACAACACCAAAGGCTTTATATCCATCTTTCTGTACCTTTATAAATAGTAGACCTGGTAAGGTAGATGTGGAAAAATTTCCAAAGTCATCACTTTTTAAACGGATTATTTTTTCGCCGTTCTTCACCATAATATCAGCATTTGAAATAGGGATACCTCTGTTGTCTACAACAATACCTTCGATATTACTGAGGAGTTCTTCTGTATTAAGGCTAAGGTTATAAATTTCTTTTGGGGCAGTAAAATCATAGATTAAATTTTGATTTTTTTCTAGAATAAATCCGGGTTTTTTAAGGGTTATTTTATATTTTTGCGGAGGTATACTCATAGAAAATTCACCTGCAAAGTTACTCATAGTTTCATAGGCATTGTTATCTACATCTGTAAATAAAATTTTGGCTCCTCCAATAAATTGGTCTTGATTCTTTATAACACCAAGGACAGTAGCATGGACAGATGGTATGGATATGACTATATTTTTATTAACAGTGGAATTAAGTTTAATACCTCTAAAATAAAGATCGGAATAAAATCTATCTTCAATCATAAAGTCATAAATTCCATCATCTAGCTCAATGGGAATAAAGGTATCTTTAAGTTTGATTTTTGTTATTATCTTACCTTCCTGAAAAATTACAAGGGTAATATCTTTAGGTGGTATCACCTTACCGATACTGTCTTTATAGAATTTGATTCCCTTATTTTTAGACACGTTTCCAAGGATAAAAAACTTATTTTTAGGGATATCTATATCTATAAAAAAATGTTCAGACTTGTCTTTAAAATTTAATATCTGCTTATTTTTTTTAGAGTTCTTTGCTGAAAATATAAACTCATAAGTCCCTGCTAAAAATTCTATGGATTTGAAACCTCCTAAAAAAGGAACTTTGGTGTAACTCCTTGCTCCAACCTCACGATATTCGATTAATCCGCTGTTTACTGGAAATTCAAATGTAACGTAGGAAATATTTAATTTTTTCATAACTAGAGAAAAGTTTTGAATCTCATCTTTGGAGTTTTTCAAGGTGAGAACTTCTTCTTTATAACCTTCTTTAGAAATTGAAATATTTAGGATCTCTTCTAAAGTGTCAAAAGTAACGCGACCCTTTGAATCACTTATTTTAACTTGATTATTGATATTTACAATGACTTCTTTTAGGGAAGTCGTATCTTCTCCTGTTATGGTGATTGTAATAGAATAAGAAGTAATGCTGAATAGTACTATAAATAAAAGTATTAATTTTTTCATCAGGTGCCTCCATGTTGGACTGTTTTATTAAATTATACATTATATATACCTTATTGAGTAATAATATTTTAAAATTTCCAAGGCTTATCTTTGGGAACAAATAAAAAAATAATTAATGCTCAGCAAAAATAACTAATTTGTTGAGAAGGATTGAAAAAAGATCTTAATGTGGTATAATTATGATTGAACTAAAAAAATAAGGATGATAATTATGAGAGAAATGAATCATTTGGATTTATTGGATGAAAAAGAAAAAAAAATGAATCAGTTGTACAGTATTCAGCATCAAAAAAAATACTATTTAGGTGAATATAGGGAGCGGGTAATATTAGCTTTAAAAATAGATCAATTAGTGGAAGATGAGATCTATTCCGAGGTAGTAGAAGCTATGAAAAGTGATAGTGCTAAGCTTTTGAAATTAAGGAGAGATGTGGGACTTAAATATCTAAAACCTTATATAAAGGAAGCTGAAAGATTGGAGTTTAGATATGAACTTATTGATGGTCTTAGCTATATGGGAGATATAGGGCTTATAGTGGTTTCAGACAAAGCTTTGGATAATGAAGAGGACGAATTGGTTGTAAGAGATATGGATCAGGATTTTTTAGATGTGGAATTAGGGTATGAATTTTCTAAAAATCAAAATAAAAGCATCTGTAATGAGTGTTATCTCAAAATTGAGGACAAATTACCTAGTTATTTGAATAAATTTAAAAGGCTTAATATTATAGATAAATTATTAGGAACTAACTGTCCGGTATGCAGAGATCGGAAAAAATTAGGAGGAAATGAATAAGGATGATAGGAGCTTTTAAAATAAAGGGTGGGAATCCACTCAATGGAACATTGGAAGTGAGTGGAGCAAAAAATGCAGCGCTGCCAATAATAACAGCAACAATAATAGAAAAAGGAACACATATTTTACACAATGTACCAAACCTGAGAGATATCGGGACTTTGATGAAGTTATTGGAAAGCTTGGGATTAAAAACTGAAAAAATAGGAAGCAACAGTTATAAGATTATAAATAATGGATTGACTAATTTAGAAGCTGAATATGACCTAGTAAAAAAAATGAGAGCATCATTTTTAGTTATGGGTCCCATGTTAGCTCATGCAAATAGTGCTAAAGTATCTCTTCCAGGAGGATGTGCAATTGGTTCTAGACCTGTAGATTTACATCTAAAAGGATTTGAAGGGTTAGGAGCTAAAATTGAAATGGCCCATGGATATTTAGAAGCTAAAGCTGAAAAATTAGTTGGAGGACACATTGTCTTAGATTTTCCTAGTGTAGGAGCTACGGAAAATATTGTAATGGCCGCTGTAAAAGCAGAGGGAACAACTATTTTAGAAAATGTAGCTAGGGAACCTGAGGTAGATGACCTATGTAACTACTTGGTTGCCATGGGAGCAAAGATCGAAGGAATTGGTACAGGAAAGCTCACAATAGTTGGTGTAGAAAAATTGACTCCAGTGGAATATTCTATCATGCCAGACAGGATAGAGGCTGGAACTTATATGGTTCTTTCAGTTTTATTTGACGGAAAGATAAAAGTTAAAGGAGCTGTTAAAGAGCATTTAGGAAGTTTTGTTGCAAAACTTGAAGAGATGGGAGTAAGGGTGAATTTTGACGGCGATCTAGTTACAATAGAGGCCAAGATGGAGGATTTAAAACCTGTAATTATAAAAACAGCTCCTCATCCAGGATTTGCTACCGATCTGCAGGCTCAATTTATGACATTGTTAGCATTAGTTTTAGGAAGCAGTGAGATAAAGGAAACTATATTCGAAAATAGATTTATGCAAGTCCCGGAATTAAACAGAATGGGAGCAGATATCCACATAGATAATAATGTGTCTATAATAAAAGGTGTGGAAGAATTTAGTAGTGCAGAAGTGATGGCAAGTGATTTAAGAGCAGGAGCAGCACTTATTATGGCAGCATTAAAAGCTAAAGGTGAAACTATAGTAACTAGAATATACCATGTAGACAGAGGGTATGAAGAGATAGAGAAAAAACTACAAAAGATAGGTGCAGATATAGAAAGGATTAAGGTGGAGATGTAATAATGGAAAAAATAATAGGAATCAATGCTGTAAATGAAGCTATAGAATCTAATGTAAACATTGAATACATAGAGATATTTACAGGTGTCAGACCTGAACAGGTAGCTAAGTTAAAAACTAAGGCCAGCAAGAAAAACATAGTTGTAAAGGCTGGAAAGAAAAAACTTGAAAATTCTCAGGGGGTGGTGGCTTATATAAGTGACTATGACTACTATATAACTTTTAAAGAATTTTTGGAAAGTGCTGTGAAGGAAGAAAAATCAACTGTACTTATTTTAGACGGAGTACAGGATCCTAGAAATTTTGGTGCATTAATCAGGAGTGCAGAGATTTTTGGTGTGAAAGGGATAATAATTCCTGAAAGAAACTCGGTAAAGATAAACGAAACTGTGGTAAAAACCTCAACAGGAGCCATAGAACACGTGAATATTATTAAGGTAAAGAATATATCTGAAACAATTGATGAATTAAAAAAGTATGATTTCTGGGTCTATGGTGCAGAAGGAAGTGCAAAAAAATATTATCACGAAGAAAATTATCCTGCTAAAACGGCTCTAATTTTAGGTAGTGAGGGGTTTGGAATAAGGAAGAAAGTCAGGGAACATTGTGATATTTTAATAAAAATACCTATGAAAGGGAAGATAAATTCATTGAATGTATCGGTTGCAGGTGGAATTCTACTATCGGAAATATCAAAAAATCGATAATAAATCAATAGGGTTATCTTTAATGGGTTTTAACGGGGGTAAAAATTTTGAGAGAGAGAGCGAGATTTGAAGTTACTGAAGAAATATTAGAGGAAGCAAAAGGTGGAAATGAGGAAGCTGTAGGGAAGGTAGTGGAAAACTATAAAGGTTTTGTTATGATGAATGCCAAGAACTATTTTTTACTGGGCGCTGAAAGAGATGACCTTATTCAAGAGGGGATGATTGGGCTGTTAAAGGCCATTAGAGCATATGATACCGAAAAAGCGGCATCATTTAAAACTTTTGCCACAATTTGTGTTAAAAGGCAGATAATTACAGCTATAAAAAAAGCCAACTCCAACAAGAATAGAGCATTGAATACATCTATTGGTATAGAAAATGAAAATAAGGAAACTAATAGGGAGATAGAATATTTTAGGGGTTTAAAATCTTATCAATCGTATAATCCAGAAGAACTGGCTCTGTCTAAGGAGCAGGTGAATGGGTTAAAAAATTACCTGGAAAGAAAGTTGAGTCCACTGGAAACTTCTGTTTTTAGATATATGGTAAAGGGATATCCGTATAAAGAGATAGCGGAAAAAATGGGTGAAAAAGTAAAGGCAGTAGATAATGCCATCCAAAGGATAAAAAGAAAAAGTGAGTTATGGCTGGATACATATAAAGGATTAAGTTAGGCTGCTGCCTACCTTAATCCTTTATGGTATAAACAAAAATATGTAAATAATAATAGAGTGGGAGCGTAGTAGATGAGAGAATATATGTTTAATGAAATAGAAAAAAACTTACAACAGACATGGGATGAAAAAAAAATATTTGAGACAAAAAATAAAGTAGAAGGAAAAGAGAATTATTACGTGTTGGAGATGTTACCTTTCCCGTCGGGAAAACTGCATATGGGACATGTAAGAAATTATACTATAGGTGATGTAATCGCCAGGTATAAAACTATGAAGGGGTATAACGTTCTTCACCCAATGGGTTGGGATTCATTTGGACTGCCAGCAGAAAATGCGGCTATTCAAAATGGTGCACATCCTGCCACTTGGACGGTAAAAAACATAGAATATATGAAGGATCAATTAAAGATGTTAGGATTTTCATATGATTGGGACAGAGAAATAGCTTCTTATAAGCCAGATTATTATAAGTGGAATCAATGGATCTTTAAAAAAATGTATGAAAATGATTTAGTATATAGAAAAAAATCTACAGTTAATTGGTGCCCTAAGTGTGATACTGTCTTAGCCAATGAACAGGTAGAAGATGGTAAGTGTTGGAGACACGGGGACACAGATGTTATTCAAAAAGAGCTGACTCAATGGTTCTTTAAGATAACTGAATATGCAGATGAATTATTAAAGGGTCATCAAGAGATAAAAGAAGGGTGGCCGGAAAAGGTAATTACTATGCAGAAAAACTGGATAGGTAAATCTTTTGGTACTGAAATAGCCTTTAATTTGGAAGGGTCTGATGAAAAATTACCTATGTTTACTACTAGAATAGAAACTCTGTATGGTGTGACATATTGTGTGATAGCTCCAGAACATCCAATGGTAGCAGAGATATTAGCAGAAAAACCTGAGATCAAAGATGCGGTAGATGCTATGAAAAACGAAGATATGATAGCTAGAACTGCAGAGGGTAAGGAGAAAAATGGAGTATTTACAGGTAGATATTTGATCAATCCAGTAAATGGTGAGAAAGTTGAACTTTGGATAGCTGACTATGTACTTATGAACTATGGAACAGGAGCTGTTATGGCTGTACCTGCTCATGATGAAAGAGATTTTGCTTTTGCTAAAAAATATGATCTACCTGTGAAAGTGGTAATAAATCCTATAGAGAAAAAAACTAAAGAAGAGATAAAAATAGATGTAAATGAAATGGAAAATGCATTTATTGGTAAAGGTATCATGACAAACTCTGATAAATTTGACGGTATTTCATCTAAAGAAGCTTTGACTAAAGTAGCAGAACATGTAGAAGAATTAGGATTTGGAGAAAGAACAGTAAAATATAGGTTGAAAGATTGGGGAGTATCTAGACAAAGATATTGGGGAACTCCTATTCCAGCTATCTACTGCAATAAATGTGGAATAGTGATGGAAAAAGATGAAAATCTACCAGTTAAACTGCCTATGGATATTGAATTTTCAGGAAATGGAAATCCATTGGAGACATCGGAAGAGTTCAAAAATGCGACTTGTCCAACATGTGGAGGAGCTGCAACAAGGGAAACAGACACAATGGATACCTTTGTGGATTCATCTTGGTACTATCTAAGATACTGTGATCCAAAAAATACAGATCTACCTATTGATAAAGATATAGCAGACAACTGGTCTCCTGTAGACCAATATATTGGAGGAGTAGAACATGCTGTAATGCATCTACTATACTCTAGATTTTTCCACAAGGTACTTAGAGATATGGGATTACTATCTACAGATGAGCCTTTTAAGAGATTATTAACTCAAGGGATGGTCTTAGGTCCGTCATACTATGAAAAGAGTACGGGGAAATATTTATATCAAAGTGAAACAGAGACAAAAAATGAAAAATCATATTCTAAAGCTACAGGTGAAGAGCTGGCAGTGAAGGTTGAAAAGATGTCTAAATCCAAAAATAATGGGGTAGATCCATTACATATGATTACTGAATATGGAGCAGATGCTGCCAGATTATTTACAATGTTTGCAGCACCACCAGAAAAGGAGTTAGAATGGAATGAAAATGGGTTGGCTGGATCATCGAGATTCTTAAATAGAGTTTGGAGAATGGTTGTTGAAAATAAAGGATATTTTGAAACAGGAAGTATAGATTTAGAGAAAGTTTCTAAAGCAGATAAAAATGTGATTATGAAGTTACATCAAACGATTAAAAAAGTAACTGCATCTATCGAGGATAATTATCACTTCAATACCTCTATTGCGGCTAATATGGAACTTATAAATGAGCTGCAGGATTTTAAAGCAAATATATTAGATAATGGAGAAACAACCAGTGAATCTAAAAAGGTATTTACAGAAACTGTAAGAACTATGATAATAATGTTATCACCGTTTGTTCCTCATATTACCGATGAATTATGGGTAGAATTAGGAGAAACAGGGCACTTGTTCGAAATGGCTTGGCCGACTCATGTGGAGGAGCTGACTATATCCGATGACGTGCAGATAGGTGTGCAGGTAAATGGTAAATTAAGAGCTACCTTGGATGTTTCTAGAACTATCACAAAGGAAGAGTTGGAAGCCTTGGCTTTGGCGGCTCCCAATGTGATTAAGTTTACAGAAGGTAAAGCTATAGTGAAAAAGATAGTTGTTCCAGGGAGAATAGTAAATATAGTGGTAAAATAAAAAAAAAGGAGGAATCAGTTATGAAGAGAATTTTAGTTGTATTGATGTTTACTGTGATGTCGTTAAACGCCTTAGCTCTAGATATGTGGGTAAAAGGTGGAGTCGTTCAAGGTACAGGAAGTAAACAGATGGAAGATCCAGGTTATAATGCTGGGTTGGAGTTTAGCCAGGGGTTCTTAGGTTTTGTAGATCTAGGAGCAGGTGTAGCTTATAATGGAAATTTAAAATATGATAATTCCTCGGTGCAGAAAAATATTGGATATGATCTGGCTCCTGTATATGTATTTGCCAAGTTTAATATCATACCGGTAGCTGTAAAACCATATGTAGTGGCTAGACTGGGGAAAAACTTTGTGGTAAATGATGATACAAATTATAATGGGGAATCTGAAGCTGATGGTGGTGCCTATGGAGCTGTGGGAGTAGGTATAGAATTTTTAAGCTCTTTCCAAGGAGAACTCCTTTACTCAATCTCTGAAGTGAAAAATAATCCTAGTGGAAAAGATAATGTAGAGATGGTGTCGCTGACTTTAGGGTATAATTTCTGGTAAGAAAAAAATTAACAGTAAACTAATTTTTTTCTAAGATTGTTCTAAGATAACAGTGGTAATATATCTACATGAAAAGTAGTAACTTTTTCATAACTCTCTCCGAACCCTTGATTTTTTCAAGGGTTCTTTTAATTGTTTTTGAGCCTGAATTCATATAAGAAACCACGAGGAAACGTGGGTTTTATAGGGGGAGTTAAAGGGGTAAAAAAAAACACAGAAAAGATATAAAAAAACTTTGAAAATTATTGACTTTTTGTATTATGTATGATATCATTATCTATGTTTGTGAGCGAATTTTTGGCTCATGCACCACAATTGAAATTGTGGGAGGATAGCAATTCCGATATGATGAGTGGAGGTGTAAAGAAATGAGAGTAAACATTTTAATGGAATGTACAGAATGTAAGAGAAGAAACTACAGTACTTCTAAAAACAAAAAAAACACGGATGGTAGAATTGAATTAAAAAAATTCTGTAAGTGGGATAAAAAAGTAACTGTGCATAAAGAAACTAAGAAGTAATTCTTGGAAAGACATAGCTTAACAACATGCAGTTCAGTGGCTCAATTGGTAGAGTAACGGTCTCCAAAACCGTGGGTTTAGGGTTCGAGTCCCTACTGGACTGCCATTTTATACTTTAAGGTGGTTAATATGAATACTTTGTTACAGAACGTTAAGACTGAATATAAGAAAGTCGTATGGCCTAACAAAGATGAAACTGTTAAGTCAACGTTACTAGTTGCAGCTATGAGTGTCGCGGTAAGTATCTATGTAGGTGCTTTTGACGTGATAGCTTCGAGGATACTTAAGATGATGGGTACCTTTTTTGGAGGGTAATTTATGGAAAGAACAATAGAAAAAAAATGGTATATGATTCATACGTATTCCAGTTATGAAAAAAAAGTGAAAGCTGACTTAGAAAAAAGAATTCAGACACTTGAATTGACAGATAAAGTTTTTAGAATTGTGGTTCCTGAAGAAGAAATAAAAGAAATTAAAAACGGTAAAGAAAAAATCGTTTTTAGGAAATTATTTCCAGGTTACGTAATGATAGAGATGGAAGCAGTTAGAGAAGAGACAAACGATGGTATATGGTACAGTGTTGACTCTGATGCATGGTATGTAATCAGAAACACTAACGGTGTAACAGGATTTGTTGGTATTGGATCTGATCCTATCCCTATGGAAGATGAGGAAGTAACTACTATCCTTAGATTCTTAGGAGAAGAAGGAGAGGAAAAACCAGAACCTAAGGAAGAGATCATATTAGATTTCGTAATTGGGGATATGGTAGAACTGCTTGAGGGCGGTTTTGTTGGAAGTGTTGGAGAAGTTAATAATATTGACTTAGAACATGGAAAAGTAAAAATAATGATAGATATGTTTGGTAGAATGACTCCTGTAGAGATTGGGGTAAATGAAGTTAAGAAAGTAATGACTTAATTAGAATAACTAACAATCTTTTCAAAGGTGGGAGAGTAAATCATTAAAACCACAAGGAAATTATGGAGGTAGCAAAAAATGGCAAAAGACGTAATCGGATTAATTAAATTACAATTACAAGCAGGGAAAGCAAACCCGGCACCACCAGTTGGACCAGCATTAGGTCAACATGGTGTAAACATTATGGAATTCTGTAAAGCATTCAACTCAAAAACTCAAGATAAGGCTGGATTTATAATACCGGTAGAGATCAAAGTTTATTCTGATAGATCTTTCACATTCGTATTAAAGACTCCACCTGCATCAGACTTATTAAAGAAAGCAGCTGGAATTAAATCAGCAGCTGGAAATTCAAAGACTGAAGTTGCTGGAACAGTAACTAGTGCACAAGTTCAAGAGATTGCTGAAACTAAAATGGTAGACTTAAACGCTGGATCATTAGAAGCAGCTATGAGCATCATTGCAGGATCTGCAAGATCAATGGGAATCAAAATAGAAGGTTAATCTTAATTTAATATTTTAAATTTCAATATATATCACATTGTTGATAATTAAGTGGTAGGACGCAAGTTCGCTTAAGCCACATAAGGAGGAAAAGTAATAATGGCAAACAAAAAAGCTAAAAAATACGTAGAAGCTGCTAAATTAGTAGAGACTGGTAAATTATATGAAGTTAAAGATGCATTAGAATTAGTTGCAAAAACTAAAACTGCAAATTTCGTAGAAACTGTTGAAGTTGCATTAAGATTAGGAGTAGATCCTAGACATGCTGACCAACAAGTAAGAGGAACTGTAGTATTACCTCATGGTTCTGGTAAGACAACTAAAGTATTAGTAATCACTCAAGGTGAAAACATGCAAAAAGCATTAGATGCAGGAGCAGATTATGCAGGAGCAGAAGAATATATCGAGCAAATCCAAAAAGGTTGGTTTGATTTTGATGTAGTAATCGCTACACCAGACATGATGCCTAAGTTAGGAAAATTAGGTAGAACTTTAGGAACTAAAGGTTTAATGCCTAATCCTAAATCAGGAACTGTAACTACTAACGTAGAGCAAGCAGTATCTGAATTCAAAAGAGGAAAACTTGCATTCAGAGTAGACAAATTAGGATCTATTCATGTAGGAATTGGAAAAGTAGATTTCACAGATGAGCAAATTGAAGATAACTTCAAAGCATTCATGGCAGAAATCGAAAGATTAAAGCCATCAGCAGCTAAAGGTCAATACCTTAGAACTGTAGCTTTATCATTAACTATGGGACCTGGAATCAAAATTGATCCTATCCTAGTTTCTAAATATTTAGAAACTAAATAATTAAAGTTTAACTTTTTTTAAACTATAAATTGAACTAAAGACAGTAGGTGGTGAAAGCCGTAAATCCTACCGAGGTTTATACAGTTTTGAATACAAAGCTTATAACCTCACCTATCAGAAATGATCTCTGTCTTTACTAAACCTTTAGGCAGAGATTATTTTAATTTAAAGAGGAGGTGACTAGAAGAATGGCAACTGAAGCGAAAAAATTAGTAGTAGCAGAATTAGCTCAAAAAATCAAAGACGCTAAAACAATCGTACTTGTTGATTATCAAGGTATCAATGCAAAAGATGATACTGAAGTTAAGAAACAATTAAGAGAATCTGGATCTGAATACTTAGTAGCTAAGAATAGATTATTCAAAATAGCTTTAACTGAGGCAGGTGTAACGGATTCATTTGACGATCTTTTAGAGGGAACTACAGCATTTGCGTTTGGATATGAAGATGCAGTAGCACCAGCTAAAGTGGTTTACGAATTTGGTAAAGAGAAAAAAGATTTATTTAACATCAAAGGTGGTTACTCTGAAGGGAAAAGAGTTGAAGTTTCTGAAATAGAAGCATTAGCAACTTTACCATCAAGAGACGCATTATTATCTATGATATTAAATGGAATGTTAGGACCAATCAGAAAGTTAGCATACGGTATCGTAGCTATCGCTGATCAAAAAGAAGAGGCGTAATTCTCTGCTTTAAAATATGATCATTAGATCAAATAAATTAAGAATATTAAGGTATAGCCACGAGCTTACCAAATAAAAATTAGGAGGAACATTAAAATGGCATTTAACCAAGAAACTTTCATCGCTGATTTAGAAGCAATGACTGTATTAGAATTAAAAGAAGTAGTTGAAGCATTAGAAAATCACTTTGGAGTAACAGCAGCAGCACCAGTAGCAGTAGCAGGAGCAGCAGCAGCAGAAGAAGAGCAAACTGAATTTGATGTAATCATCACATCTCCAGGAGCTAAGAAAATAGCTGTAATCAAAGAATTAAGAGCTATCACTGGATTAGGTCTTAAAGAAGCAAAAGCACTAGCTGAAGAAGCTGGCGGAAAAGTTAAAGAAGGAGTTTCTAAAGAAGAAGCAGCTGATGTTGTAGCTAAATTAGAAGCAGCTGGAGCAGTAGTAGAAGTTAAGTAATTAACTCTCTAAGTCCAAAATTGACTAATTGAATAAAATAGGGCACTCTTTTAGCTTAGAGTGCCCTATTTAATCATTGAAAAAGTAAAAAAAATATAAAATAAATTTATCAAAGATTAATAGTTCATATATTGGGCAGTGATGAAAATCGGCCCAAGGTATTAACTATTAATTTTCAATGATATAAAGATAAGGAGCGTGAATTGATGACAAAGCTTATTAAAAGAACTAGTTTTGGAAGAATAAAAGAGAGAGGTACAATGCCTCATTTCTTAGAATTCCAATTAAACTCGTATGAGGACTTTTTACAGGCTAAAAAAGATCCTACTTCAAGAGAGAACAAGGGATTAGAGGCAGCCTTTAAGGAGATATTTCCAATAGAATCTTCTAATGGTGACATTAAATTAGATTATGTAGGGTATGAGTTACATGAAAATGAACCTCCGCTAAATGACGAATTAGAGTGTAAAAAAAGAGGGAAAACTTTTTCATCTTCTTTAAAAGTTAGACTTAGATTAGAAAATAAAAAAGCAGGGAACGAAATACAAGAAAGTTTAGTTTACTTTGGAGAGATTCCAAGAATGACTGAATATGCTACATTCATAATAAACGGTGCAGAAAGAGTCGTAGTTTCACAACTACACAGATCACCAGGTGTATCTTTTACAAAGGAAGTAAATATCCAAACAGCTAAAGATATGTTCACTGGGAAGATAATTCCATACAAAGGAACTTGGCTGGAATTTGAAACTGACAAAAATGACTACTTAAATGTAAAAATAGACAGAAAGAAAAAGGTATTAGCACCTGTTTTCTTAAAGGCAGTAGATTTCTACGAGACTAATGCAGAAATAATGGAAGATCTATTAGAAACTAGAGTAAAAGATCTTACAGTATACTATGAAAAGTACTCTAACAGAGACGAATTGTTATCTGTTCTTAGAACTAAGATAGAAGGAAGTTTCATAAAGGTAGACGTTTACGATGAAGAAACTGGAGAGATCATCTTAGAAGCAGAGAGTGTTATAGATGAAATGACAGTAGAAAAGATCATAGATGAAAAATTAGAAACTCTTACTTACTGGGAAGTTAAACCTGAAGATAAGGTATTAGCTAATTCATTATTAGATGATACAACTGAAAATTCAGATGACGCTGTAATGGAAGTGTTTAAAAAGTTAAGACCAGGAGACATGGTAACTGTAGATTCAGCTAGATCTCTTATTAGACAAATGTTCTTCAATCCGCAAAGATATGACTTTGCTTCAGTTGGAAGATACAAGATGAACAAGAGATTAAAATTAGAAGTTGCAGAAGACATAGTTGTATTAACTAAAGAAGATGTAATGGCTACTATCAAATATGCAATAGGATTATATGGTGGAGACGGACATACAGATGATATAGATAATCTTTCTAACAGAAGGGTAAGAGGAGTAGGAGAACTACTTCATATGCAAATCAGATCAGGCTTAGCTAAGATGAACAAGATGGTAAAGGAAAAAATGACTGTACAAGATGCATCTGCACTTACACCGCAATCATTATTAAATACTAGACCTCTTAATGCACTTATCTTAGACTTCTTCGGATCAGGTCAATTATCACAATTCATGGACCAATCTAATCCATTGGCAGAATTAACTCATAAGAGAAGAATATCTGCATTAGGACCTGGAGGTCTTTCGAGAGAAAGAGCAGGATTTGAGGTTAGAGACGTACATGATTCACATTATGGAAGAGTTTGTCCAATAGAAACTCCAGAGGGACCAAACATCGGACTAATAGGTTCTTTAGGAACTTATGCTAGGGTAAATAAGTATGGATTTATGGAAACTCCATATGTAAAAGTAACAGATGGAAAAGCTGATTTCGATGATATCAGATATTTAGCAGCAGACGAAGAAGAAGGATTATTTATCGCCCAAGCCGATACTGTAATGGATGAAGAAACAAACGAAATCACTGGTGATGGACTATGTAGATTTGGACATGAAGTTGTATGGGTAGACGGTAAAAAGATAGATTATTTAGATGTATCACCTAAGCAAGTAGTATCTGTATCAGCTGGATTAATTCCTTTCTTAGAGCATGATGATGCCAATAGAGCATTAATGGGATCAAACATGCAAAGACAAGCAGTACCTTTACTTAGAGGAGAAGCTCCATTTGTTGGAACTGGTCTTGAGAGAAAGGTAGCGATAGACTCAGGAGCCGTTGTTGTTTCTAGAACAACTGGTGAAGTAACTACTTTAGACGCCAGCAAGATAATAATAACTGAAAAAACAAAGAGTGGATCTAAAGACCACGTATATAAAATGTTAAACTTTGAAAGATCTAACCAAGCTATGTGTTTACATCAAACACCATTAGTAAACATGGGTCAAAAAGTAGAAGTGGGAACTATCTTAGCAGATGGTCCATCTACAAAGGGTGGAGACTTAGCACTTGGAAGAAATATCTTGATGGCATTTATGCCTTGGGAAGGATATAACTTCGAGGATGGAATCTTGATATCTGACAGACTTAGAAAGGAAGATGTATTTACTTCACTTCATATAGAAGAGTATGAAGTAGATGCTAGATCTACTAAGTTAGGAGATGAAGAGATAACTAGAGAGATCCCTAATGTAGGAGATGAAGCTCTTAGAAACCTAGATGAAAGAGGAATCATAAGAGTCGGAGCAAAAGTAGGACCAGGAGATATCTTGGTAGGAAAGACTACTCCAAAAGGAGAGACTGAACCACCTGCAGAAGAAAAATTACTCCGTGCTATCTTTGGTGAAAAAGCCAGAGACGTAAGAGATACATCACTTAAGATGCCTCACGGTTCTAAAGGTACAGTAGTAGAGATCTTGGAATTAGCTAGAGAAAATGGAGATGAATTAAAGGCTGGGATCAATAGATCTATCAGAATATTTATCGCTGAAAAGAGAAAGATAAACGTAGGAGATAAAATCTCTGGACGTCATGGAAATAAAGGGGTAATCTCAAGAGTATTACCTGCAGAAGATATGCCATTCTTAGAGGATGGAACACATGTTGATATCGTACTTAACCCACTAGGGGTACCATCACGGATGAATATCGGGCAAGTACTAGAGGTACATTTAGGACTAGCTCTTGGATTTATGAAAGATGAAGATGGAGATCAAGGTGTATATATCGAAACTCCAGTATTTGATAGTGGAGATAAAGAGTCTGGTGGACATGAGGCAACTATAAAAAATTACCTAGAGGAAGCTGGTTTCGACAGATCTGGTAAGGTAAACTTAATAGACGGAAGAACAGGACAACCATTTGATAATCCTGTAACTGTTGGACGTATGTATATCCTTAAACTTCACCATTTAGTTGAAGACAAGATGCATGCTAGAGCAATTGGACCATACTCATTAGTAACACAACAGCCATTAGGTGGAAAAGCACAATTTGGTGGGCAAAGACTAGGAGAGATGGAAGTTTGGGCACTTGAGGCATATGGAGCTTCTAGCATCTTGCAAGAGATGTTAACGGTAAAATCAGATGACGTTATGGGTAGAACTAAGACCTATGAAGCTATCGTTAAAGGTGAAGAGATGCCAGAACCAAGTTTACCAGAATCATTTAAAGTATTATTAAAAGAATTCCAAGCTTTAGCATTGGATATTGAATTATTTGATACAGAAGGTAACGTAATAGATGTTTCAAGTGACTTAGCAAAAGAGGAGATCATTACTGAATTCTCATTGGCTGACTTAAAAGAAGAAGATAAATCAAACTAATAGTTTGAAAATATAGATAGGGTTAGAACAAGAATACAGTGTGGAAATTTTAATTTCCACACTGAAACCTTCCCTTATAAAAAGCTTATTTTTGAAAAGATTTAATTAAGGAGGCTATTTAATAGTATGGGTATAAAAAACTTCGAAAAAATTAGAATTAAACTTGCATCCCCAGAGAAGATCCAGGAGTGGTCATTTGGAGAGGTAACAAAACCAGAAACAATAAACTATAGAACATTAAATCCTGAATTTGATGGTTTATTCTGTGAAAGAATATTCGGACCAACAAAGGACTGGGAATGTGCTTGTGGAAAATACAAGAGAATGAGATACAAAGGTCTTGTATGTGAAAAGTGTGGGGTTGAAGTAACTAAATCAAAGGTAAGAAGAGAAAGAATGGGACACATTCAATTAGCTGCACCAGTAGCACATATCTGGTACTCTAAGGGAACTCCTAATAAGATGGCTCTTTTAATCGGTATATCTCCAAAGGAATTAGAATCGGTACTTTACTTTGCTAGATACTTAGTATTAAGCCCTGCTGATACTGGTTTAGAAGTTGGGAAAATATTGACTGAGAGAGAATATAAATTATTCAGACAGCAGCACGGAAAAGCTTTTGAAGCTAAAATGGGTGCTGAAGGAATATTAAAATTATTAGAAAGAATTGATCTTAAAAAATTATCTAAAGAATTAGAGAAGGATTTTGAAGAGGTTACTTCTGCTCAAAAAAGAAAAAAATTAGTGAAGAGATTAAAAGTTGTAAGAGACTTATTATCTTCTAAAAATAGTCCTGCTTGGATGATACTTAAGAGTGTTCCTATCATTCCTGCTGATCTTAGACCAATGGTACAATTAGATGGTGGAAGATTTGCTACTTCAGACTTAAATGATCTATACAGAAGAGTAATCAACAGAAATAACAGATTAAAGAAGTTACTCGATATTGGTGCACCTGAGATCGTAGTAAAAAATGAAAAAAGAATGCTGCAAGAAGCTGTGGATGCCCTTATCGACAACGGTAGAAGAGGTAAACCAGTAGTAGCTCAAAATAATAGAGAGTTAAAGTCATTATCAGATATGCTTAAAGGTAAGCAAGGAAGATTCAGACAAAACTTATTAGGAAAACGTGTGGACTACTCAGCAAGATCGGTAATCGTAGTAGGACCAACGTTAAAACTACATGAATGTGGAATTCCTAAAAAGATGGCATTGGAACTATACAAGCCATTTATCATGAGAGAATTAGTAAAGAGAGAGATCGCTGGAACTATTAAGACTGCTAAGAAATTAGTAGAAGATGCAGATGACTGTGTATGGGAAGTAATTGAAGATGTAATCGCTGATCATCCAGTATTATTGAACAGAGCCCCAACACTGCATAGATTATCTATCCAAGCTTTCCAACCAGTATTAATCGAAGGTAAAGCAATTAGATTACATCCATTGTCATGTGCAGCATTTAATGCCGACTTCGATGGAGACCAAATGGCAGTACATTTAGTATTATCACCTGAATCTATCATGGAAGCAAAAACTCTTATGATGGCTTCAAATAATATTATAGCACTATCAAATGGTGAACCTATAGCTGTACCATCTCAAGATATGGTAATGGGTTGTTTCTATATGACCAAAGAAAAACCAGGTGCTAAAGGGGAAGGAATGAACTTCTCAAATAAGAACCAGGCTATCACAGCTTACCAGAATAATATCATCGAAACTCACGCACTTGTTAATGTAAGAATGGGCGAAGGCGAAGATAGAAAGATGGTAAATACAACTGTGGGAAGACTTTTATTCAATGCACTATTACCACATGAAGCTAAGAGATATGATGTAACATTTGGTAAGAAGCAGTTAAAAGAATTGATCACTGACCTATTTAAAAATCAAGGATTCACTATCACAGCTAAGTTAATCAATGATATCAAAGACTTTGGTTTCCATTATGCATGTTTAGCAGGAATAACTGTAGGAATAGAAGATATGACGATTCCTGAAACTAAAAAAGAAATTTTAGCGAAAGCAGATGAAGCTGTAGCTCAAATCAACAGAGCTTATAAAGCTGGAGAGATCATTAACGAAGAAAGATATAGAAGAACAGTTGCAATCTGGTCACAAGCTACCGAAGATGTAACTACAGATATGATGAAGGGTCTAGATGACTTTAACCCAGTAAACATGATGGCCAACTCAGGTGCCAGAGGTTCCATCGCACAGATGAGACAACTAGCTGCCATGAGAGGACTAATGGCTGATACAACTGGTAAGATCATCGAAGTACCTATCAAAGCCAACTTTAGAGAGGGACTGACAGTAATGGAATTCTTCATGTCATCACATGGAGCAAGAAAAGGACTGGCAGATACGGCTCTGAGAACAGCTGACTCAGGTTACTTAACAAGAAGATTAGTAGATATATCACATGAAGTTATTGTAAATGAAGACGACTGTAAAACTCATGAAAACATCGAGGTTGCAAACCTGATTTCAGAAGGTAAGATCATTGAATTCCTACACGAAAGAATTTTAGGTAGAGTAATAGCGATAGATCTTTATCATAATGATGAATTATTATACCCTAGAGGTACAATGATGGATGAGAAGGTAGCACAAATTATCGTAGATAAAGGTGTTAGATCGGTTAAGATCAGATCTCCGTTGACATGTGCTCTTGAAAAGGGAGTTTGTAGAAAGTGTTATGGTAGAGATTTATCTAACCATAGAGATATCCTGTTAGGAGAAGCTGTAGGAGTAATCGCAGCCCAATCTATCGGAGAACCAGGTACACAACTTACAATGAGAACTTTCCATACAGGAGGAGTTGCATCTACATCAATCGCTCAAAATACTATTAAAACAGAAAATGATGGTGTTGTAGAATTCCAAGAGATTAGAACTTTATTAAATAAGGAAACTAATGAATTACAAGTAGTTTCTCAAGGTTCAAAAATAATCGTTGGAACATACGAATATACAGTAACAACTGGATCAATCCTAAGAGTAGAGGAAGGGCAAACAGTAAAAAATGGAGATATACTAACAGAATTTGACCCATACAATATCCCTATTATCGCTGAAAAAGATGGTAGAATTGAATATAGAGAACTGTTTATCAAAGAAATATATGATGAAAAATATGATGTTACTGAATATCTTGCAATCAAACCAGTAGAAACTGGAGATGTCAACCCAAGAGTTATTATATTTAACTCTAAGGATGAAAAAGTTGCAGAATATGTAATTCCATATGGAGCATACTTATTGATGAAAGAGGGAGATAAAGTATATGAAGGAGACATCATATCTAAGATCATCCCAGAAACATCAGGAACAAAAGACATCACAGGTGGTCTTCCAAGAGTACAAGAATTATTCGAGGCTAGAAATCCTAAAGGTAAAGCTATCCTAACTCAAATTGATGGTAAGATAGAAGTTACTGGAAAGAAAAAGAAAGGTCAGAGAATACTTTTAGTAAGATCTATAGAAGATTCTGAGATAGTTAAAGAATACTTGATTCCAATGGGAGAACATTTAATTGTTACCGACGGAATGATAGTAAAAGCCGGAGACAAGTTGATTGAAGGTGTTATTTCACCACATGACGTACTTGAGATCAAAGGTTTAGTAGAAGCAGAACAATTTATCCTAGAATCTGTACAACAAGTATATAGAGACCAGGGAGTTTCGGTAAACGATAAGCATATCGAGATCATTGTTAAGCAGATGTTCAAGAAAGTAATAATCTTAAAAGCTGGAGGTTCATTATTCTTAGAGGAAGAAGTTATCGAAAAGAGAACGGCAGACCTTGAGAATAACGTACTTAGAAAAGCTGGGAAACAGGAAATAGAGTATAAATGTGTAATCCAAGGTATAACCAAGGCAGCAGTAAATACTGATAGTTTCATCTCAGCAGCATCATTCCAGGAAACTACTAAGGTACTTTCAAATGCAGCAATTGAAGGCAAGGAAGATTACTTAGAAGGATTGAAGGAAAACGTAATCATTGGTAAGAGAATACCAGCAGGTACAGGATTCCATGAATACGAAGATTTACATATAAAGACTGTAGAAGAAAATTAAAAGGTAGGCGACTTAGTCGCCTATTTTACTATAAATATACTAGAGATCCTGATTGTTTTTAATATGAACCATGGTAGGGAAAAATGGAGTATAAATAATTTAGTATTTTCCTCTCCTTTGGAGAGAGATAGAGTGAGAGGAAATAAAAAGGAGAATAAATATGGGAAGAGGAAGGTTATTTGTTGTATCTGGTCCAAGTGGGGCAGGTAAATCAACAGTATGTAAACAAGTTCGCAGAGACCTAAATATCAATTTAGCCACATCAGCAACCACTAGATCTCCTAGAGAAGGGGAAGAAGATGGCAGGGAATATTATTTCTTAACTTTGAAAGAATTTGAAAAAAGAATAGAAAATGATGAATTTTTAGAGTATGCTAATGTACACGGAAATTATTATGGGACATTAAAGTCTGAAGCAGAATCTAGATTAAATCGTGGGGAAAATGTAGTATTAGAGATAGACGTGCAGGGTGGAATTCAAATAAAAAAAAGATTTGAAGACGCATGTTTAGTTTTCTTTAAAGCTCCTACAGAAAAAATATTAGAAGAAAGACTTCGTGGAAGAGGTACTGAGGCAGAAGAAACCGTGCAGCTAAGACTGAAAAATTCTCTGAAAGAGATGGCTTTCGAAGATGAATATGATCATGTGATAGTTAATAAAACTGTGGATAAATCTGTATCAGAATTGATAGATATAATAGGAAAAGAAAGCAACTAATGATGGAGGAATAAAAATGAAAAAGAAAGTAACTTATGATGAATTATTAGAAAAAATACCGAACAAATATAAATTAGCAATGACCCTAGGAAAAAGATATGGTCAAATAGCAGGTGGAGAAGCTCCTTTAGTAAAAGTAAGAAAAAAAGATACTATAGCAGAGATAGCTTGTAAAGAAGTAATAGAAGGGAAAGTAGAATTAGTGAGAGGAAAAATAGAGGGATAGTATGAAAAAAATTCTATTAATTTTTATCTTGTTGCTTCTAATTGGATGTGGAAAGAAAGAAAAGAAAAAAATAGTAGAGAGAAAATTTGCCTTTGGGACGATGATAGATATGGTAGTTTATTCTGAAAATTCTGCAAAAGCTAAAAAGGCAATGGATTTGGCTTTTGAGGAGATTGAAAGGATCGATGACAAATTTAATACTCACAAAGAGGATAGTTTGATCTATAAATTGAACCATAATGCAGGTAAGTATTTTCAACTAGATAATGAAGGTTTATATCTATTTTCAGGTGTGGAAAAAACCTATAATTTGAGTGAAACTAAATATGATATCACTATAACTCCACTGATGAAAGTCTGGGGGTTTTTTGATGAATCTGATAAAATAAAAATTCCTAAAAAAGATCAGTTGGAAAAAGCCATTGTCATGGTGGATTATAGCAATCTTGAAGTTATAGGGGATAAAATCAGGTTGAAAACTTCTAAAAATGAGATAGATACAGGGTCATTTCTGAAGGGGTATGCTATTCATAGGGCTAAGATTATATTAGCAGAAAATGGGATGGAACACGCCTTTATAAGCGCTATATCCAGTATTGAAACTTTGAATACCAAACCAGAAGGAGAGTCTTGGAAGGTGGGATTGCAAAATCCAGAAGACCCAGCCAAGATATATCATATTGTCGGAATAGACGATAAATCCATGGGGGTATCTGGAGATTATCAAATCTATGTAGAGATAGATGGTAAAAAATACCATCATCTAATAGACAGAGATACTGGATATCCTGTAAGGGACAGAAAAATGGTAGTAGTTATTGGAGAGAATGGTTTCTTTACTGATATGTATTCTACAGCTTTTTTTTCCATGCCCATAGAAGATGTGATAGATTATGTCAATAATATAGATGATTTAGAGGTAATGATAGTAAAAGCTGATATGTCTGAAGTGTATAGTGGTGGATTTAAAAAATATATGATTAAATAACTTAGGAGTCAACCAATTTGGTTGACTTTTATTTTTATATAAAGAAAATCTACAAGATGATAAAAAATTAATTTTGAAAATGGAAAAATATAAACTATACTTAAACTGAATGAAATTATACTTATATATCACTTACTTAAATTTATGGAAACAAAGTTTCAAAAGACACCTTAGGTGAAACAAAAATTTATAGGGGGAAAATGGTTATGGTTAATTTATTGTTGTTGGGAATAGTTGGTGGGCTATTAGCGTTGCTAGCTTCGTATTTTTATGCTACAAAAGTAAATAAATATGAGATTAATGATGTTAAAGTCGAAGAAATAACAGAAGCGATCAGAGAAGGTGCTATGGCATTTTTACATGCTGAATACAAGGTATTGGTATGGTTCGTTTTAGGAGTTTCAGTTTTGTTGGGAATATTTTTGAGTCCGTATGTGGCACTTACCTTTATATTGGGGGCAATTACATCAGGAGTTGCAGGAAATGTAGGGATGAGGATAGCTACTAAAGCCAATGGAAGAACAGCTATAGCTGCCAGAGACGGCGGACTGTCCAAAGCTTTAGATGTAGCTTTTGCAGGTGGAGCTGTAATGGGATTAGCAGTAGTAGGGCTAGGTCTTATAGGGGTATCAGCACTTACTATAATATTTGGTGCAGATATGAAAATTATAACAGGATTTGGAATGGGAGCATCATCGATTGCTTTATTTGCCAGAGTAGGTGGGGGAATCTATACCAAGGCAGCCGATGTAGGTGCTGACCTGGTAGGAAAGGTCGAAGCAGGAATACCTGAAGATGATCCGAGAAATCCAGCAACTATTGCAGACAACGTGGGAGATAATGTAGGAGACGTAGCAGGAATGGGAGCCGATTTATTTGAATCATATGTAGGTTCGATGATAGCTACTATGGCGCTGGGAGCAACTCTTTCAGGACTTATGCCAGGACAGAGAATGGCACTGGTTATATTACCAATTTTAATAGCATTTTTAGGAATTATAGCATCTATAATTGGAACATTTACAGTAAAAACAGATAATCCAGATGAGGTTTATTACAAGCTGGAAAATGCTACCAGAATTTCTGGATTTTTAGCACTTTTAGGAGCCTTTGGAGTTATTAAATATTCAGAGACTATACTGGGCAGCGCTATACCTATGGGTGTATTCTATGCAATTGTTTCTGGGTTAATAGCAGGATTAATTATAGCTTATTTTACAGGTTTATATACTGATACGGGTAAAAAATCAGTAAATAGGATTTCAGATGCAGCCAAAACTGGACCAGCTACATGTATAATCGAGGGGTTAGCAGTGGGAATGGAATCTACTGTAGCACCTATAATAGTAATAGTAATAGCTATCTTAGCAGCATTTAATTTTGCAGGACTTTATGGAATAGCCATTGCAGCAGTTGGGATGTTATCTACTACAGGTATGGTAGTAGCAGTAGATGCTTATGGGCCAATAGCAGATAATGCAGGTGGAATAGCAGAGATGTGTAACTTGCCAGAAGAGGTAAGAGCTTGTACAGATAGACTGGATGCAGTAGGGAACTCTACGGCGGCAGTAGGAAAAGGTTTCGCTATTGGATCAGCAGCACTTACGGCATTATCGTTGTTTGCAGCGTATAAGCAGTCCATTGAATCTTTAACAGGAAGGTCATTGGTAATAGATGTAACTAATCCTAAAGTAATAGCAGGATTATTTATTGGTGGAATGCTTACATTCTTGTTTTCAGCATTAACGATGACAGCAGTAGGGAAAGCAGCCATGGAAATGGTAGAAGAGGTTAGAAGGCAATTTAGAGAAAATCCAGGGATTATGGATTACACAGTTAAACCTGACCATAAAAGATGTATAGATATTTCTACAAAATCATCACTAAAAGAGATGGTTATACCAGGATTGTTGGCAGTATTAGCACCAGTAATCATTGGGCTATGGTCTGTAGAAGCTTTGGGAGGATTATTAGCAGGAGCACTTGTAACAGGGATATTAATGGCTATCATGATGGCAAATGCCGGTGGAGCTTGGGATAATGCTAAAAAGCAAATAGAAGCAGGTTATGGTGGAGATGGAAAGGGATCTGACAGACATAAAGCAGCAGTAGTAGGAGATACAGTAGGAGATCCATTTAAGGATACTTCTGGACCATCATTAAATATACTGGTTAAACTTATGTCTATAGTTTCGTTGGTATTGGTACCACTGTTTATATAAACAGAAAATAGAATTATAAATTCAGAGCCAGAGAAATTTCTCTGGCTCATATTAACATCTAATAGGTTAAAACAGGCTAATTTTGGAGTAAAACAAAAAATATTCAAAATACTATTAAAAATACTTGAAATAATGAATATTATGAGATATACTGAAATGTAGTATCAAAATAAATTAAGATGGTGTTTTTATGAGATTTAGAAATGAAGATTTGGATAAGGTTATAACACAATTGAATATTGTAGAGGTTATAGGCGAATATGTTGATTTGAAGAAGACAGGTTCAAATTATAAAGGTCTTTGTCCATTTCATAAGGATACTAATCCTTCCTTTATGGTAAGTACCTCGAAAAACATATATAAATGTTTTGTATGTGGTGCAGGTGGAAATGTTATTAAATTCTATATGGAATATAATAAGTTAAGTTATGGGGAAGCAATTTATGAACTGAGTAAAAAATACAAATTAGATATAAGCCCTATAAGTGGAAGTAATTCAGAGGACAGAAATAAAAAATATTATAAAATTTTAGATGAAGCACTTTCATTTTTTAAGAAAAATATTTTTTCTAACTCTGGAAGGGAAGCACTTTCTTATTTGAATAATAGGGGGATGCAGCCTGATTTTATAGAGGAAAATAATTTAGGTTATGCACTAAATAGCTGGGATTCATTATACAATCATTTACTAGAGAAGGGGTATGATCCTCCAATCCTATCTAAATTAGGTTTAATAAAGAGTGGTGACAAGGGGTATTACGATACCTTTCGTGACAGGGTAATTTACCCGATTTACTCACCCAGTGGAAATGTAATCGCTTTCGGCGGAAGAACTATGAGTGACAGAAAGGATCTTGCAAAATATCTGAACTCACCAGAAACCCCGGTATTTCATAAAGGACGCAATCTCTATGGAATTAAAAATAAGGGGAGCAGCATTAGGAGAAAAAATTATGCCCTTCTAATGGAAGGATATATGGATGTACTGGCAGCACACGCCTACGGGTTTGATGTAGCTTTGGCTCCTTTAGGAACAGCTTTTTCCAATGAACAGGCTGAACTCTTAAAAAGATATACATCCAATGTGATAATCGCTTTTGATATGGATAATGCCGGTAGGGTAGCCAGTGAAAAAGCCAGTCTAGTCTTAAAGAAATATGGATTTAATATAAGGGTTTTAGAATTAAAAAATGCGAAAGATCCCGATGAATTTTTAAAAAAATATGGTAAGACTGAATTTTTGAAATCTGTAAAAAACTCAAAGGAGATCTTTGATTTTTTATATGATTATTATGTTAGAGAATATGACCTGAGTAATTTTATGGCAAAGCAAAATTTTATAGGTAGATTTAAGGAATTTTTCCTATCTGTAGAAACGGATTTGGAAAAAAGCTTGTATTTGAACAAACTGTCGGTGTCTTTAGGGATGGAAAAAGAGGTTGAAATATTAAAAAAGATCTTAATACTAAACAATGAAGAGACTGCAGGGACTAAAATAATAGAAAGACCGCTTTTAAAAATAAAATCATTAAAAATAGATGAATTAGAATTGGAAACACTGAAACTTTGTTTAAAGGATAAAAAGTATTTCGAAAAATTTAAAAATAAGACTATAA
>Ga0316198_10000158_pt1 | contig 30788 bp, 33 predicted proteins | sample OudBieAanoxic_MG_FD_204935 | JGI IMG/M metagenome (GOLD analysis project Ga0316198, IMG submission 204935) | Coastal sediment microbial communities from Oude Bieten Haven, Netherlands - site A anoxic | ecosystem: Environmental > Aquatic > Marine > Coastal > Sediment | place: Netherlands... | reverse complement strand
CAAGGCTGCTAAATGCAGTTGCCAGTAGATGAGCATTGTCATTACTCGCTAGTGATTTTAATAGAAAGGAAAATCTTGCTTCTTGAGGGACTACAAAGGTAAAAGAATTTGAAAAACATTCAATACTCTCAGCAATGCCCTCTTCGATAACATCGCCACAATCAGTTTTGTGATTTTCGCATTTCATTTCATACTGGTCAGACAAAGTTTTTAAAAAAAACAATGCTAAAACAATCCCCTTATTATCCTCCACATCAACTCTACCACGAGTTAAATCATTAACATCCCATATTATTTTCAATAATTTATTTTGGGCTGATTGGCTAATTGACATTGTAACCTCCAAAGCTTTATCTAAGTTATACATTCAACAGAAACAGAACCATTAAGAACTTGTTTGCAAACATTTTGAAATAATACATCTCCATTTTCTATTAATTTGAGATGCACGGCTCTTTGCGCCAACCAATTTTTATATACTGTTGCAATTTTTCGTTGAACTTCAATTGATGGAGCATTTATAACTAAACTCCTGACAAGCGAACTACTTATTTTTTGAATGTTACTGCCTTCATTTGTTTTCGTTATATAATGTGCTACTTCAGGGGTATTTAGATACCAACACACAAAGTAGGGATCGCTTAACTGTTCTCTACACTTTATTATAGCTACTTGATTAGATGTAATTACGGGTTTGTCGGTAATCACATCATGTATATAAGCTTTAATTTTTGCCCCTCTTAATGGAAGAAGAATATCACCAGACTCCACAATATACTTGTGGTCTAAATTTTCTAGCTTAACACTAGGAAGTAAATGTGGTTTATCCGCATTACCTGCATTTAAGTCACCAATTTGAATCAAAGACGCATCACCTGACTCTCCTAGGTCTTTCACTGCTGTTTTAAAAGCTCGCCCAAGCTGTATTTCAGCTAAATCTCCCAATGGAGTTGGAGTATTCGACATCATATCGTACATTCGGGGGACTAGTCCCCCGCCCCTTATTAACTTCTATTTTGGCTAATTACAACTTCAATAGTTTCGGTTTTCTCAAAGTTAAAATCTACATCTATATCAATAGATTCGATGTTAAAAACAATAAGCCCACCACTCAAAAGTAAACATAAAAGAAGCCGTTTACTATAAGTCCCAAAACCACTCCCCCTAGATTTCTTCTCATATCTTTGATATTCTTCTTTACTCAATATATATCCTCCAAGTATCTGGTTGATGTAGAAACATAGATTACGGTCTGCAAACTTTATCTATGTAGATTAAACATTGGTAGTACACCTCTACTACCAATGTTTATAAATATACATTCGCCTCCCGCCCTTGTCAACAGTAGTAGAGCTGTACTACTTGGCGAATCAAGCTGGCAAACTCGTATCGCATTGATATTGTTGGTTTAATATCTTTCGTTTTTTTAATGAATTTGTAATGTTCCTATGAATAACTAGTTCTATCCAAGTTTTACCTGTGGTGGAAAAATTTTCTCTTTAGAAAATACTTAACAAATACATAAGTTCACCACCTGAAGCATCGTATAGACTTTGAGACTATTCTAATTACATCTAACCCGTACACTTAAAGTAAGCTCGAAAATTACAAGTTCATCAAATTGCTACTAACTCAGCTTTCAAAAATAGAGCATTAAATGTTACTGGTTAGATCATCAGTGTAGCGGGAGAACTCTATTTCTGGATGAGACTATTTTAGGGGAGGGTTACAATTACATTTAACCCCCCTAATTAAGTATGTGGTAATAACTATAGAAATTGAACCAACTTAACGATAATGATTATTATCGTTAAGTTGGCAAGCCATTGGTAAACCGTACATTTTGCGACTTAAACTGGCTCAACTTTACGATAACCATAAGTTACAATCACTTCATGATAGGCACTAATTTGGCTCAATCTAATGAACCTGAGGCGATTAGGCTAATGCGGCGATATCACAATAAAATACGAGCATACTGATTATAATGAAGTCTCACGATGACAATCTCTTAGTTTGCAACTTCGCTCTCTTGATATCACGTATCCAAATCACTGAACCGTGAGTCACTTTAGATTCAAACAAATCTATAGCTGCAAAGAGCTCGCTCAATTTCTTATAGCCGTAGTTTCGCTGATCAAAAGATGCTTGATTAGAAATATGCTTACCAATAGGGCCAAGCATCGCCCAGCCATCATCCTCTTCAACGGCTTCAATAGCCTGCCTTAGAAGATTAATGAGCTTGGTATCACTTTTAATATTTTTAACAGGCTTAGGTAGCTCTTCGTCACCCTGTTCATATCCGTCCAAATACAAGAAGCGGGAACAACTATTTACGAATGCACTTGGAGCCTTACGCTCACCAAACCCTATCAAGAATTTTCCATCTGCAAGCGCTCTCGTTACTAAGGGAGTAAAATCACAATCAGATGACACAAGGCATATGATATCTACATCTTTAGTATAGAGAATATCCATAGCATCAATGACTAGTGCTATATCTGTGGCATTCTTACCTTTAGTGAGATCGAACTGCTGGATCGGCTGAATCGCATATTCATGCAAAACATCCTCCCAAGGCTTGATGTTAGGGCTTTTCCAGTTACCGTAAGCCCTACGGATATTAACGACACCATACTTTGCTAGTTCTGACAGGATCACATCAATTTTTGCTGCTGGTGCATTATCGGCATCAATAAAAAGGGCTATTTTTTCCTTATCTTTCATTCGTATTACTTACTCTCCATGTAAAACCTGCAATCTAATTGATAACTTTTAGCATTGATAATGGTTTATTGAATTACTTCTTCAAGTGACGCTTTAAGCTCACCTAATTTGCCTTGCAGTACTTTTAGCTCTTTCCTTAAGCAGCTTTCTTCCGTGTCATTTAATGCCGCATCTCTATGCCATTTACTCGTAAAGTATCTCAATTCAGTTTCAAAAAAACCTGAGACCAACTGATAGTATTGCTTACAATTCGGCCCATTTTTTCTCGAAATATCTCTATGAGAGCTAAATAAGGAAGCAAGGCTTTTCAAAGCCGCTGGCAATAGGCCACTTTCTAAAGCTCTAGTTGACACCCTAGTATCTAGTTCAATGAAAAGTTCCCAAGCTGCGTTCCTATCAGCCTGAGTAAATTTTCCAGTAGTCTTATAGCGACGATTAAAATAATTAATATAAGCAAAAATTCGCTCAGGTGAGCGAGGGTCTTTACTATTCAATATTTTCTTAAATCGAGTAAAGTGTGACTCCAAAGTATCTTCATCTGCATTTTCATCTACTTCATCTCTAAAGTACTGATTAGAAAACGTAGATTGTGATATACCTTGATCTCTCAACTCCTGCTTTAGCGCTTCTGCACTTTTTACAAAATCATTCTTCATGTACATCACTTTCCCCAATTCAAACCTCTTTTCCCTCTGTTTGTCCCTACAATGCTTGCCATCTCAACGCTATATTATCCATTCCAACAATCAAATTTAACTAGGAAATATTATGAGTAAGAAAATCACACCAGCTAACAACAAAACGAACCAAGCTAACTCAAATAAAGGTACGAGTGGTACGAACAAACAGAACTCACAAGTTAATGGAAACAAAGGAAAGCAGCTAAACCCAAACAATAAATAAGCTAAGATCTTACCCATCTAGCGACCGCTTCAAGATCCCAGCTATGAACTCGAAGATTTTGAGCTGTTATTGGTGCGCCTCCTCGCGTATTGTCTGGAGTGCGCATCAACAAAATGTCACCGTTACGATGAGTACGATTAAAAGTGTCAATCTCCCACTCGACCCACAGCTTACTATGCGTATCATTTCCTAAAATAACGAGGAGCTTATCTGAGTCTCTTAAGAGCTGCAGAATTTCCCTTTTAACTGGATCTGAAGAAGGATCATTAGGTGGTCGTCGATTAATGTGACCATTTTCGTTGTATATGGGATTTTTTAAGGAGTTATCTCCAAAATGAAGGTGATGATTTTGGTTTTGCCGAACTGATTTAATATCACGAATATACGACTGATCAACATGACTATAGCTAATAAATATTTTTGGCATAAAATAGCATCCTTTCTCAACAAACTTCCATTTGCAGTGCAACACAATTGATTTATATAACTTTTAGGTACATTACATGTATAGGTAGAATGTGGTCAAACAAATTATTCAGGAACTGCGGTGCACCCTAAATTAATGGAAAGTGGTGCCCCCTAAAGAGCAATACCATGATAATTACTGTTACCGTTAAGTTGGGGTTGAGCACTCCCCTAGTATACAGGCTCATAATTTGGCCTTCATCGTTAACGTTATTGGACAAAACTGTGTCAGCGATATTGCTGATTTAGCAATGCCACTGAATTAGCTTAGGTATGGGAAAAGTCGCTTAACGGAGTATCCAGCATTCGTTCCTACCGACCTATCTTCTTAAACCCTCGCCCCTTCGCTAGTTCTTGCGCAAATTTTTTAGCGGCCTTTAATGACTCACTATCCGTGAATTGTTCAGCCTGTGACTTTCTACTCACCAAATCGTCACCATTTAAGTACACCACTTGTAAGGTTGGATCATTACGCATTGCCTTATGGTTAGCCGTCACTGTTGTACCATCTTCACCTGAATACACACGGTATCCTTGAGCACCTAGTCCGCCTTTAACAAGTGTTAGCGGATCCTTACCGTATGGCTTGCTAATATCCAGTAATTCGATATTAGTTGAGGTATAAGCTGTTTTATTCGTTGGGGACAGATATATCGCTACAATACGTGACATTATTGTTTTATCCTTGTTTAAGTTTATTAATGAATGCGACACTTTTTCTCTTGACTTACTTCTGCGTATTGTGGCCTGAGTATCGAATACCTCTGCGTGCTGAGCAGCAACAAACGACTCAAAGTAGAAACGTGGGTTATGACTGGTTTTATCTTTAGATCGATGAGTCCCAAAAATATAGCTTTCTAGTTGATTCACCTCTACCCCGCACGCTTTCGCCCATCGATTCATCCGTAGCACAAAATCGTTGAAAGCTGCACTGCGCGTCGCCGTTCTTAATTTAACGTCAACGCCTTCCACTCGAGAAATATACTGCTTGGCCAATTGCCCATTCCCTTCATCAATTAGCAATGCGCAGTATGCAAGCTTGGTCCATTTATCAAAAATAGGTGGGATAATCGTCAAGGTATCCGCTGCAGCAACGAAGAAAAACAGCTTGGTAAAATACGCATCTCCTAAGCCATTTAACTTACCCTCTCCTTCCATGTAGTTGTACGCTTGAGAGAATGCCTGTTGCGCCAATAAACGATTAATAACCAACACGATAGCTTCTAACCGCTCTGGCGTCACATTTAGTAACTTGGTTAGATTGTCCCCAGTCACACCTCCAGTCGAAACCCCTCCCCAAATCATTGCAGCAAAGAAACCCTTATAATAATGGTGATTTTTAAAATACGCTGTCACTTGCTCTCGACCGATATAACCATCGGTACAATCAGATAAAATGTCATCGATAACCTCATGATGACGGTAATTAAAGTAATTATTAGCAATTTTAAAACTCGGTTGCTCAGTTTTCTGAATGCTTTTAAGGTTATTTTTTAAAAATGATGGAGTCATTTTGAGCCTTGTTCAATCAATATGTCATGGGTTGTGGTCGTTTAGCCGTCAGCATTTAGTAATGCTTTACACTCACGGGTCATTAGCGTTTAAGAAGCTGATTTAACGTAATTTTCAAATACTCAAAGACGTCATCACGAGACTTTTGTCCTTTGAAATTTTCAATGACTTTGTATTTATTCCCGGTTGTATTTTTCCAATCTGACAACTCAAGTGCTAAAAACCCCAGTATATTTTCAGCGTAATCGGTCACGAGAAGCTTAGGCTTTAAACTCTTGGTGACGATCATGCATAGGGTTAAACCATCGAAGTTCACCATAAACCCTACTTCCCCATTAGGCGGTGTCAATGGGGTGCCGATATGGTTGCGATCAATCTTTATATCCAATTGCTCAAGGTCTTCTTGTAAACCATTAAGAAAATCGAATGCACCAACTTCTTCCAGATCTTCTCTTTTTTGCTTAGAGTATTCGCCCTCTTTTCTTACTTTCGCTTCAATCACCCACTCTGCTGTCGAACCACTTCTTACCTTTGCTATCAATTGATCGACTTGCTCATACACAGGTTCTTTCACATCTATCCGATAAAACTCACACCCTAACTCTTTCTGAATGTAAGCTTCGCGAATCCGATCATCTTCAACTTGAGAGTCATGATGCTCTTCATCAATCTCAACCACTAAATTTAGGTCGGGGAAATAACCATCCACCAAGTACGGACCAATTTTATATTGTGAACGCAGCTGTACATCCCTTAAGGAAAAATGAAGAGCATACATAACAATAGACTCCCATCGTTTGTGGCTGGTTTTCGTATTCTGGTGAATAAACTTTTCTATTTCTGTTGCCATACTGCTGTCGGTTAACCTTTTCTACACATAATAATTAGCTTCACGCTTTCGAAAACGTAAGGAGTAAATTGAGTCCATCATCTGGAATGATAAGATTGATCATCTCTTCAATGTTAAAGCGGCTTCGCCCCAGCTCAGTCACGCGTTGGAAGTCATCAATACTTGCACTGCAATCTCGATGTATCAGATAGCCAAAAGACCAGCATTGATGATGGAGTAAAGGGCCAGTGTCACTTGGGGCATGAAAAACCTGAGCCTTATCATAAGACTTAACCACGGATTCTAACTCTGTAAGTGATACGTTAATTACACCATTTCGATGGTATATATCACTGATTAATGGAATAAACTCAGTCGCACAACATTCGGCAATATCCACATAACAATGCGCCTTAGGTACTTCAGTTGTGGGTTTCCACCACAACGTAGCTTGGTGGCGTTTTGAAGCCCAATCCATCACTTCAGGAGTGGGGGCTCGAATATCAATGACGACAAAAGCGGGTCCATTCGGGCTGATCGCTCTTATTTGACTTGGAGAACGAATAATCAATTCATCGCTTTCGTATTGTTGTTCTGGAGTATCGGTAATCCAAAGTAGCATGACTCATCGTCCTTACTAATTTCAAGGTCTTTAGTGTAAAACGATAACGCGTCATGGAGTGTCGTTTTAACTCAAGTCAAATAGTGACGCCATGATATGGAAAATGGCGTCAACACTATCAATCAAGAGAACTATGCAATGAAAGAATATCTGATCACATTCACACTCAACGGTCGCCGAACCAAACGCCGAGTATGGGCCTACCATGTGAGCGATGCTTATAAGCGTATCCGCGATGAAGAGCCGCCAAAAAGCCAGATTGGTTGGATCAAATCAGAACAAATTAAATAACGACCTCAACCTTCAACACTAAGGCGTTTTGAATAACGCCTTAGTTTGACTGATATTGGCGTACCGCTTTTTCTAAGCTCTCTGCGAGTTCCCTTCTTAAAAAATTAGGTCCTATGACTTCACTAATGTCAGAAAGCGACATTAACCACCACTTAAGTTCTTCGGTATGATTAACTTTTGCTTTTACAACGAAGTGATGAGGATCTGGGTAGCTGACCTGCTGATCTGGATGGATTGGGGTTTCAAGCAGGTGGTAACCTTCGATATAAGACACTTTCAGCTCTAGTGTTATCTTGTTGTCTTTAGGGAAACTCAGGTTGCCGTTTTTAATGTAGGTCGATAAGTCGAAATCTTGTACCTGGTGTTGCGCTGCGGTCATCAATTCGGCATCTTGAATTCGATGTAATACAAAATGTCGATAGTCGCCACTTTCACGTAATGTCGCAATAAGATAATAAACAGGCCCACGAGTAACCAGACCTAATGGGTTTATTTGATACTTCTTACTATACCTTGGTGGCCGCGGCCGATAATCAATCTCTAATGGCGTTTGTTGGATCAAAGATCGTTCAACAACTTGCATCACTTTGTCGTCAATTATCGGCTTACAAAGCTGAAAACCAGGAGACAGGTTAGCGATACGTGATGGCCAATGGTATAGCGGGTTTTCTGGTGCGACAGCAAACTTTTGAGTTGCTTGTAAGAAGAAGCCTTTTAGATTGTCATGTACTTGTCGAGGCAACAAATAATGAGATTGTTCACTCAGCATATTAATAGCGAGTGCCGTGCTGGGCGTCATTTCTAACGATGCATCGCTAACCCCTTGAATACGAAACCAACGATGCGGCCTGACAGTATCATCGCAGCTCAAAGGGTGCTGACAACATAGTATTTCAATGTCCCTCTGTAGCATCCGCATATTAATATCAAAGCCATCATTACTCAGCTTATCACTTAGCTCTCGCGTCGTCGTATATTGAGGCTCTTGAGGAATATAACGCAGTATCGCCATGTGGCGCAGTGTTCGAGTATCAGACATAAATTTTTCAAAGTAAAAAGAAGACCTTGGCTTACTAAAGGCAAAGGGCTTCCTACAACGTTCATCAATGAGTGGGGGCATATTATTACGTTGAAAGAGATACGTCTTATTCAAAGCTTTAATGTGTGAGGAACTTAGAATTTAGAACTAGAAGCTAGTCTACAGGTAGCGGGTGCCTTTGTTTCCTTAATCAGGTCAAACTGAACATCTGTATAAAAACGGTCCGCGTTCACACAATGGCCATTACAAGCAAAGCTCAAGACTTGAGCCGAACACGCTTCGGTAGTTAAAGCTTTGGTGATATGAAAAAGGCCGCTAATTTAAGTGCTTATAGGGATGAGGTGCGGCCTGTTAATCTTAAAAATCTGAATTATTTACTATAAAGTTCAATATACTCAGACGCTAAAATTTTAGCTTTAGCAAGGGCTTCTCCATCTAATTTGAGTTCTGCTGACTCTAGTTGTCTACGGGCCGTTTTATTGCCTGCTGCAGCTGAAACAGATAACCAGGCATAAGCCTGTTTTCCGTCTAATGGCACGTCCAGCCTCAACATATACATTAAGGCAAGATTCAGTTGTGCGCTGGCATTGCCTTTTTTGGCGGCTTTTTGATACCAGAAAAAAGCTAGTTGAAAATCTTGACTCGCGCCCACTCCGCTCTCGTAGCTCATAGCAATACTGACTTGAGCCTTTACATGCCCTTGTTCGGCTGCTTTTCGTGCCCAGGAAAAGGCTAGTTCATCATCTTGTTGTACACCCTGACCAAAAGTGAACATTGAAGAAAGCTCATACTGTGCATTCACATGGCCTTGTTCGGCTGATTTGAAGCACCAAGTTGCAGCTAATTCTTCGTCCTGCTGTACGCTCATTCCATGTTTGTAGATCATGGCAATGCTGTACTGTGCTCCTGCATGATTCTGGCTGGCGGCTTCTTGAAATGACTCTATAGCTTCAGAGTAATTACGTTTGTCGAAAAGGTTATTGCCATGATCAAAATATCTTTCGGCATCTTCTATTATCATAAGTTTCATATTGATAAAAAGGTTAATGAACACGGAAGATACAACAAATGTTCTGTCAACTGCATAACAAAATTCACACGACACAAGAAAATGTCTAAAAATGTGCGTTAATTAACACCGAACAGATCTTTACAGTGAAACACTAAACTTCGCGAGCGAATTCACCAACCAGCATGCTCAATCATATGTCTGATGAGTTACTCAATGCTCTATTCAGGGATATGTTCACCCCCCACTACTAAGACTCCATTTCCATCGCAATGCTTCCTGGACTTTTTAATAGATTCTTGGCGCCACGATGGCTTTGAGGCTTGCTCAGTTTAGTACAGCATGATGAATACTCAGCTTGTTCGAATTAGATTTTTGTATGGCAAACGCAGATTAACAGGAAGTGTATGGGTGTTTACTCTGAATTATTTTGGGGCAGAAAAGGCTTAGGGCGTACCTCTAAGCTGAGCCTGGATACTTACGAGTTAAAGCAACACCATGATAATTGTCGTTACCATTAAGTTACTGCCACTGCTATACTTTCAGCATCATTAACAAGGATAGTTAAGGGATAGCATGGAGCACATAGATCTCGGCCTGATTTTGGCAATTATCGGATTATTATGTATCGCGAGTTCGATTCTGTATTACATATCATCAGGCGACTGAGCAACGACAAGAGCAGTCAAATCCTCGCTCTCTTCCTCAGCCCTCACCTTTAAGCCGAAATCGAGAGCATTCAGAAACCTCTGTCAGCGAATTTTGCTGTTTAAGTGAACATTCGGCACATTGGTATTCAAATGTATGCGTTCCTCAAGGAGTTGCGTGTTGTATTCCAGCAGTTTTTGAATAAAAACATCAAAGAAACCTAGTGGTAAAATTAATGAGGTAACAACCGCTACTATCATGATCTCCGCAAGCCACGGACTCTCGAGCAGATACGCAATGGAGACGGCTACAGCCAATATGACCTTAAACCATTTCACGTATGAGCATAGCTTCATCGCTGAGGCTATCTCTCCCTTCATCACTGACGATTTAAAGTTATCCATTCCTCCCCCTTCCCTTACTAACTTATGAACTCACGAGATCAATCGGCTTTGAGTTTTTTGGCTGATACAGCGGGTGTGCAGGTTCACCCGACTTATTCAATTTCAAACACTTAACATCTTCGATTAATTCAAGCACTGATCTAGAGCGTCCTAAGTAAGTACCATCATTTCCCCAAGCTGCAATCACAACGCCAGCACCACCAGCTAATTGTACAAGCCATGAGTCATTATCTTCACCAATAGGATCAGATGCTGATTTCATTACACTGGGCTCTGTTGCTCTAAAGGCAAATAGATTAGCCATACATAACCCACCATAGCCCCAATCACGAGCAAAATTGACACACCTTCTAATAGTTGGGTCATCCTCAATTTCATCAGCAGTAGAAGGGTTAAGGCCAATGAATAAAGCATATGGTTTATCTTCGTCCCAGGTTCTCCATAGAGAGTACCTATAATCTCGACAGTCAGACAATGCAGCACCTTTAATCAAAATGTTCTTCCTCTTATGATCTCAATTTCAACTAGATTAATGATGCTATCAAGCATTTATATGATTGGCCTTGCTCAATACCACGTTAATAACGATTACCATTAAATCACTAGCTTCGCTCACCACCAAACCTAAATGGCCACCATTGATTGTATTTTTTTGATTTAGTTACGAACCCTCTCTTGTTATTTTTACTAAAGCATTATATTTATCAATCAATGATCCCAGTAACTCTTCAGTATTAATATCAGACTGAGAACCAGATAAGAAACGATCGAAAAACTGTGAGACAGAAGGTTCTAATTCCGTTTTTTTCTCATCAAGTATTATATCGAGAACTTCTCTTGGAAAGGTCTCTAGTTTTTTGATTGTTTCATCGACTGCATGATCTACAGCTACAGCATGTTTTTTCTCTTTCTCTTGTTCTAATTTTTTAAACATTCGCTGAAAATGTTCAGAGTCACTCCACCTTTGTAATGTACTTATTTTTGTTTGTGGTGCAGGCTCTTCAGCATAATAAACACAAACATTTTCCACATCCTCACCTAGAACACGATTTTTCCATTTTTTAAATGTTTCCCCCTCAACCAAAGACGGGACATTTTTTCTTGGTGGTTCGCCATCAAAATCAACAATTAAAGAGTGTGATTTTAATATTTTATAGCAATATTTTTCTTTAGAAGACATTACTTTCCTTAGTTAATTACGACAGATGCGCCGCTATAAGCGTCGAGTTAAAAAGCCTACCAGCTAAATGTTAAGTCGTTACCATTAAGCCACTATGATATGTTCGCTTTCTTCCAATATTTATATACTGCACGAGTGTCCATATACGGAAACACCTTGATATTTCTACAGTAAATCTGCTTCAATTCTTCCTTCGATAAACTAGCAGGCTTTTGAGGTGTTCGTTTCTGGATGTTATCCCAACAAATATCAGTCACTGTTATGTAGCTAAAGTCATGAAGCCTATAAAGTACAGAACTAAGCTCTTCATCGGTGACATTGATATGCAACTTACTCAGCTCTGCTCTCAAATCAATAATATCGTTGATAAGAAAATAAGGAACTGTTTCCATGTCATATCCATGATAGAGAGAATCATCTTCACCAATCAGCTTAGTTAGATCTGCATTGCTAATAGACTCATCAGCTCTACACAAAATTCCCAAATCAGTCTCTGCTGCTCTTTGAGATAAAAACAGGGCTATTTTCACTTCTAATCCTGACAAATTCGGATTACCAATTACGTTCTCAACAAAGCCACCAATATATACATCTGGCAATTTATCAAAATCTAACCTTGTTCCGCCCTCATGAGGAAAACGAATATACTCTTCATTAAGAAATCTTCTTGTGTATTCTTTATTATCGCTGATATGAGGCGTAAGCCTGATAGGATACTTTTCCGAACCTAGTTTTGCCTTTAAATTCATAAGACTTCCTTATATTACATTCAAAATCAATTAGTCTCAGCACAGTTTGGCTTAACAAACACCCCTTACTGCTCCATCAATACAATTCAAAACAGACCAACCCTTTGTAGAGTACAAAAAACCAGATACATCATAACCTTACCAACATACATAGTTCATTGTCTGATCACATTTTTAGTAACCTTTTCTTCCACAATTCACACTAAAACTAAGGTTCTCACACACACAACAGCACTACAAGAAATAATTAACATGAATAAAAACAATGGTTAGCCAACAAAAAACATTAATGTTTTACATATTTAAAAAGGTATTTTTAAACATGGTAAAAAAACAGCGTCACTAATGAGACCTTTAGCGGTAGAAGGAGATTACTTCTACCTGACTTAATAAAAAGGAAACTCGACAATGCCAAAATCAACACCCAAAACCCACAAAAAGAAACGCACAACTAAGCACATTAAGAAAACAAGCAGCTCTGCCTCGATCGCCAAAAACAGTAAGCAAGTTAAGAAGCCCGATGTTTCCTTAACAGCTTTTACAAGCTTGATAAATGACCCTACTAAACCATTAGTTCTCGCTGGTAAACTGCCTGATATTGGTATCAGAATCATTAAAACCACAGCAGCTAAAACTGAATCTGTTATTGAGTTTGCAGCCACCGCTCTACTAACGGCATTAAGCCTATCTATCGCTAATCGTTTTCGTATTCAGCCACACAGCGACAACAAGTCATACCGCATTACACCAAATTTATCTGGAATGATTATCGCAGATCCCGGAAGCCGAAAATCAGCTCCTGTACAGGCTACAACTAAACCATTAAAAAACCTTGAGAAGCGACAAGCAAAGAAACTAATTGATTCAGCCCAGAAGACTGCAAAAGAGCTAGCCATTCAAGAACTAAATAACACTGCACACAAAAAAAAGGCCAAACAGTTTCACTCTGAATTAATGGAACAAGAGCCGGGTTCAGATGAGTATAACGAACTGAATTTTAAGCTCCATAACGCTCTCGACAAGGTAAAGGACGATATTAAGCGAGCACGTCCTAAAATATTTATTTTGCAGGAACCAACACAAAAGGGGTTGATACAAATTGCAGAGGTTCAAAGTGAGCCAGTATTGATATACAAAGATGAATTAGCCCCCTTTCTAGAAGAAGTATATGCAAGCAGAAATGGCGGTTTCAGACGCTATTTAATTGAGGCTATGGATGGAAAGAATGAGTACACAAACGTAACAGCTAACAAAGCAACAGTTACCGTCCAACCGCCAGTGATTTCTTTACTAGGGACCACGCAGCCAAGCGTGATCAATAAATTGATTGATAAAATAATGGCAGAGAAAGTAGCTGACGATGGTTATATCGATCGTTTCCAGTTATTGAGTTGTCCCTGTCCACGTTATGTCATTGAGCACTCAAGTAGCAATAAACATGTGGATGAAGAGGCACTAAAGTCTCTCAACAAGATTATCAAGCAGCTCTACTCTAAAAGCTCAAAAAAAGTCATCATCACACTAGATGAAGGAGCTTTTGAAGGCTTTGAAAGCTTTAAAACTAAGATAAGTGTTCTCCAAAAATCTGGTGCTGTATCAACAAACGTTAGAAACAAGCTCTCAAAATACCCCGATATGATGCTGAGTATTGCATTAGTCATCGCCGTGCTTCGTGAATATGAAGAGAAACAATCAATTTCCACACTCAAAACACTCACAAGTACCGACATTAAAATGGCCCAAAAGTGGGCACACCACTACTTCCAACACACGAAGAAATTGTGGGGTTCCAAAAGTCCCAATATGGAGAGCGCACTCAAGATTTTAGAAAATATGGATAAGCTCATCGAAAAAGATGGATGTTTCACCACCAGAAGTATCACTCAAAAGAACTGGACGGGGATCAATAACGACAGCGAAAAAGCCAGAAAAGCACTCAATAAGCTGGTTGAGAAAGGTGTAATTGAACCTGTAGATAGCAAAAACAAGACAGGAAGACCTACTGAGAAATGGCGCTTGATAGCCAACATCGTCGACTAACCAGAAGTTTCTATGGGAGGGCAGCCTCCCTGATTCAACAGCATCCGCAGAGGAAATACCCATGCCAAGCAAATCATCTATTAATAGTACTATGTCTAACACTTCTATGTACTTAGCATCAACCAGTAAAGATGTAATCATCACAATACTCATCTACCTTGAGTCAATTGTCCTATACCGAGCTGCACATAATAAGTTTGTTCCTAAAGCTCAGCACTCTAAGGTAATTAAACAAGCTCCATTAAACATAGCGGACACCAAGGCTTTAAAGTACGCCCTTAAAAATGCCACCACAGGCAACGTACTCACAAGTGCTAAAGGACTGTATTTCAATGATGAATTACTATCGATGCAATTAGCGGCACCAAAGAAGACAGCCTGCTACCCAATACCCGATAAGCTTCAGTTCACAGTGAGTATTACAGAGAAAGAAGCCGAGGCCCTACTTAAACACTATAAAGATATATTCCGTGGCAGCTCATTCTTAGCGACGAAAACACAGCCTAAGCGAAAGCAACGCCAGTACTACAAGGAAGCCAGAAAATTCTCCCTTAAACGTGATAGTAGTGCAGTGATCTATATGTTTCTTGGTGATAACGCTGAACGCCAAACTAAACATAACCTGCTAATAATCGATTGTATTCCAGCTCGCTTTACCCGTAAGGAACTTAACGAGTTCTTCTACCTACTTATGAGTTCCAAGTTGATCAGAAACTATAAAGCTAAGATGAGACAAGCTAATGTCACTCGTTGTGATATTGCTATTGATCTGCTGTGTATCCCTACCCCGTTAGCTATTATAGATAAGCCCAGAGTGGCTAAGTTTAGTAACCACTCTAAACATGCAGAAAAAAACCTCCCCTACGTCCAGTCTATTTACATTAGTGAACCATCAGATAGTCATAATATTGTCTACAGTAAGACCGAGAAGTTAATTGAACTGCCGAATGCCAAAACAACTAAGCGTCTACCGATATTGCTAAACGAAGAAAATAATCCATTGTCAGTGACTCGCTTTGAGCATTCTTATCAACCTCAACAATCAGGTACAAGCTTATGCTTAAAGGACCTACATACTATGAGTGACTTGTTTAAATCAGTAGAGGTATATGGCTCTGGTGTATTACGAACTTTGAATGAAGACCAACTTCAGCAGGCATTAAAGGATGGATTCATTGTTTCACTGAAGAACGAATACCATGAAGCCGCATTCAAAGCACGAACTGATGCGTTAAAACGTTACTCGCTATATATTAATCGTGATGAGTTTAAGGCTATGCAACAGGATGTACTACGAAAGCTAAAGAAATGCATCATATCTCCTGAACATTCAGCTGAATGATTACTGAGGTACTCTAGGGTAATCTCCCTATGCTTTTCATGCATAGGCAATACTGGAAATAAGCTGTAGCCACTACAAGCAAAACTCACCGAAAATAAGGCTCTGAAGACACTTAATTCATACTCTAGGGTGTGTTTTAAGCTGCCTTTGGAGGCCTGTTTTCTCGTCGTGTGTAGTGATACTGGAACCTGAAATTGGTCTGATTAAGTCATTGCCAGGCACCAACACAGTCCACTTTCGGTTAGTGTACGTTACCGTGAAGTTGGAACATTCGATATAAGGATTCTAGGCCTCATTGCGAAGCCCTGAACCCAACGATTCATAAGCCCTAACCATTAAGGCTGTAAGCCGCGAACAAACGAGAGTTCATCTGTGATGCCATTATGCAAGGTTAAGCCTAGATAGAAACTCCCAGATTCATCCGCCTCAATCTTACTCAAAGTCCATATCGGCAGCTGACCTTGTACCCATTCAACCTCTATTGAAACAATCGAGCTATCATTGCTATCTACAAGTACCTGTCTAATGGGAAATTTACTGCCATTAATCGTTATTGATTTATCAGTGCTCACCAAATCAACGGCAACCATAGCGCTATCAGATTCTGCTAGCCACACCCCACTCATGTCATCTAAGGTAAAGGAATCAAAGTTGTACGACAGTAGAACCCATAATAGACAGGTTGATAGAACTGTTGGCACTACGGCGAATGGACTCTTGCACCAGTTAGGCATCCACCTCCATATTTTCTCACCGTACTTTACATGGCGATAGTAATCCCGGTTGGCCAAGGTCATGATTACAAAGTATGGACCGACAAGTAACCCCGTAGTCACCTTCCCACCGCTTTCAGCAGCCAGTGATATTAACCCATAAAAAATAAATAACGTCCCCAGCAGGTAAGCACCTTTCACCCACATACCTTTGGCAAAATAATAGAGGGGACCAAATATCAACGCTAGCATATTGATATTAATCACCTGATTATCTTTAAAGGTCAGCTTAACGCCACCTTTTTCATGTCTCTGCAAGACTTCAAACCTCTCTTGCCACGTAGTACTAAGAGGCTCTGTAGATGCCTGGCTTTTGTCAGAAGACTTATTGACCGCTGGTTTAGCTGGCTGCTTATGATTAATCTTTGCTTTACTGGTTGGAGCGGCAACCTTCTCCACCTTAATATAGGTAATGACCCCGGCCTTTAGCAGCTTGGCATGCAACATGTTGGCGGCTTCTTCAGAGAGTCCTTTCTTGAGCGCTATGGTTTTACCGCTAAATAAAAGGTGAAACTTGTCTTCGGGGATTTTCAGAAACTTAGCCAATCCACGACCAATACTTTCCATTCTTTTTTGATCTGTGATTTCACCTTTGAATATGATTTTGTACACAGTCATGTCAACTCCATTTCTTAACTATGTGTTGTACACGCTCAGCTTAAAAGCTAAGGAATACTTAGAATCACAAATACTAAGTATTCCTTAGTAAAAATGTCAATGGAAAAACTAAGAATGTCTTAGTCACATCACTGAATAAGATTAATTCTACAAAATGGCAAATACAGCAAGCTCCCCCCTTCCCCACAGATTGCGTACAGCCCGCAAAGCCGCAGGGCTTTCACAAGAACAATTGGGAATTCAAGCGGGGCTTGAAGAGAGTTCCGCGAGTCCACGGATGAACCAATATGAAAAAGGTGTTCACTCCCCAGACTTTAGAATGGTTAAGAGTCTTTCAAGGATACTTGAGGTTCCCACTGCTTACTTCTACTGTGAAGAAGATGAGTTAGCGGAGATTATTTTGGCTTTTCAAAGCGAGAGTTAAGCGCTCGGCACATAGGTTCGCTTACCCCTTTCTTGTTGCCCTCCTGAAAACCAACCGTCCAAAAGCACCACTAAAACCGCTCTCAACAGCCTGATATAATTAAGTTATCAGCACGAAGTTCTTCGTGCTCTATCTAGGCTCCCCTTATGAATAATCAAACTCCAACGGCGTTATTTTTGTCACGCCTTGCGCCCAGTGGGCGTAGACCGCTGCGCAGTCAGCTAAGCACTGTACTCAAGCTGTTCAAGTGGAAAGGTGAAGTGGAAGAACAACCATTTCACACGCTGAACTACGCTCAAATTGAATATGTGAAACGCCATAGATTGGATGAAGGGAAGTCTCCCCGAACCGTCAACTTGGTGATGTTCGCACTTAAGGCTATTGTTAAAACTGGCTTCCTGATGGGAGTGGTGGACGACATTCAATGGCGGCAAGTGCAAGCGGTTAAGCGGCTACCTATCAACCCCAGTAGCCGAGGTAAGGCGTTATCATCCAACAGTGTTGGCCAGTTAATTAACACCTGTTATCTGGACAAGCGGTACATTGGCAAACGGGACTGCTGCATATTGGCCTTGTTCCTGAGTACCGGCCTAAGGCGCTTTGAACTTGCCAACCTGACCGTCAGTGATATCCACTTGGGTAAACACACCCTAACAGTAAAGTCCGGCAAGGGTAAGAAGCCACGTAAACAACCGATCCCCACATGGGCGTTAACCTATATCGACAACTGGCTACGGGTGAGGACCCATCAACCAGGGGACTTGTTTAATCCCATATGGAGCAATGTCATTAAGCATGACCGTGGCCTTAGTAGTGCCGCCCTCTATCAGATAGTCAAAGCACGCACCTTAGCCGCCACTGGCATCACCATTTCACCACACGATTTACGCCGTACCTTCATTACCGAGTTACTCAACCATAAGGTCGATTTAAGTACCGCCAGTAAACTGGCAGGTCATGCCAACGTCACTACCACCCAAATCTATGACAAACGTGATGAATCGGTGATGAGAGAGGCCATAGACCAACTGAACTATCAACTTAATGACCAACCAGATGGAGGTCAACATGACTAGAGTCCATCTCGAACCTTTACCTTTTGATAACTTAGTAGTGGAAGCATCCCCAATACGGGGGCACCAAGGCTGTGCGACCGCCTATGCCTATGACGCTCTGGCCTCTGGGTTTATCGGCAACTCAGACCTTGAATACGTCACAACCCGCATGATTAAAGTGCTGTGCGGTAAAGGCTTTGATAAGAGTTCAACCAATAAGCTCAAGGCTATCCAACGCCATTTAAAGGCCCGGCTAACCCCGACCAAGACACCCGACTTAGACCACAACAGCCAACTGCTCGCTAAAGGACTCGGACTACCGAATGATAGCTGGAAGGTGGTTAAGTTCATCGTGGTGATGAATGCTAACCGCGGCCTATTCGACTTCATCAACAAAATACTGCCAGAGGATAACTACGCAAATGCCATGTTTTCATCAATGCTTGGCCTTGAAGAAAGCCAGTTAATCCAAATTCTAAAGGCGTTAGCGACCACGGGTTTGTTTGATCAATTCTTCGATAATGACTTAATTGATTTTATGAATATACCGCAGCCCATCGTTAACCTGCTGCTCGGCCCCAAGGTGAAATATTACGTCAATCTGATTGAGCCATTTATACAATCCAAACCAAAGTCAGAGCTGAAGCTGCGCCACTTCAGCCACCTTGAGTGTGACACCTTGCTCCAGTTCCTTGATATCACGATTAATCAGTCCACACAGGGTATCAATATTCTGCTCTATGGGTTGCCCGGTACGGGTAAGTCTGAGCTCGCCAAGGTGTTAGCCGATAAGACCCACTCGCACCTTTTAGCCATTAAACCCGTAGGGAACGAACTGAAGGATATCAAACCCAAATACCAGAAGGAGGTCTCTAGTGCCAGCCTCAGATTGCAATACCTCACGCTAGTGCAAAGGCTGGTGTCTCCCGAAGAGAAAACACTGCTGTTGATTGATGAGTGTGAAGACGTCTTTGAACAAAGTGTCTCCCATCAAGGCTGCGGTAAAGACATTTTGCATGAGCTGATGGAGCAAAACACCATACCCACGGTTTGGATAACCAACCACATTGATGCTATCCCCAACAGCTGTATCCGTCGCTTCTCCTACATCCTTAATGTCAGTATTCCTGATAACCGAGTGATGGAGAGCCTGATGGACAACAGCTTCAAAGGGCTGCGAGTATCCAAGGTATTTAAGAAACAGTTGGCGTCACAGTCTAACGTCGTCCCCGCCAATATCACTAATGCCGCATTTGTTAGCCATGCTGTAGGACTCACGGGTAAGGCTGCCGAGCACAATATCGATACCATGGTTAAAAGCAACTTAGAAGCCTGTGGCTACAACATCCACACCAATAGCTATAAGCCACAACTCCCCTTCTCTACCGACTATCTCAACATCAAAGGTGGCAACCAAGCCATTGGCCAATTAGAGAAAGCCATTAACCAACAATGCGATATACGCACCTTGTTAGTGGGTCCACCGGGTACAGGTAAAACTGCGGCTGTTGAACACCTGGCCAACATGAGTAATCGGGAGCTAGTGACCATCAGGTGCTCAGATGTACTCGGTAAGTACGTGGGGGAAAGCGAGAAGAATATCGCTCGTATCTTTCAACAGGCCGACAATAACAACAGCATCCTGTTCTTTGATGAGGTGGACAGCCTGCTGCTAGATAGAGGCGGCTTAAACGCCAGTTGGGAGATACAACAAGTTAATGAACTGCTGACACAGATGGAGTGTTTCAATCAGCCATTCTTCGCAGCAACGAATTACTCAGAGCGTCTAGACAGAGCTGTGATGCGTCGATTCGATTTCAAGCTATCGTTTAATTATCTGACAGAGAAACAAGCTCAGAATCTCTTTAGGAGCGTCACAAGCACAGATACGCTGCCAACTCAGACACTAGACTCACTCAGCTTGCTTAAACTACTGACTCCCGGCGACTTTTCAATCTTAAAGCGACGCCAAAAACTGAGTCGCTTCAAACTCACCACCGATGAGTGTTTAGCCATTATCACCACCGAAAACAACAGCAAGCCCGGCAACAGAACCATCGGCTTCAAGTAGCAACACCACCCGTAAGTCATACCCGATTAAACACCATGACGTCTAACCCTACACAGGACTAGGCCATTCATTAGTACGCCCACCAACCAACCACAAAAGGTAATCATCATGACGACATCATTATTGAGTTCACTCAAGGTCACCGTTCGCCCGGCCGACGGCAGCAGCAACCCACTCATTCAACGAAGGGAGAAACTACTCACCAAGCTAGGCCAGCAAAAAATATTGGCCACCGCCCTAATCGAAAATGAAACCCACACCTTCTACCGTGAGAAGTGGGTCAAAGATGAAGAGACGGGAGAGAAGGAAAAGATACAGGTGCCGAAGAAGGTGAGCCCATGGTTCTACAAGCGCAACAACCGCTACTACTTCGAGGTGCGCAGTGGCAACAAGCCACTGGAGCTGCAAAAGGGAATGCACGCTATTGATGTAGGCGAAGAGGATGACTTAGTTGCCACCATAGACACCATTATCGAAGCGGTGGTGGCGGGAGAGCTCGATCCCTTGCTAACTAAGGGAGATAAGCCGGGCACCACAAAAGATAAGAATAACGGCAAGAAGTAATTGACACGCAATGACCTTAACCCCAACGCACAAAGCAAGTGCCTGATCTAAGTCAGGCCACGCTTTCTTTCATGCCGCCAACGGGACATCACTATGACCATCAAGATAAAACACCAAGATCTCTGCTTGCCCATATCACCCATGCTTGCCCTGCACTTGGCAGAGCTTATCAGCGACCATAAAGCAGCTTCAGCTGTTACCATCAACTTCAGAGATCCTAACTACTCAGCCGAACGTGGCGGCTTTCATCCAGTGGAGGTCAGGCTAGAGAAAGAGGCTAATGCAGAACATGGCGACCAATGGCGCATCTGCTATATCACCGACTTTAGCTATAAAGGTGTTGGTTACATGGCTGAACTAACCAAGGAGCTGGACTTCGACTTTGATAACGGCATTGTCCAACACCTGATGGGGGCTACACCACTGGAGCAAGCAAGGGAGATACACCCAATTTGGGAGCAAAACTTCCTAGCTTATAGTCTGGGGATAAAAGCCTAAGACGTAGTTGTTACCACCGAATAATTCTGCTTTTTCCAAAACTGTAAATCCAAGTTGTCGGGTAATTTCGCCCTACATCATTGGAAACGTATTATGAAACAAACTAAGAAAAAGCTAACCTGGTATGTCATTTTTGTTGGCGCACGCCCCGGAGTTTATACAAACTGGACCTTAGTAAAAAAATATATCGAAGGTTATAGCAAAGCAGATTACAAAAAATTTCATTCAAAGCAGGAAGCCGAAGACGCTTTTGAAAAGTGTAGCCGCAGTACTTATAATTCTGATGCAGCACACGTCTGGAACCCACCTCGTCCACCACGTAGCAAGTAGATAGTTAACAGCTCAGCCAAGGGCGATATCAGCAAAAAGCTATCGCCCTTGGCTATACCGACTCCATGTATTAACTCCACCTCAACACAGGCATATCACATAGATCCCACCATAAATATTAAAGACCTTCCCTGACCAATCCCTCATCGGCGCGACCTCTACTTATTTCAAGAACCAGAATAATCACTTCATCTAGGTGAATTTCAACTAAAAAGCTATCGACTAATGAAGATGCACATTCACGTAAATGTATTAATGCTATTTTCCCCGAAGCTTGATTAACATCAAACTGCCATAAAAAAATAATTGCACTACCTAACCTCTCAGTAAGTCATCACTTTTATCAATATGTTAGTTATATTTGCGGTTGATTTTCACTCAACAATCCCCACATACTTAGTAAGGTTGTTAAGCACCAAATTCCCAAATCGGGAACCTTATTGACATCCTAAATGCATACCTTTAAAATAGTTCCCAAATGGAGAACAGTAAATGCAATTGATTGGTAAACACCGACTAACCTCTATCCAAGGTATTAGCGATGAAATTGATCTCTGGATCGCTGCATGGGTAACTGAGATTAGCCATGCTACATGGAAAGATCCCAGCTCAATACTTGCAGCATTTCCTAGAGCTAAATCGGTAGAAAAAGCCTTATTTATCTTCCCCGTTTGCGGTAAAGAGTTTCCCCAGATAAAAATCAAAATCAAATTTGGAATGGATAAAGCCATGATTAGTGAAGTAATAAAACAATGAGTATTCAACAAATTCCAAGAGTAATTCGTACTGCAGAACAGTACCATGAGTACTTATCTGAGGTTGATCGACTATTTGACATAGATTTAGCTCCTGGCTCTGAAGATGCTGAGCGTTTTGAATTACTGACACTTCTTATAGAAAGTTATGAAAAAAGTCACTACCCCATTGCGCCAGTAGATCCTATAAGCGCTATTAAATTTCGTATGGAGGAAAAAGGTCTTAAACAGATAGATTTAGCCCCATATTTTGGAACTAAAAGTAGAGTCTCAGAAGTTCTTTCAGGCAAACGACCACTTACAGTTTCAATGATTAAGTCTCTCTCGATTGGACTAGGTATAGCACCTCAAACATTGTTAGGGATGGAGTCTGAATCAGAATTTACTGAACGAGCAAGTAAACAAGAAATCAATTGGTCCAAGTTCCCTGTCAAAGAGATGATATCCAGAGGCTGGATTGAAAACATCCAGTCAAAAGCAAAGAATGAAATTGAAGGGCATGTACAAGCGTTCATCAAACAGCTTGGAGGAACAACTGCTGCAGCCTCATTCAAGCGAACTCTAAATGGAGATGCATACTCTCCCTCTACTCAATACAAGCTTTACGCTTGGGTTAGTCGTGTAATACAAAAAGCTAGGGAAAAGCAATCTATTCCCGAATTTGACTCTTCGGTATTAAATAAGAACTTTTTAAAAGGGCTAGCACAGTTAAGCTGGTCAGAGTTAGGTCCCAAGCTAGCTATTGAATATTTAGAAAAACACGGAATCTGCGTAGTTATTGAACCAGCTTTAAAAGGGACATCTGTAGATGGTGCAGCTCTAAAAGATAATGATGGAACTCCAATAATTGCGTTGTCTCTGAGATTGGACCGCCTCGATAACTTTTGGTTCACGCTATTACATGAAGTAGTTCATATTTGGAAACATGTAGACACAAATCAGACATTTGTAGATGACATGGAACATATGACTGATACAAAAGATAAATTTGAAGCAGAAGCAAATCGTATAGCACGAGACACATTGATTCCAAGAATAATTTGGAAACGTAGTCAAGCTTACTTAAATCCAAATTCTAAAACTATCGATGATTTATCACGAGATTTAAAGGTTCACCCTTCAATCATTGCAGGAAGAATCCGAAAAGAGTCAGGTAAATACAACCAATTTTCAGGTTTGATTGGTCAAGGGGAAGTGCGAAAACATTTTCCAAATAAACAATGGTAATAAAAGAGGTTAGCTATGTTCCCTAAATACGTCCCCATAAATCGAGCCAAGAAAGGTGAGTTTGATGCCTACAAAAACTTACCTAACTCAGTTAAACAATCGACACTCCCAATATTTGAGCTTCCTAGCATTACAGATAAAATGTTAGAAAGTAAAAAATATTCTTCTGTAAACAATCCTGTAGAGTTTTATATACAAAATAAGTCTCATGAACTACACGATACTTTCAACGACCGTTTGATGGGTATAGACATTAGCAGTTGGTCCCCTAATTCTACAATTGAATCGGGGGAACATATCCTAAGCTATTTTTCTAGCAGTTTAGAGCAATTAGGCTGTAAAGTCATACCTGTTGTCGGGTATGACCGCTGGGAAGATGAAGAATACTCCACTGTTTTGAAACAACTATCTAAAAGTCATACTCGTTTCATTATCAGGCTCGATGAAGATGCCTTTACAGACATGTTGGAAGAAGAGTATTTTCTAGAGACTTTTGAAGATATTGTTTCCTCTCTTGATTTAGACATAGGTTGTTCAGCTGTCATTCTGGACTTAGGTGATGTATCTAAAACCTCATCAACAATTATTGACCTTCAAGATAAAATATCCGATGCAATAGGGCTGCTAAAAGAGTACAACTTTAACTTTATCTCAATAGCTGGCTGCTCAATCTCAGGTGACATCAATGGCATGGTTTCAGAGAGGAACTCACAAGGTATTGTCGTTAGAAAAGAATTAAAAGCTTGGAAGTCAGCTAAGGTTTTTAACCCCGATATTAACCTAGTATTTGGTGACTATGGAGTAGTAAACCCAACAGTAAGTATTGAAATGGCTCCAAACGCAAATGGGAAAATCAGGTATACGACTAATGATAGTTACTTGATTGTAAGAGGTTACCCCAAAAACACTGGTGAAAAAGGTGCTCAAATGCACGAATTATGTCGTAGACTAATTCGTTCAGGCTATTATATGGATGCTAACTTTAGCTGGGGAGATAGTAGAATAAGCCTCTGTGCAAATGAAGGATGCCTCAAAGGCAAAAAAGAGCCATTTAGAGGTAGTTCTACTGATTGGGTAGCCATTGATTCAACCCATCATATGAAATACGTATTAAAAGAGGTTAATGAGTACGAACTAACTATAGTAAGTACCAATACATCAGTAGCTGAATTGATACCTAATACATAGCCTATCCCCATGTAAAATTGAACCAAAAGTAATATATAAAATCATGTTATCCATAAAGTAAAAGCCCTACATTATTTCATCTAGGGCTTGATATGGCTGGCGCCAAAAAGGCTCTGAATAGTGATATTTAATAAAATATCTTCATCATTCAATAGAGAAGCTGAACGTTACTTCACCCTAAATATTACCTTGCCCCTCTAACTTCTCTTGCATGGCTGTTGATTGTCTCGCCAAAAATATTCAGTTCCAATCACTTTTCTTGCTTAACCCCGCATATACCGAAATCCTGGTACCAACTATATATGGCACAAGACAGACACTGATCCACCAAAAAGTCAGAAAAAATGTTGATAGGTCTTTGTATAATGTGACACTAATTAAGGCGAGATATAGGGAGCCCGGAGTAGCTATAGCGCCAGCTAACGCAACAGCAATTGAGGCCAATTTACTTGCTGGCTTTTCAAAATTCGATTTGTATAAAGCAAAACCAAATTTTACTGACATCAAAACAACTATTGAATTTACACCGAGCATAACCCAGAAATTTTGAGATTCCCCCTCATCTTTGCATACTTGTGGGTTCATGCTACATCTGACTTTTTCCCTATAGTATGACTTAAAGCCATTTGATGTATCCTCAGAAATGGACAGCTCGATATCTCCGTCACTGATTATAGGGGGCACCCTTAAACCTTCAAGAAATAGCAACACCTTATCGTTGCAAACTTTTCTTACCTGTCTGTAATACAAACGATCAGATGTCTTAGTTACCGCCTCTCCCGTCTCCTTATTATAAAGACCTCTTGAATAGTATTCCTCCACACACAGCTCTACTCCTTCAAGCTGAGGATGAACGGCTTCACTACCTAGCAATACCAACGCAATGAAAAATATGCTCACAATCCCTCCCTTGCCTATTAGCCATTAGAGAATTTTGCGAGTTAAATATAGTCCAAATATTAGGGATACTGCAGAATGGAAATAGCTCAAAGTATCATTACACATACCATTACATCAGGCTTATTGAGCTTATAAATGAGGGTAGATAGATGTAGAGGAAGAGCGCCTAACTGCATGCAAAGCATGGTTGCCATACAAAGGATAATTGCTAAATATGAATTAATTACTATACGCCAGATACAAAAAAACCCTGCGTTAGCAAGGTTTTAAAGTTTGGTACCGGAGGACGGACTTGAACCGTCACGCTCGAAAGCAACGGATTTTGAATCCGTCGTGTCTACCAATTCCACCACACCGGCAAAGCTTTAGTAGCTGTATATCTCATTGCAAATCATAAGATTCTTTGCAAACCTTTGCAAGATAAAACGCATCTCAAAAGGATTTTTAACTTCGACTATTCAACATGTTATAACAAACCAGAACTTAGGGACGTTATATTTTGAATCCGTCGTGTCTACCAATTCCACCACACCGGCTTAATCAAATAGACTAACTGAAGCCAAGACCTCAGTAAGTGACGGCGATTATACCTTTGCAGATGATAATGGCAAGCCTTTTAAAAGAGGAATTGTGTTAAGCGGACAAATTTCATCCTTTCTCTTCATAACTCATTAAACATCCTATTCCAGGAGCTGTTCCTTCATCAAATATAGGCTTGGATATTAAAGGTAAATGTCTACTTCAAAAGTACTGGTGTTTACCCTAAACAAGATACAAATTGTTCATATTTATGCCCACTTTATTGATCGAGATCAGCTTGCTCACAGCGAAACAAGACTAATTTAGGGGAGAGTAATGAATACTGATATTTTGAAAGAGGATTTCGCCCATGGCTTTCTGGTTAGATTTAATGTTTGGTAATCCGATAGGATTAATGTCGATGATAGTCATCTTCACCACAATAGGCATCATGTCCTATCTCATCTGGTTGTTCATTGACAAGTCTAAGCCAGAATAGACGCAAGGTTTCGATGAAGCAGCAAGACTTTTGTTGTTTCTAATGCAATGGGGGCAATGAAGCCCCCATCTTTTTATCTGTTTCTCTCTAATTTTTACTATTTTTCGCTGAACGATAATCTCTGGTTAGCCAGTATTAAGCAGCATGCTTACGGGCAGTGACCAGATTGTGAGCAAAAGGCGGTCTTGCCTTTATAAGGTTTTGCATCTCTTCTTGACTTGGTTCGCCTGCAGGCAATCTTAAGACTTGTCGATTGAGATAGACTCTGGCTCTCATTGATATCTTATAGTCTGCCGTTGGTCCTTGAATAGCATAGTGTTTCTGATTACCAAGGTGTTCAATAATATTCGTTGCGAGTAGGCTGCACACTGCGGGTTCATTTTGCGGCAAGGTCAGAACGGTCTCGCCTTGAAGAAAAAACTCTCTCAAAAGGGCCCGCTCTGTTGGATCGAGTAGCTTTACTTTCTCCTCGATGATCTCTGTGTTACGTTTGTTCTTTAAATAACCAATCGCTTCATCAAGAAAATAGTTAAGCACTTGCGTCATGAGATAAGCAACGCCAATTATTAGACCTAAGCCAATAAAATGAGAGTTAGCTGTCACGGCCTCATCCAGATTCAATGCCGATAGCAGTGTCTTAGGTATAAATAGCAGCGCTCCGCTCACGATAGCTAACCAGAGCATCGAGCTAAAGATTAACTGTTTAGGGGTCGATTGCTTGGTGAATTGAAATTTTAGTTTCTGCATATGAAGACCTAGTGTCAAAAATCTGTACTTACTACGAAATAAAGCAAAAATAATGCCATAAATTGATGAAGTTGTTTTATTGTCAAGATTTCGGCTTTTATCTTTGTTTTTAATGTACTAAGTTGATCAATAACGCTGGAAGCAGTCTATGCTTATAGCTACGAAAGGCTGCACTAATTATGGTTTACAGACAGCATAATTGAGCAAAATAACTTACCTCGAGGCGCAGAAAAGGGTTCATGCAGACATTTACAGGCCGGTTAATTAAAAGCCCCATAGGTCGAAAGCTGACTTTGTCGATAGTCTTGTTTAGCTCCATCATTACTCTACTGACAACAGGCTTTCAACTCGTCAATGACTATAAGGGCGATGTCGATAGAATATCTCGTCAATTTACCAGTATCGAGAAAGTTAATTTGGATGTACTGGCTGCCAGTATCTGGGTCATCGACGAACGGTTAATCAACACTCAGATCAATGGCCTGATTCAACTGCCTGATATTACCTATATCTCGATCAATGATGATAGTGGTCAGATATGGATTGCCGGTAAACCTACACCTGAGAATACGATAGAGAAGTCTTTTGAGCTATTCTACAGTTCTGGTAGTGACAGCATCCCCGTAGGCAGCCTACTCGTTCAGGCCGATCTCAAAGCCGTTTATGACAAACTGCTGGACCGTGCCATTATAATCTTGCTTTCCAATGCGATAAAAACCTTTATTGTTGCTGGCTTCATTCTATTTTTAGTCTGGTATTTTGTGACCCGACACCTGCACAGTTTAAGTCAATATTGCCAACAGATAGACCTCGATGCCCCGGCAATACCGCTTACTTTTGATAAAAATAACAAAAAAGAAGATGAGTTCCAGCAAGTGTCGATTGCAATTAATGGCATGCAAAATCAAATTCGTCGCTCCTTTTCCGATCTCAAAAAATCTAAACTGGAACTTCTGGAATCTCTGGCAGATAGGGAACGTTTACTCGAGTTAGAAACCAGCTACAAGGAGGAGCTATCGAGGCAAGTGAAAGAGCGCACCCAAGAGTTAGAGCAATCGTTACTCGTACTTAAGCGTGCACAGGAAGTGCTGGTTGAACAAGAGAAGATGGCCGCTTTAGGTGGTCTGGTATCCGGTGTCGCACATGAAATAAATACCCCTATTGGGATCTGCTTGACGGCGGCCAGCTCTCAACTCATTCATATTCAAGAGTTAATCAAGTTAATCCACAGTGAGAATGCGACCCTAGAGGAGATCAATTCTATTCTGGAAGAGTATCAAGAGAGCTGTGAACTAATCGTCAGTAATATCACACGTGCAAGCACCCTAATTCAAAAGTTTAAGACCGTCGCAGCACAGCAAAGTTTAGAAGAGAAACGCAGCTTCAATTTAAAGCAGAGTCTGGTGGAGAATCATGAAGCCATGAAAATTCTATTCGGCGAGAAGCAGGTGGATGTTCAATTCGATCTGGATCCTGATCTAGAGATAACAACCAACCAAAGCCTATTAAAGCAGATAATTACCAATATTCTGTCAAATGCTTACTCACACGCCTTCAAGCAAGTGGAAAATGGGCTCATCTTAATTAAAGCTCAATTGAAAGAGGAGCAACTCAATATTTCGATACAGGATAATGGTTCAGGTATCTCTAAAGAGGCCTCGACTCATATCTTTGAGCCGTTTTATACCACTAACCGCAGTCAGGGCGGAACAGGTCTGGGGTTATCTGCTGCATTTAACGCGGCAACCTTATTAAAGGGGAATATAAAACTTGAACCTGAGTGTGATTTGGGTGGAGCAGGCTTCCTTATCTCTTTTCCGGTAACGGTTCCATACCATGATTCAGGCACCGACTTTTTACCTGAAACTTTCAGCTGACTTTAGAAGTCAGCTGAAATGACTCATTCAACCTAAGCTCGTTGCTCTTCGGCTGTGAGCTTACAGATATCGATGATCACGTCGACCGCTTTCTCCATCGACTCGAGGCAGATGTATTCGTGTTTGCCATGGAAATTGTGTCCGCCGGTAAAGATATTGGGGCAAGGTAATCCCATATAAGAGAGCCTTGAACCATCGGTACCACCTCTAATAGGCTTAATCAATGGAGTCACACCTTGGTTAGTTATGGCTTTTTCAGCAATATCGATAATATGAGGATAAGGTAAGACCTGTTCCTTCATATTAAAATAACTATCGGTAATATCTATCTCTAAGCTACCAATAACAAGATCGGCATTATAGCTCTTGACGCGCTCCGTTAACCAAGCCTTCCTTTTTTCAAAGAGTTCCAGATCGAAATCCCTAATAATATAGGTCAGCTCGGCTGCTTCGGTTTGCCCCTGCATATTGATCAGGTGGAAAAAACCATCATAGTCCTTACTGCCCTCTGGCGTATCATGCAGTGGCATCTTGGCATGGAAACGAGCGGCCATGGTTTGGGCATTCACCATCACACCGTATGCAGTTCCCGGGTGGCAATTGTTACCTTTTGCAGTGATCACCGCCGTTGCGGCATTGAAGTTTTCAAACTCAAGCTCACCGAGCTGGCCCCCGTCTATGGTATAGGCCCACTGCGCACCGAATTCAGGTACATCAAAATGGTCGGCACCTCGTCCTATCTCCTCATCGGGAGTAAAGCATAGGCGTATCTCTCCGTGCGGGATCTCAGGATGTTCCAGAAGGAAATGTAGAGCAGTAATAATTTCAGATATGCCTGCCTTATCATCGCCACCTAACAAGCTGGTACCATCGGTAGTGATTAAGGTTTGACCTAAGTATTTGAGCATGTCAGGGAACAGTTCTGGACTCAATAATTCATCTTCGCCCAGTTTTATCTCGTTGCCGTCATAGTCATTGATCAG
>Ga0316198_10000157_pt1 | contig 30857 bp, 30 predicted proteins | sample OudBieAanoxic_MG_FD_204935 | JGI IMG/M metagenome (GOLD analysis project Ga0316198, IMG submission 204935) | Coastal sediment microbial communities from Oude Bieten Haven, Netherlands - site A anoxic | ecosystem: Environmental > Aquatic > Marine > Coastal > Sediment | place: Netherlands... | reverse complement strand
AGACCACCGTTTACGAAGCTACGGACAAGCTGGGTGGGCTGCTTCGGAGTGCCATTGCCGCCAATCGGCTATCCATGGATATCCTCAACTGGGACATTGAAGGTGTCATCGAAATGGGCGTCCAGGCTGAAACGGGAAAGGCTTTGGGCCGTGATTTCTCTGTCGAGTCCCTTCTCGAAGGGGATGTTGAAGCCGTATTTCTGGCCACCGGCGGGTGGGACAGCCGATTGGCCCGGGGAGCCGGCGCAACTGTGGAAAGCCCGGTACCGGGAATGTGGCTCATGATTGACCTGCTCCGGTTTGGAGATGATGCTTCTTCCGGAATTAATTTAGGGTCTCACGTAGTCATTGCCGGCGGGGGAACATCGGTCATCGAGGCGGTGGCGAAGAGCCGGCAGCTGGGGGTTGGAAAAATTACCGTGATGTTTCGGGAAAAACAAGAAGACGCATTGCTGACCACGGAACAGGTTGACGCCTTAAGCAAAGATGGGGTTGAGGTGTTTTTCAATGCCGGTATTACCCGACTGCGTGGTGAAAAGAATCAGTTGACTCATCTTGAATATACCGACGACTGGGGGCTCCAAAAAGAAACGATGACGGCTGATTCTTTAATCATCGCCGCCGGTCGATTTCCCCAACTGGTTTTTACCCGGACCCAACCCGAATTGGAAACAGAAGAGACCCAAGGTGAGTCGGAAGCTATTGAAATCAAATCGGAAGAGACCGATACCGCAGCGAATAACGTTTTACAATGGGAAGCATTTGAACCCTACAAGGATCCTACCCATTACGATCAGGTGGGCCTGTTGGCGCAAGGGGATGTATTGAGCGACTTTTCCGGTGCCATTCGGGCCATCGGCGCTGGGCGCCGGGCCGCCGCCGCGATTCATCAATCGATGTATGGGCTACCCTTGACCCTGCCGGACAACGTGCTTAATCCTATGTCTATAATCCAGAATGTGGATGCCGTTCAGGAAGTACGGACGGATCCCAGGAAGATCATGCCCCTCTGCAATGAACCGGATTGTGCTGAACTGGAGGCGGGATTCACCGAGAACATGGCCAAGGAAGAGGCGCGTCGGTGTCTGCAATGCGGGCTCATTTGCTATCAACATACTGCTGCATTCTCACCGGAACCCGAGGCTGAGGAAGCGGTGGTCGCATCCTTGCCGGCAGACTAATCGTCGCTAAGGGTTTGGGAATGGTGAAATGGCCACCGAAGAAGGAATCGTTACGGCAGTGACATCCACGACCGCATGGGTCAAAACGAACCGAAGCAGCGGATGCAAACATTGCTCTTCAAGGCATTCTTGCCACCCCCAAAACAACCAGGAAGCCGTGGTGGAAGTGGAAAACCCGATCCATGCCAGGGTGGGCGATCGGATCCTGTTAAATGTGAAAACCGCCTCCCTGCTGAAAGCATCCTTCCTGATTTATGTATTTCCGATCCTTTGTATGGTTGCCGGTGCCGTGTTGGGTCAGGGTGCGGGAGTTGTCGCCGGCCTGAACCCGGCATGGATGTCTCCCGTGGGGGCTGTCATTTTTTTTGTAGGAGCGCTTTTTTTTATGAAATCAAAGGGGAATCGCCTGGCCCGATCAGCGGCTTATCGGCCTAAAATTGTTCGAATTCTTGCCCACGCAATCTCTTCCTAAGAGTTCTTGCTTTATAATTCGACAGCGGACTCCAATTTGAAACCGAAGTATTATCATCGAAGATTTAACTTATGGCACGCATCCAAATCGGAACCGAATCCATATACTATACCCGAACCAACGATCAGGCTTTGACCGTATTATTGTTCATCCATGGTTCCGGCGGAAACCACAAGTCCTGGCCGGACTGTCTCCGGTCACTTGGAAAGATCGGTGTAGTACTAATGGATCTGCCTGGTCACGGCCTCTCATCCGGCTCGGGAAGAAGCACCGTTCTTGAATATGCGGATTTTATCGACGATTTTGTGTCGGCCATGGGTCTAAACCGGGTGATTGTGGCCGGACATTCTCTGGGCGGTGCCATTGTTTTAGAATTGGCGCTTAAACAGCCGGTTTGGCTGGTCGGTCTGGTGCTGGTAGGGACCGGTGCACGCCTTCGGGTTCATGCGGACATTCTGAACGGAATCGGCCAGGATTATCCAAAAACCGTCGATTTGATCTGTCGGTGGGCATTCGCTACGGATGCATCCAAAGAGCTGATTGATGGGAGTCGGAAGGCCTTATTGGATACCGACCCCGAAGTTACCCGGGGTGATTTTGTTGCCTGTAATGCATTTGATGTAGCGTCCCAGGTCGGCATTATACCCTATCCGACGTTGATCGTTTCGGCATCCGATGATCGCCTGACGCCACCTAAGTACGGCGCTTATCTAAACCAACATATTAAAAATAGCCGATATTGCCTGATACAAGGAGCCGGTCATATGATGACCATTGAAAAGCCGGAAGCCTTCATGGACAGTTTAACGGTATTTATAGAGTCCTTGCCGTGAAAAAAAATATTGCATGTTTTTTCAGGGCATACTATGAGACCCTTGAAAAATGGCTCATTATCTATTGCGACAAAGTATTTATCAACAGGGGGGGCGAGGATGCATAAGATCTTAACGGCTTTATTATGCATGATAATCTTGGTGGTAGGGGGTATTTCTTTAGGGATGGCCGGTGATGAAGCCACTTCTAGTAATGAGGAAACCATGTGTATTCCTTTGGGCGTATTGTCCCTTGAACCCCCGGATTCAGTGGAGGCGATAAGATCGCCTGTTGCATTTCCCCACGCCCTTCATTTTAACTTTGCCTGCATGGAATGCCATCATCAATGGGCGGCCGAAGAAGAACCGATCCAGTCATGCGGGACATCGGGCTGTCATGAGTTGGATGTACCGCCCGAACCGGATAGCGGCGATGATGCTGTCTTATATTATAAAAACGCCTTTCACGGTCTGTGCATTGGCTGCCACCGGGAGATCAAGACCTTGAATAAAAAGGTGGCCATGACCATGGGCGGCTCTGAAAAGCAGGTGAAATCCACCGGTCCTACCGGATGTATTCAATGTCATCCCAAATAATCATTTATTGATCCAATATGGTTCCTGTTTGCTCTTGCAGCAAAAACAATTTTGGTTTCCAACGGTTTGATATAAAACGGGATTCCGGTATCAAAAACGGTATCCCGTTTTTTACGGCTGGGCGTTCTCATGATTAACGAGATCATTTTATTGGTCGTATTACTTGTGCTTTCCGGCTTTTTCTCCTCTGCCGAGACAGCCATGTTTTCCATCAGCAAAACCAAAATTCGACACCTCGCCAAGGAAGGAAGAAGGGCCGATATATTGATTCAGCGGATGAAAAACAATCCCCACCGGTTGTTGACCACGATTTTAATCGGGAATAACGTCGTCAACGTCGGTGCCTCGGCTTTGGCCACGGTTGTGACCATGAAATTTGCCCCTTCCTATGCGGTAGGGGTGGCCACCGGAGTGATGACCTTTTTGATCCTGGTTTTCGGCGAAGTCTTCCCCAAGTCCGTCGCCACCCGGAACAATATTCTGATTGCCCACCTGACAATATATCCTGTTTACTGGTTGTCCGTGCTCTTTTACCCCGTTTTAATTTTCCTGAATTTTATTCCGCGTTTGACGGGAAAGATCAAGCGAACTCCTGCCGCCACCGAAAAAGAGTTAATGACCTTTGTGGATGTTGTCGAGGAAGAGGGTGAGATCAAGCAAGAAGAACGAAATTTGATTTACAATATTTTCGAGTTCGACGATACCAATGCATCGGAAATTATGACCCCCCGAGCAGATATGTTTGTGATCGATGCGGGAAAACCGCTGGACCTTGAGGCCATCAGCCGGTCGGGATTCACCCGGGTGCCGGTTATCGACGGAGATATCGATCATGTTGTGGGTATCATTAATATTAAGGATTTATTTGGTATCCAGGTTGCTAGTCGTGATCAGATCGATATTCGGAAGGTTATGCGGGATCCTTATTTCATTCCTGAAAATAAAAAGCTCGACACCCTGCTGACTCAGTTTAAAAAACGACGGAGTCATTTGGCCATCGTGGTGGACGAACATGGGGGTGTATCCGGTTTGATTTCCCTGGAAGATGTGATCGAGGAACTGGTGGGTGAGATCAGCGACGAAACTGACAAGGATGAGCCCCATATTATCAAAATTAAAAGCAACGAATGGCTCGTGCCGGGTAAGTCGGATATCGAAGTGGTTAATTTAAAAATTTCGATGGATATACCGGAATCCTCCGAGTATGATACTTTTTCTGGGTATATTCTGGACCGAATCGGTCAAATCCCTGTAGAAAAAGAGATCATTGAACTGGACCGGTTCGATGTTGTGGTGAAAAGGGTGCGGGGAAACCGAATTGAAGAATACCTCGTACGGAAAAAGTAATCCGGCTTCTCACAAATAATCCCATCTCTATGTCCCCTTTTGTCGCCTATATCGATGTGGCCGTGGCCCTGCCTGTTCACAAGACCTATACCTATGGTGTGCCCCAGGGCTGGTTGTCACGGATGTCCGTAGGCTGCCGGGTTCTGGTCCCTTTCGGACGACGACGGTTGACCGGATACATTCTGGCGGTTGTGGAGCAAAGTTCGCATGATGAGGTTAAAGCGGTTCTCGATATTTTAGACGAAGCGCCCCTGTTCCCCAAGGAGATGATCCCATTTTTTCAATGGATGGCCGCCTACTATTTACACCCCATCGGTCTGGTCATTAAAACCGCGTTACCGGCTGGCCTGAGCCTTTACGAATATACCGAGGTCGTCATCACGGAAACGGGGAAAGCGGCCCTTACCCGGGCCGCTACGCCCCCACTGATGAGGGCAATTTTAAATCGGCTTGAATCGAGACCCTGCAAACGGCATCTGCTTGAGCGACAGGTCGGACAACGGATCCCGAAACTGGTCTTTGGCAAGCTGAAAGAAAGCGGCTGGATCGATTTTCAGCGACGGCTTTCTCCCGGACAAACCCGGTGCAAAACCGAGCGGGTTGTACGATTGGTTCAGCCTAAAGTAAATCCCATGACCTTGCCTCGTGAAAAGATTATTAATGCCCTGATTCAGCGGGGTGATCAGTCTTTGGTCAAACTTAAAAAAATTGTACCCACCGCCGACGCTGTTGTGAGAGGAATGGTAAGGGTGGGGGCCGTAACAACTTACAATCAGTCGGTCTACCGGGACCCCTTTGGGGAACCGATTCGGCCTGATCGGCCGCCGGCTTTATCGGCCGATCAGCAAGTCGTATTTAAAGCAGTGGCTAACGAATTGGGTCACGGGTTTCAGACGTATCTACTGGCAGGTGTAACGGGCAGCGGTAAAACAGAGGTGTATTTGACCCTGGCCAAGCGAGTTCTTGTTGGGGATGGGCAGGTGCTGGTATTGGTTCCGGAAATTGCTTTGATTTCTCAAGTGGAGCGTCGGTTCAGGGCACGCTTTGGGAATCAAGTGGCCGTGCTGCACAGCAGCTTGTCCTCCGGCGAGCGCTACGATCAGTGGCAGCGGATCGCCAAAAACAAGACACCCATTGTTATCGGCGCCCGTTCAGCTATTTTTGCCCCCTTAACGCGTTTGGGGCTTGTGATTGTCGACGAAGAACACGATACGGCATTCAAACAGGAAACCGGTCTCCGATACAATGCCCGGGATCTGGCCATTGTTCGTGCCAAACAGAGTCGAGCCGTCGTAATACTCGGTTCGGCGACACCCTCGGTACAGACAATTTTTAACGCCGAAAGAGGGAAGTTCAAACGACTGGAACTACCCCGCCGCATTAACCAACGGCCATTACCCCAAGTAGAAATCATTGATCTTCGTAAAGCCAAGGGAATGCGGGGCCTGTTGCGGATAATCTCCCAGCCACTTCATCATGCCATGCGTCAAACCCTGGACCGCGGCGAGCAAATCCTTCTTTTTTTAAACCGCCGGGGATTTGCCGGTAATCCGGTTTGTCTGGCTTGCGGTGAACCGGTGCGTTGCCGTCATTGTGACATTGCCCTGACCCTTCACCAGAAACACAATGCGTTTAAATGCCATTATTGCGGATATTCCCGTTCGGCCGCCATTCAATGCGGTGCGTGTGGTGCTTCGACGATCCGGGCCTTGGGTATGGGTACCGAAAAGGTGGAAGCGGTGACAAAAAAACTGTTTCCCAAGGCACGGGTGGGGCGGATGGATCGGGACACAACGATACGCAAAGGGTCCGTCAAACGTATCCTTAAACAATTAAAAGACGGTGAAATTGACATTCTTGTGGGCACGCAGATGGTGGCCAAGGGACACGATTTTCAGAATATTACTCTGGTAGGTATTATTTGTGCCGATCTCTCCCTTGATTTTCCTGATTTTCGGGCCGGCGAACGGACATTTCAACTCCTGGCCCAGGTGGCCGGTCGTGCCGGCAGGGGCGATGCCGTGGGGCGGGTGATTTTACAGACATACAATCCCAACCATTTCACCATTCAGGCCGCCAGGGCACAGGATTGCCAGCGGTTTTATAGACGCGAGATTCGTTACCGCAAGGCCCTCGATTACCCACCGTTCACGCTTTTGGCTCAGCTAAAGATTTCAGGTCGGGATAAGGTCAGGACAAGAAAAAGAACGGAAGTGATCGGAGAGGCATGCCACGGCCTGCAATCTTCCAACGTCGCTTTTTCAAATACCATTACCATTCTTGGTCCGATTGAAGCGCCACTGGCAAAGATTTCCGACCGGTACCGCTGGCAAATTCTCATTAAGGGACAGACTTCCGGCAAGCTTCATCGTTTTCTTCGACAGCTATTTTCCGCTGAACCGATGTTAAGTAATGATCGAACGGCGCGAGTTTCCATAGATGTGGACCCGTATTTGATGATGTGATCAACGTGAATAAGGTTGCAGAATCAGGACATGCTAAATCTTGACAAATGCCAGGTTATTGTATAGCGAATCTGGACGTCGTAAACGGTAATACAAAGGAGTTTCTAGATATGATTATCAAAAGGCCTTTATTTTTAAGCGCTGCGCTGTGCCTGGTGCTAATTTTTTTTAGCCTTGATTGCCTTGGTGATCAGGCTACCGAACCGTCGGCCGCATCCGGAACGTCGGTAGAAAATCAAGCCGAAGCGAAACCGGTTGATTCAACCGGGGCGGCCAAGGCAACCGCCCAAGCCGTTGCCGTAAAACCGGTTTTTGAGTTTGAGCCGGTGCTTGAAGGTGACATTGTCACCCATCAGTTTATTATTAAAAATACGGGGACGGCCGTGCTGAAAATATTAAAAGTGCGGACGGGCTGAGGGTGCACGGCGGCTTCATACACGAAGCAGATCCCCGCCGGCGGCGAGGGAACCCTAACAGCCAAAGTGTCCACCCAGGGATATGGCGGACGACAGGTTGCCAAACGGATCGTGATTCAAACCAACGATCTCCAAAAACAGAAACTGACTTTGGTGGTAAAGGGATTTGTGAAAAAGTTTGCCACGATTCGTCCCAAACGTGTCCAACTGACAGGGGCGATAGATGACGAGATTAGCCAAACGGTGGCCATCATACCCGAAAAGGAATATTCATTTCATATTATCGAAACAACCGCTAAGCAGGGCAATGATATCAAATTCGCGTTGGAAGAAAAAAAAGGAGATACCGGGATTGAATATCAGCTTATCGTTGAGAATATCCGCCGGCAGGCCGGTCGGTATCAAGATACCATTGTCTTGATGACCGACAGCAAATTCAAATCCGAGCTTGAGATCCGGGTTTACGGAAATATTATCGAGCCGAAAAATGAGGATCAAGCGACATCTGAAGCGGCACCGAAAAAACCGGTTGCGGATCAGAAGCCGGCTGAAAAGGCGGCTCCTTTGAAAAAAGGCGCTTCAGGGGATGTGAAGGTAGACGTATCGGCTGGATCGGGAGCCGGGACAAAGAATGAATAGAAACCATCTATCGGGAATCTAGACCTTTGAAAATACTTTTTTTTGTCCAATTCCTGGCCGCACGCAGAAAGGTCATGGTTTAAATTTAATTCTATAAATATTTCGTTCCCCTTCTCAAAGCCTGGGATCTTCGACTCGAACTTAAAAAAAATCATATTTTTCAACGATCATGATTAATGAATATGACAAAAGCAGTAATATTTGATTGTGATGGTGTCATGTTCGACACTGTCAAGGCCAATACCGCCTACTACAACCGGGTCCTAAACCATTTTGGCAAGCCCGAATTGACACCGGCGCAATTCGATTTTATCCAGATGAACACGGTGGGCGAAAGCATTTCCTTTCTATTTGGGGATGATGAATCCGTTCAGGCGGCGCAATCCTATCGAAACATGATGGGTTACGAACCGTTTTACAGTTTAATGGATATCGAGCCGCATTTAATACCGCTTTTAAAAAAAATCGGGCCGCGATTTAAAATCGCCATTGCCACCAATCGGAGTGATACGATTGGCAGGGTCCTGGAGGTCCACGGGCTGGATGGATATTTTGATCTGGTGGTAAGTTCCTTGGATGTAGCCCACCCCAAACCCTATCCCGATCCTTTGTTAAAGGTGACCGATTATTTCAATATCAGGCCACATCAAGCCGTTTATGTCGGAGATTCGGAACTGGATCAACAGGCTGCTCAGGCGGCCGGGATGCCGCTGGTCGCTTATCAAAACCGTTCATTAACGGCCGTTGCCCATATCGATCGCCTCAATGAACTGGAAGCGCTGTTGGATTCAGAGCAATCATTTTTCTCCGCTTAGTTTTTGTACCGCCCCGAGCGCCTGGGAAAGTTAAAGCGCCACCAAACAATCTCCACTGTTATCCAGCCACACGGGAAAATATTGAGTGTGGATATTATTGCCTTAATGTCTATTCAAAATTCGGCTTTGCTCACCACTCCGGATTTGATTCCCGCGACAATCTCCTTGACCATATGGGCGCTCTTTTTCTGCACATGTTTTCCCAAAAGATCATTTGATTCAAATTTGACTATGCCGCTTGACAATCGGCAATATGAGAATTAGACTATCCCCTGCAATTTAGTTGCATGGGATAGTTTAATTGATTCAGAAGGAAGCCTGTATGCGGTGGTGCTGGAGATTGTTTACCATTTTACCGATATTATTTACTTTTCAGCTAGTTGATGCTTTTGCCGGAGATAAATTAACCATTTTTGTTAGTATCCTTCCCCAAAAATTCTTTGTGCAACAAATTGGCAAGGATTTGGTTGATGTTCATGTCATGGTTTTACCCGGCGCCAGCCCGGCTACATACGAACCCAAACCCAAACAGATGGTGACACTTTCCAAAGCAGACGTCTATTTTTCTATTGGCGCACCGTTTGAAAAAGTGTGGCTGAGAAAAATTTCTGCTGCCAACTCAAGCATGAAGTTATGCCATACCGACCGTGGAATTCAAAAAATTTCCATGGCGCCCATTTATAACTATGTCAGACATGAACATCACGACGAAAAACAATCGCACAATGAGCCGGGTGGGAGTGATGGAGAATCAGGGGGGCAACATGAAGGGGGCTATGGCCAAAACAAAGATCACCACAATCATGGCATCCTGGACCCCCATATCTGGCTGTCCCCCCCTCTGGTCAAAAAGCAAGCTAAGACTATCCTTGAAACATTGATAGAAGTTGATCCCGACGATGCCCGGGAATATCAATCCAACTACGATGTCTTCATTTCCAAAATAGATTGGCTGGATATGGAATTGACAACTATCTTTGCGGATAGACAAGATCTTCAATTTTTGGTGTTTCATCCATCCTGGGGATATTTTGCCCGTTCATATGGATTAATACAGGTGTCTATCGAAATCGAGGGCAAAAATCCAAAGCCCGCACAACTGAGAGCACTAATCGAATACGCCAGGGCGCAGCATATTAAAGTGGTGTTTGTTCAACCGCAATTTTCGTCCAGAAGTGCCCGGCAGATTGCCAGGGAAATTGGCGGGCAGGTGGTCACAGCGGATTCGTTGGCCTTGAACTGGTCTGAAAATCTAAAGGAGGTGGCTGGGAAATTAATAGCAGCTTCACCCTTGAAATGATCGGTAGAAAATGAACGATACGGTTGTTAAAATTGAAGATGTGACCTTTGCCTATAACGGCCAGAAGGTTCTTGAGAATGTGAGTATGACGGTGCGGCCAGACGATTTTATCGCCATGATCGGCCCCAATGGCGGAGGCAAAACCACCCTCCTGAAACTGATATTGGGACTACTCAAGCCAAATATGGGTTCGATCCGGGTTTTGGGAGAACATGCGGAAAAGGCATCCCACGACATCGGCTACGTACCCCAGGATGTTCACATAAACCGTCATTTTCCCATTTCCGTCATAGATGTCGTGATGATGGGAAGGCTTAAATCGGGAAAACGGTTTAAAAAAAGCCTTGATAAAGATCGTCACGTTGTTCTCCATGCCCTTAAGCAAATGGAGATGGCGGCCTACGCGGATACCAAAATGGGTGAGCTTTCCGGGGGACAGCGCCAGCGGGTGTTTATCGCCCGAGCTTTGGTGACCCAGCCGAAATTAATGCTCTTGGACGAACCGACAGCCGGCATCGATAGCAAAGGACAGGCTGAATTTTTTCAATTATTGAAAGAATTGAACACAGAGATGGCCATTATCGTCGTCAGCCATGACCTGCTGGTGATCTCGACCTATGTCAAGTCCGTGGCTTGCGTCAACAAGCACCTGCACTATCATCCCCAGGCTGAAATTACGGGGGAAATGCTGGAAACCATGTATCCATCCACAGGCGAAACTATCTGCCCCGTTGAACTGGTGGCCCATGGACTGCCACATCGGGTATTAACCGATCACGAAGGAGTCGGCGAATAGATGCTTGAAGCCCTCCAGTTTGAATTCATGCGCAACGCCTTGATGGCGGGAGTGCTGGCCAGTATTATATGCGGCATCATGGGCACTCTGGTCGTAGTCAACCGCATTGTCTTTCTCTCCGGCGGTATCGCGCATGCCGCCTACGGCGGAATCGGAATCGCCTTCTACTTCGGCTGGCCCTACCTCGTGGGAACGATCGGGTTTTCACTGGTGGCCGCCATGGTGATGGCCGCCGTCAGCCTAAGGTCCAAACACCGCGCTGATACGATCATCGGTGTCATCTGGGCGGTGGGGATGGCTTGCGGTATCATTTTGCTCGATTTGACGCCGGGATATAATGTGGACCTGATGAGCTATTTATTCGGTAGCATCCTGACCGTACCGGCATCGGATTTATGGATTATGCTGATAGCGGGGGTCGTGATTAGCGGCCTGGTGATCTTTTACTATAAGGATCTGCTGGCCATGTCATACGATGAGGAATTCGCCCGGATTCGGGGGGTTCCCGTACGGGCCCTGTATTTTTTACTGATCGGTATGCTGGCCGTGACCGTTGTCATGGTGATTCAGGTCGTGGGGTTGATTCTGGTCATCGCCCTGTTAACCATTCCGCCTTTTATCGTGGAAAGGCATACCCGATCCCTGATTCAAATGATGATCGGTTCCAGCCTCCTGGGTGCCGTCTTTACCGTCAGTGGCCTATGGCTTTCATATGCCTTTGATCTCACCTCGGGTGCTTCCATTATCATGGTGGCGGGGGCCGTTTTTTTTCTTTCTTTGCTGTTTGAGCGATTGGGCCTTCATCGTAAACGGCAGCCAACAATCACGGCCACCGATAAGGACGAAATTATTGCCGGCCACCGAAGGAGCCCTGATGTGTCATCAATGTGATTATGAATCGTTGTTAAATGCATCCGATTTGGCGGTTACCGAAAACCGCCTGCGCATTCTCGAAGCGATTGGGAATAACGACTACCCGCTTTCAGCCGGAGATATTTACAGGATATTGGAACGGGGCCCTTCCATCAACCGGGTGACGGTTTACCGTATTCTCGATTTACTGGTGGATCGTGAGGTGGTTGAACGGCTAAGTACCGGTGGCAGGGCATTTTATTACGGCCTGGCCCCCAATGATTATCACCGCACCCATCCGCATTTTTATTGTAAAAACTGTGGCCAGATGGATTGCCTCGATCCAGAAAGCCTGGCGATCGATACCGATCTCCTCTGGAAAACATTTCCCGGCCGGATCGACAAAGTCGAAGTTCGGTTGGATGGGCTATGCAAAAACTGTATAAAGTAAAATGGCGGATCTTGACGCATCTACCGTTTGAATTTTTTCGGCCCAACCGGCACCTTTGCAAGCGTCTTGACAGTTACCCCTATTATGTGGCAATTAATTCTTTAAATATATCATCAATCACCCTGGCCAGCAATTATCACCGAAATTTCAAGAATGGGCGGAAAAATGAAACGTAGTTTATCTATCCTCGCAATTATTATCGTTATATTCATGCTGGGATTTTTATCTGGCTGTGAAGATTTCGATTTAAGCGGATGCGATTGTGAAAAGCAAATCGACGATCTGGTTGACGAACGGGGAGTGCCCGATGACCAAGAATTGATCTTTGAGAACGGTGTCAATACCCTGACCTACTGGTATAACAGCGCTGGATTTGCGCAAACCTTCCGGTGGGGCGAAGGTACCGATTTATGTTGCGAGACTACCTATTCGACGATGGATAACCAGGCCCCCGTGGCCCAGAACCAAAGCGTATTTACCGAGGTGAATACCTCTGTGAATATCACCCTGACCGCTACGGATGTAGACGGAGATTCTCTGAATTACCAAGTGCTCACTCAACCACGGCATGGCACCCTATCAGGCGTCGCACCCGATCTGAATTACATCCCCAATACAAATTTTGTCGGCAATGACAGTTTTACCTTTAAAGCGAATGACGGAAGGCTTGATTCCTTGGCGGCTACGGTCCAGATTACGGTAGCATCATCGGGGAACGGCGGAACGGAACCACCCGAGCCGGAACCCGAGCCGGAACCCGAGCCGGAACCCGAGCCGGAACCCGAGCCATTAGATACAGAATAATGTGGTAGCGCTGAAAAGAATACGTCGGCATGTTTGTATCCGCTATCGATCCGGATGGGGGTGACCTTTTCTATCGGATAACGGATCGATTCAATTCTGTTGTCAATGACGGCAGATAGAGCTCTAACCCGGCTACCGTCGATCCAATAGTGGGACTGTTGCTTTTCTGGTGTTATATATAGGCAGAGATCGAAACGATCATTGTTTGTCTGTGCTTGGCGTACTCCGTGGTGTGATTATAACGGTATATGACAATTTTTCCATAAAATTGTGATAAAACCTCTCATTTTTCCTTTCAAGTGTAATCATATCTTTAAAATAGCCGGTCATCCTAAATGCGGAATATCAAATTAATTTAGTTTTTTGGTATTTGCCTACTAAATTAGCGATATCGAACTTAGAAATATTTCGATTTGTATAACTATAATATACTGATAATATAAAGTAAATTAATTATGGTGAAATCATAAGAAGTTGGAATTTCGTCATGCCGGACCCCGTGTTGTTGAGGGTATGAACAATTCGGGATTTCAGCTTACCATCCGGTGCTCATGATGATCAGACTGATATTACAATATTACGGCCGTGGTTGACCTCGAACGATTAATGAATCCCGAATGGCGACTGGATAGGACATGATACTTATAACGACTTCATCAACTGGCGTTTTCTTAATAAATTAAAAGTTCTTGATAATTAAGTGGCTTAACTATAAAAGAGAGCTTCATAAGTGTGCGTTTTCAATGATCTCGTCGAGTAAGCCACCGGGCGGAGCTATAGCTGCATGAGCATCGTCTATTAGCGATGTTTTGAAATTCTGCAAACTAGTGACGGAATAGTTTACTATAACCTAAATTGAGCGATTTTTTATGAAGCTATGTGCCGAGATATTGAGATGATCAGGCTTTCAAAAAACGCAGTCATACCCAGTGGATATGGCGAATATTTTTGTGAGCCTTAGCGCTCAATAGATTTGGTGCAGAGCGATAAAAAAAACCCTCAATTTAGGTATAAGTATGTCCTTCAATCGAAATACTAAATTTCAACAACCCATGAACAAGGTAAAAACGAAAAACTCTCGTGAAAGAGATACTATAAAGAGGAGATATATCCTGTTGTCTTCTGACCTGATATCGATCTCTTCTGCTGTAATCGGCGGATGGTTGCTGGCCGAGTTTATTAAAAACTTATTTTTCGCTGATCTTCTACCAATGGAATGGGACCGAGCAAAAAAAATAATGCCTGTTCTATTTGGTTTGCCTAGTGTTTTTATTATACTCGGAAGTGGTTTCCAGGGACATTACAATCGATTTCGCCCATTTTGGAACGAGTTCGCTGAATTATTTAAAATAATATTATTCGCCGCTGGAATGGTAATTATTTACCTCTACTTCGTAAAATCACATTTTTCTCGCATGTGGTTCTTTGCTTCATGGCTGCTTGTAATCGTGATGATGCCATTGGGAAGACTACTCGCCAAAAAAGTGATGATGCAGGTTGGCATATGGTTTAATCCAACAGTTGTAATCGGTACGGGATTCAACGCTGTTGAGAGCGCGTTAGCGGTGGAGAGTGATCCGTTGCTGGGGATGAAAATAGTCGCGTTGATTGAACTAGAGGAAGAAAGCCCCAATAAATCTCTTCTACACAGAAATAGCACGATGGGTAGTCCGTACAAAATTGTCAAGATTGGTGACCCGTTGGAGACATTTCATAGACTTGGAGATCCTTACGTTGTTCTTGCCCTCGACCCAGCAGATTATCAGACGCATGCTGAACTAATTAATAGATTAACCAGCAGCCAGGTTAATATGAGCATCGTGCCACCAATGAGAGGGTTGCCTCTGTTATGCACGGAAGTCTTTCATATATTCCGGTACGAGGTTTTGCTTCTTCGATATCAAAACAACCTGGCAAGACGAAGCCTTGTTTTCCTAAAAAGGTCCTTTGATCTTATTTTATCTTCAGTTTTGTTAGTAATTCTTTTGCCCCTATTTGCATTTTTTTCATGGCGAATCAAACGCGATGGGGGGAAAACATTTTTTAGGCATCGAAGGATTGGGTGCAAAGGTAAGCCATTTAAATGCTATAAATTCAGGACAATGAGTCGAGATGCAGATAGGATTTTCAAAGAAACGCTTGCAAGTGACAAAGATGCGCAAAAAGAGTGGAACCGTAATTTTAAATTAAAAATTGATCCGAGAATAACACCAATCGGGCAGTTTTTAAGGAAAAACAGCCTGGACGAGCTACCGCAATTGTGGAATGTATTGAAAGGGGAGATGAGTTTGGTAGGCCCTAGGCCGATTGTTGAAGAAGAGCTTGAACGGTATGGAGATCAAGCCCACTATTATTTAGAAGTAAAGCCAGGTATGACCGGCTTGTGGCAGATCAGTGGTAGAAATGACATAGATTATCAGCGACGTGTATATCTAGATGGCTGGTACGTACGAAACTGGTCTCTTTGGTATGACATTGTAATATTGATGAAATCGTTACCAATTGCAATAAGGGGCAAGGGAGCGTACTGAATCAAATTACAGTTCGCGCAAACATAATTTCACATTTTATCCTATCCGTCCGTACATCCCGTCCGGCGGCTTCACGAAATTTCGTCATATGGTTGATATTAAAGCGCTTTCAGGCCTTGACAGCTAGGAACCTCAACACCTAAAAATGTGAATTTGTTTTCGCATGAACCCTACGATATATTATGAAACCATTTCTATCAAACATTTGGTTGTCACCCAATTTTAAATCCGCATTATATAGCATTTCAACAGGTCTGATCCAACAATTATTACTTCTGATAAGTGGAACATTAGTCGCCAGGTTACTGGGGGTGGAAGGCCGAGGTCTTCTAGCCACCATAGTTGTATGGGCAGTCCTTTTTTCAAGAGTTGGAACTTTGGGAGCACCGGTTGCGTGCACATATTTAATCAGCAGGCAACCTGAAAAAACGCCGCAGATATTAGGCGAAATTTATCGTATAGCCATTTTTCAGATGGTGCTTTTAACTATTGCTTTTTTTTTATTTCTTTTCTTGTGGAGCAGGGGAAGCCCGGAGGAGTTTCAAATTGCCATATATCCAGCGTTAATATTTATCCCGACATCCATAATCCATCAAAATTCACTCGCCATTTTGCAGGGTCTTCAGCATTTTAGAGCCTTTAATCTATTTCGCCTGTTGCCCTTGTTTTTATATGTAAATATTGTGTTGCTTCTGTTTGTCATTAAAAGAGATGATCTGTTTTTCGTTGTTTCTGCTTGGGCAATATCTTTTTTTTTAATAGCCGTTCTCTCAATATTTTATGTGTTAAAAAAAGCGTCCATCAAATGGGGAAATGATAAGCATCTGCGAAACCAAATTTTAAAATTTGGATTGAAAGGCCATATTGGATCATTGGCACCTCTTGAAACACTTAGAATTGACCAGTTGGCCATTTCGATTTTCCTGGCACCGGTTTCTCTTGGTATCTATGTCGTTGGGCAGGCTTTTTCAAATTTATCGCTATTTATATCTGTGAGCGCATCAATGGTTGGTTATCCAGTTATTTCAAAGCAGGAGCAGGCTATTGTGCGCAATCATCTTATGTGGAAATTTTTCTGGGGAGTCACATTACTTAATGGAATTATTTCTATTTTGCTGGTAGCAGCAATGCCAGCCATAATACCACTATTTTTCGGTCAGGAGTTTGTCTCTTCGGTTCCAATTGCTCAAATATTGATAATTGGCTCTCTTTTGTCAGGCGCTAGGCGGATAATTACTGAAGGAATGCGGGGAATGGGTCAACCCCAAGTTTCAACTATTGCAGAAATATCAATGTATCCCTGGCTCCTGACCGGGGGAATTTTCCTTCTTATCCGGCATGGCATACTGGGTCTTGCAATCAGCATCCTGATCGGCCAAGGGTTATCATTGGTGGTGGCAATTATTATTGCTTTGAACCCCACAAGAGCTAAAAGAAATGATTCAAGTTTCTCCTAAAATGGCCGTATCAAACGCTGATCTCAGTGCCGATGGCCACGTCGTTATTTGCTATGAGTTTCTGATCAATGTCCAATTTAGAGGGTAAGAAGCATATATGACGAGGTCCAAAAATAAAAGATCCACAGATTACCCCAAAGAACAAATTACAGTCGGAACATTAATGATAATTGCAGCTGTTGCCTTAATGACTTTCAATGGCGTGCGTATCCTTCCTTTTCTTACAATTTCAGACGCTTTCTTGTCTGTGGGAGCATTTTTCTTGATCATGCGCATGCTGGTTAAACCCTCACATTCAAAAATGATTCAAGTACCTCCATGGTTATTTTATTCTTTAAGTTTGATTATTATTTCCAGTTTCATCACCATTATTGCATCAGGCGAACCATTGGTAAATATAGAAAGATCGGTAAATATCATTATTGCTGCCGGTGGTGTAACGATTTTTCTCGGTATAGTGGCAAGCAATGAAAATCAGCTCAATTTAATCCTTGCTGTTTGGACGATTTTTGTGGCCATCAATGCTGGAATTGGATTAATGGATCTATTATTCGATTCGGGAATAGGGTTTTGGTTTACTGACGAATACTGGTTTGGAAGAACAGCTGGATTAACTATGCATCCGAACCATTTAGGTATTGCGTGCGCGATGGTTATGCCAATTGCTCTTGTTCAAACAAAGCTCTCCAAAACTACCGGTAGCTTGTTCATTAGGATCTTGGTTTTGTTAACTTTGTCGTTAGGTATTTTATCATCTGGATCCAGAGCCGCTATTGCTGGCAGTTGTTTCAGCCTGATTTTACTCATTTTTTTTAATAAAACCTTAATCAATTCGCTTCTCCTAGTATTTATCATTGGGTTGCTATCGGCATTAATTCTTGCAGCTTTCAATAAAGAGACGCTGAATTTATTGGGATTTGGCGTTCAACGTCTGTTTGGTTTCGTAAGTGTCGCTGAAAGCAACTTGCTTCGTCTGGAATACTACAAAGAGGCCTATTTTGATTTTAGTAAAAACCCGTTGTTCGGAGTGGGCTATGGAGTCGTCCGCCAGGCACACAATATTTATTTACAAATTTTGCAAGCCGGGGGACTATTGGGATTCGTTGGGTTTTATTGGTTTATAATAGGATTTTTATCTCTTGGTTGGAATATCAGATCTAATGCCAGGTTCAGAATAAAAAACCCCTTAATAGTTGATGCTCTGATTGTATCGATTCTCACATGGCTGGTGATCGGGCTATTCTTTAACCTGATTTTCGATCGATTTTTATATATTCCAATGGGTTTGTTACTTGGTATTAAAGGGATTTTAAGTAAAGATCAATATTGCTTTTCATAATCCCTCACAACAAATTCTAAGACGGGCGAAAAATGTAATGTCTTATGTGTGCAAAAAAATTGACCCCCGCTTAGAATTGCTAATGCCAGGCGGCAAAGTCGTTGTAGATCTGGGATGCGGTGCCGGTGAATTTCTCGATCAACTCAGCCAGACCTATGAGATAGCCGTCGGTGTGGACATGAGTATCGTGCGGCTTGAAAAACGGAATAAGCCCCGCAATGGGTGGCATTTCGTTCTTGCTGATCTAAATAAACAACTTCCTATAGAGAATGATTATGCTGATCTTGTTATTTCAAATCAGGTTATCGAACATGTAACTGACCCCTTTTTATTTTCTAACGAGATCTATCGCATACTTCGATCCGGTGGAAGAGCCATCGTTACAACACCCAATATTCGCTATATTAAACATATTTTTGAGCTGGTATTTTCAGGGTATGGTTTGCGGACCGCTTCACAAGATACAACTGATGGCCCCTGGGACAACGGTCACATCCATTATTTTACGCATCAGGATTTACATAAGATATTCGGGCCTGTTAACTACAGCCGGATTTCGTCATGTGCCCTAGTTAGTTTGGACGGAAAATTAAAATTGTTGCGCTATCTGTTTGATCGCTTTTCAAATAATTACTTTGTTAAAGAATTTTTATCCGGTAACATCCTGCTTGTTGCTAAAAAATAAAAAACGCTCTGATTTAATCGATGAAAGTCGTTATAATCTTTAACTTTTACCTTATATTAGAGTATCTGAAAAAATATATCTGCGGTTAGAGCGATTTGCGATGTTCGATGTACACTTCCACGCCGTGGCGCGGTGCTTATCTTTCGTGATTTTGAGGTTAAAAATTCTAATGATTCAAATGGCTTCTTTTGGTCGTATCGCCCATTCTATCATTTTAAAAGCCCAGTATGTTTTGGGTTCATATACAATTTGGCTGCTGGTTGAGTTTTGCGAAGGAAATTTAATCAAGAATGGATGATTTTTTCAGGGGCCCCCTCTAAACGAATAAAAGATATTATCCGACGTCAGCTATTTTTCCATCGGAAAACGGGTTTAGTGGGGTGAAAACTGAATCATTGCCGAATTAGATGAAGGCGATGCCCCATGTGAAAGTGATCACTCGACAAAAAAAAAGACTGGTTTTCAGCGGTATTATATTTAAAGTCAAATACATTACGACTATGACCGCTTTACCGCTCTTAAGATCCAATGACCGAGGAGGGAGAAGATCTTTTCGTCTATTTCGACCCAAAAAATCTATTTGGCACAGCAAAGGTCACCGCGAAAAGCTCAGAGGGAGTGTGCGCTCTGGAGGAGATGCGTTGAGGAAAGGAATTCTTCTCGTACCGCCGGCGCTGACTTCCGAGTAATGAAGATTCTACACGTCATCTCAACGATTTCTCCTCGTTACGGCGGCCCGAGCGGCGTTGTCAGGACACTGTCAGCCGAACAGGTAAAGCGGGGGCACAGTGTGACCATCTGCACGACCAACTTGGACTATCCAAGGGGTGTGCTGGATGTACCGACGGATAAGCCCTTCATCGAGAATGGTGTCCATATTTGGTTTCACAAGCTAACTTTCCGCACGCTTTATTTCTCAGTTGCGCTCTGTCGGTGGTTGCTCCGCCACATGAACGAGTTCGATGTTGTTCATGTGCATGGACTATATCGGTGTCCGCCTACCTTCGCGGCTGGGCTTGCACGTCGGCGGGGAGTGCCCTATTTGATCAGACCTCACGGATCACTCGATCCTTTTTTGTACCGACAGAGCCGCTACAGCCTAACGCTGAAACGTCTGTATGAACGCTTTTTCGACCTGCCAAATCTGAATCATGCTGACGCCATTCAGTATACAAGTGAGGAGGAGGCGGAGCGGGCGCGATTTCTGGAATTGTGTGCACCATCCGTAATATTGCCGAATGGACTAGATTGGAGCGATTTCGAGGAGCTTCCTCGACCCGGCGCTTTCCGAGCGCGATTGGCTCTGGATACAGAACAACCACTGATACTTTTTCTCGGCCGGCTGAATTTTAAGAAGGGCCTCGATCTGTTGATCCCGGCATTCGCCGAGGTCACTGAATCCATATCTGAAGCAATTCTGGCAATCGTCGGCCCCGACAATGAAGGGCTCGGTGAGAGCGTGCGGCAGTGGTGCTCAGATCATGGTGTTCAGAAACACGTTCGCTTCATCGACCATGTTCCGGCGGGCGAGGCCCGTCAGGCTTACGTTGATGCGGATGTATTCGTCTTGCCCTCATATGCAGAAAACACTGGCATGGCGGTGATCGAAGCAATGGCCTGCGAGTGTCCGGTCGTAATATCCGATCAAGTCAACATCTGGTCTTCTGTCAGGAACGCAGGGGCAGGGTTCGTTGTTCGGCTCGAGTCGGGACAGATTAGCGGCGCGCTTATACGCATTCTGGAGGAGCGCGATATAGCCGCTCAGATGGGGGCTGCGGGGCGTTCATTGGTGAAGGAACGCTTTGACTGGGGGCGCATTGCCGAGCAGTTCGATGATGTTTATAGCTTGGTTCTGCACAGCCGTTAATCAACGTGGATGCGAATACGACAATGTGGTTAGCCTACGAATCACTTAACTAATTACGAAACAATGAGATACTAGGTGCCTGTTATTGTATACCGTGGTGGTGCAATACCTAAAAGTATTGATACCCGTTGCGCTTACGTTATTGATGTTAACTCATCTGTACCGTATGCTACCGGGAAGCTGATCGAGTGGTTTGAATCACTTGAAATATTTATGAAAAAATCTTGTGGCGCTATGGGTCGCTTTTAGATTAACTAGTTGGAGAGTAGAAAGAGCGCGATATGGATTATAAATAATCTATGCGCCAATTGATATTCCTGATGGTATTTAAAGAGATGATCACCAACGCTATGGAACTTGCTTTGAATCCTAGCGGAATCTATGCTTTATTGACATGGCCCAAATTTTCGCTGACTTCATACCGTATGTTGACTGCATTAAAGCGACAGGGAATCGACCCGAAGACAGTTATTGACGTAGGTGCCAATGTAGGCCAGTTTGCCATTACTATGGCAAAATTGATTCCCAACGTCCAGATACATTCCTTTGAACCCCTACCCGAGGCTATGGCGCTTTTGAAAAAGCATGTACGCAACCTTCAAGACATTACGGTATATCCGGTTGCATTAGGTGACAATGAGGGAGAAACAACCTTCTATGTAAACGCCGACAGTCGCTCTAGTTCTTTTCTCCCGATGCTTGCAGCGCATCGTACTGCTTTCCCGCATGCACAAGAGGTCCGAACAATTCAAGTGAAAACCTCCACCCTGGATAAGGTTTTTAGTTCTAGTTCGCTTGAACCGCCGATTTTACTCAAACTTGATGTACAAGGTTATGAGGCAAATGCACTGCGCGGTGGATTGGAAACTTTAAAGCGAATTGACTATGTGGTTTTGGAAGTCTCATTCAAACCTTTATATGAAGGAGAACTCCTTTTTTTAGATATGATTCAGCTGATGAAAGATCACGGTTTCAGGTTCCTACGCCCTGTAGGTTGGTTAAAAGATCCGAAAACGGGAGAAATATTACAGGCGGATATGTTATTTGCTCGGAAACAGAAGTTATAATCATGTTGATATGTTATGCGCATTCGGATATTGCTTGGTTTGGACTTGTCCCATTTCTTAAGAATTGTATTTACAGAAATAATGCAAAAAAGATATTAGAGGTCGGTGCAGGAGCCAATCCAACATTACCAAGGGAATTCATTAATCAAAACAATTTAAATTATTCACTTCTTGACATTTCATCTGAAGAACTTGCAAAGGCCCCACCAGGATACGCTACAATTGTAGCTGATATCGGAGCGCGGGATATGACAATCTGGGATGAATATGATTTTGTTTTCAGCCGAATGCTGGCAGAGCATATGAAAAGTGGTGAGATTTTCCACCGGAATATTTTTCGATTATTATCAAAAAATGGTATCGCCTGCCACTTTTTCCCAACCTTATTTGCTCCTCCCTTCATCGTTAATTGGTTAATGCCGGAGCGACTAACACGACTTTTTTTAAAAATTATACAATCTGGCCGTGAAACCAAAGGAAAGCATGCTAAATTTCCTGCCTATTATAGTTGGTGTTGTGGTCCCACAGCATTGCAGATACGTCGTTTCGAGAAAATCGGATACAAAATCGAAGAGTATGTCGGATTCTTCGGGCATGATGGATACTACCGGAAGCAGCCGGCGCTGGTGAAATTGCATCGCAAACTGTCATTCAATTTGGTAAACCGACCGGTGCCTTGGCTGACCAGCTTCGCTTATGTGGTACTTTCCAAGTTTGTATCAGTAGCTGTATGAATGCGCATGGATATGTGGAGATTTGGTTTGTTGTTGAACAATAATGGATAACTCTTCGTTTGAGCTAAACCCGCAAAAGACACTTGTTGTCGCAGAATTCTACTTTCCAGAGCTTATCGGATCGGCGCCGTATTGTACAGAGGCCGCTGAATGGTTAGCCGCGCAGGGGGCACAGGTCGATGTTTTAGCCGCCCGTCCTCACTACCCGACCGCTGCTGAATTCCCAGAATATCAGAAGGGTGCGTACGACCGGGAAATCGTAGCCAGGTGCCGCGTCAGCCGTGTACCTGTTAGGAACCGTACTGGATCAGGCACGAAAGCGCGCATACTTATGGAGTTCTCGTTTTTGATCGGGGGGCTTGTCTTGCTTTTCAGACGTCAGGTGCCTCGTCGTCACCACGTTTTGGCTTTTTGCCCTTCGATGTTGTCGCTGTTTTTAGGGAAGGTGGCGACGAAGAGAGGCGGACGAATAGTAGGGGTTGTGCACGACATCCAGTCCGGCCTCGCGGCTGGATTGGGCATGGGGAGCAGCGCTCTGGTTCGCGGAATGCGATTTGCTGAGCGGATATTGTTAAATCAATGCGATGCAATCATCGTTTTGTCGGACGCCATGCGAAACGAGCTATGTGATATCGGTGTCACCCGCCCGATCCACGTTCTGCCAATCTGGGTTGGCACTGATGGGATACAGCCTATGGCAAGTATTGATGGGGTACCGCCAACCGTCCTCTACAGCGGGAATTTCGGTCGCAAGCAAGGGCTCGACCAGGTGCTATCCATGGCCCCCTTCCTGCGGGCTGAAGTTCCGGACGTTCGGATCGTGCTCCGGGGGGATGGGTCTGAGAGGGATCGGCTGGAAGAGGCAGTACGAGAGCACGAGTTGGACTATGTTTACTTTGAGCCACTAGTTACACGAGAAAAATTTGCCGCATCTCTGGCTAGCGGTGATGTTCATCTGGTTCCGCAAGAACCGTCTGGTTCGGATTTTGCCTTTCCATCCAAAGTATATTCGATCCTTGCCGCTGGACGGCCTTTTGTGTGTACGGCGGATCCGGGGAGCAGCCTGTCGGATCTTGCTCAGGAGACCCGGGCATTCGAATGTGTGACTCCTGGTAATCCTGCCGTTTTTGGTCAAGCCGTATTGGGACTCTTGCAGGATAAGACTCGGTGTGAGGAAATGGGCCGGCGCGGCCGCCAGTGGGTGGAAGAAAACGCATCGCGGGACGCGGTTCTTGTACAGTATGCGGCATTGGTTTGGGGTTGATACAAATGGTTATGTTGGATATGGATTCGCGAATCTTTGTTGCTGGGCACCGCGGCATGGTGGGCGCAGCCATTCTGCGCCGGCTGCGCGAGAGCGGCTACGTCAATCTAATCATCCGTAATCATACCGAGCTGGATCTGACAGGCCAATGGGCAGTGGAGAACTTCTTCGTAGTGGAGAAGCCTGATTACGTCCGCATGGCTGCCACCAGGGTTGGCGGAATTTTGGCTGGGAGCCGGAGTTAAATTTCCCTGATCCGGTTTGTGAAATGATCCGGGTGGATCGGAAGGAAGCGGAACGGGACGCTCTATGCCAACGAGAAGGGTTCAACGTTCCTGAGAGGCAAGAGTAGCTGATAAAGGGACCCAAAAGGTCTCTCGGTATATGACTCATCTGAAGAATCGGACGTATGGAAAAGAGTGGCCCGTTAAATAGTTACCTTCTATATTTTATCATAGGAACAGCACCCATCCTGTTTGGCGCAGTGCCGCCCTGGGTGTGGTCTTTTTACGTGGCGATTATTTTTTTTGCGTATCTGATCAGAACCTGGCAAGTCTCGGAGAGCCATCTTGAAGCATTGGGCAAAAAGGGTTGGGTTGTCGTGGGTCTATTTTTGGCATGGTCATTTTTTCAAATCATTCCCCTGCCGCGTACAATTATTACGATTTTATCTCCATGGAAAAACATGCAAAGCACTAAGGCCTTGTCTTTAATCGGCAAAACCGAATCCTGGGAGGCAATTACTTATTCTTGGCGTTCATCTCTGTCTGAAATTGCTTTTATACTTAGTTTGGTGATGCTTTATATTCTTTGTCGCGATATTTTTAAAAGGCGTCGTGAGATAAAAACGGTTGTCTGGATTATAATCGCTTTGGGATGTTTTGAAGCGTTGTATGGCATCGTTCAGGCACTTGTACCTGCGGTCGGCGTCCTTTGGGTGGACTCTTCGTATGCATACATGGGGAGAGCACGAGGCACGTATATTAATCGCAACAACTTTGCCGGATTCATGGAAATGGTACTGCCGATGACCATCGGATACACTCTTGCCATCGGTTATTGGCCGCTAAGGGGAAAATTGAAACGGATTATGGCTTATGACCGGCTGAATCAGGTCATTTTTTTTACAATTATCATCATTACCTTGCTCCTCGGACTGGTTTTTTCCATATCCCGAGCCGGTATCATGGGCTTTATGGCGGCAATGCTGGTCTTTTTTATCATCAGCCGGGTTACGCTCAAACGCCAACCGAAAGTTTTGTATATTATCGTCAGCGCCGTTTTGGTGCTATTCTTTATCTACGCTGCCACCATTGGTTTTAAACCGGTTATCGATCGATTTATGAGGATCGGATCTGATACATCCCGTATTGATATATGGAAAGATAGCCTGGCTATGGCAAAGGATCACCCCTTGGGAGTTGGTCTTGGAAACTACGAGCATGTTTATCCAATCTACCATGTAAACTTTTCACCTCATTTGAGGGTTCTGGATGCCCACAATGACTATCTGCAGATATTCAATGAATCTGGTTGGCCGGGATTTATAGTTTTGGTGGGGGGGTATTTATTTTTTATGGGATCGCGAATACGCCGACTCATGACTATGAATCCTAAATATGATCCGCTATTATTTTTTTTAGGAACAGGGGCGATTAGCGGGATGGCAGCGATCGGATTTCACAGTTTTTTTGATTTTAATCTACAAATCCCGGCAAATTGTGTGTATTTTGTAGTGTTAATGGCGTTGGTGGATGCAGTGATATCGAGGGAAGGGAGAAGAAGTTTAGAAGTTGAGAGGTGGGAAGTTCAGAAGCTGGGAAAGCGAAGATATTAGGAGGATGAATTGAGTTGATGAATAATATGAACATATCACCGTATTACAAAGTGCGACTGGTCATCATTTAGAAATTTTATTTTAAATGATCGATCTACATTCGCATATTCTTCCTGGGCTCGATGACGGCTGTAAAACCTTGGAAGAGACTGTCGAAATGGCGCGGAATTACTCAATGGAGGGTTTTCATGAGGTGGTCGCCACGCCACACTATCTGCGGGGAACTTCCTGGTGTCCGGATCCCTTGACGATTATGCAACGAGTGGATGAGGTCAATCGGGCACTATTGGAGCAAGGGATCAAGTTGCGCATTATAGCCGGGATGGAGATAGGAATGGATCCAGCCATTGCGGAGTTTTTATGCGGAAATAAGCTGTTGACCCTCGGGGAGTCATCTTACGCACTGATTGAGGTACCGTTTCAACAACTGCCGCTGGGTTACGACCAGATGTTGTTTGATGTGATCTCGCATGAGTATCGGGTGATTCTGGCGCATCCTGAACGGTGCGAGCAGTTGATGCGAGAGCCCGAGCATTTTGAACAGCTATTGAACATTGGATCGTATATCCAAATAGACTGGGGCTCATTATTGGGGCATCATGGGTTAAAAAGCGCTCGGCTGACAAAAGAATTGCTGCTGGGCGGATATGTTCACTGTCTGGCCACGGATAGCCACGATCTCGAATACCGAAGCCCTAAAATGGTAAGAAAAGGAATGGAGATGCTCAAAAAGATGATCGGTGAAGAAAAAGCCCATATCCTGGCAGTTGAAAATCCCGAGCGTCTTTTAAATTCCGAAACGCTCAATCTACCTCTGCCGGAAAAGCCCATGAGAAAAAAGGGCTGGATCAAACGGCTCTTTCCATGGCGATGATGATAAAAAAAATGTCGCTGACAGTGTTCCTGGCAATCCTTGGGGGATGGCTTTTGGTATATAGCTGGCAGGCTCACAGGGTGACCATGCGCTCTTTTGACATTACCCTGGAAGCAGCTAACCGGCTCAAGGCATTTCCGGTGGCACAGTATGAAATCGCTTATCAGTTCTGGTTTCAGAATCAATCCGAAGCAGCGCTGAATCTGTTCCGCCGTGCTGTCTCTGAAGATTTCTGTTATCTCGATGCCTGGTTGAAGCTGGGTGAAATAGAGGCGACCCTTGGGAATCGACGCAAAGCAAAGGCTATCCTTGAATTTACCAATCAAATTGCACCAAACGTATATCGCTGGAAATGGCGGCAAACCCTGTTGGCACAAAGCATAGGTTTGGAGAATGTTTTTATTAGCAATATTAATGATTTAATCCCGTTTCCCAAAAGTCGTCAGAACGCCCTTTTCTTACTGGATCAAAAATATGGAGAAGATACAGCTAAAATTCTGAAGCTTCTGGCATCTGACAACTATATTACCTATCTGGAATGGCTGATGGTTGGCCGGCGGGTGGATGACGTGCAAACAGTCTGGCGGGAGCTGGATGATCATGACAAAGAACAACCCGTGCTTTTATCCCGCTATGTTCATTTCCTTCTTCATAACAAACGGGTCGCTGATGCTAAAGCGGTCTGGCGTCAAGTTGGTCACTCTGGTATAACCAATCCGAAGTTTGAAGAAGAAATGGTTAACCAGGGTTTTGGCTGGCGGTATCATAATCCCGGAACCGAAGAATGGGTGATCAAACGAAAATATCTCCTGCAATCCGAACGGGAATACGTTCTACAAGTAGCATTTTTCGGTCAGCAGAATTTGAGTTTTGGCCATTTTTTTCAAATTTTTCCGGCCAATCCCGGAAAAAAATATCGGCTCACTCTGGATTGGAAAAGCCGGCAGTTGACGACCGACCAGCGACCATTCTTTGAGTTATATGGCTATGACTGCAAGGGAATATACGTTAGAGGTCCTATGTTGCCAGAATCTGCCGACTGGTATGAGGCTATTATTGCGTTTGATGTACCTGAAGCGTGTGAAGCGGTGGTTGTTCGACTACGCCGCCTACCAAGCAAACGGTTTGATTCAAAAATCAGCGGCATGCTGTGGATGGACAATTTTAAAATCTATGAAGACTGATTCGCCATGAGGATAAGATATGAACGGTGAAAGGAAATTCGAGAACCAAAAGGGTCTAAACGGAGACTGTCCGATCCCTGCGCAGGCGTATCTACCGTCGACAGAGGTTCGGGGAAGTGTTCCGGATTTGGACAATGAGATCAGTCTTCGCGACTATTTGGAAGTATTAATTCGTCGTAAGTGGCTAATTATAAGTTTTCTAATGGTGATATTTTTATCCACGCTTATTTTTACACTGGCATCCACAAAAATCTATAAGGCCGCCGCTTCTCTGGAAATCGCCCAGGAATCAAACAAAGTAACCAAGTTCGAGGAGGTGACGCCTGTCGAAGCCCAGGTACGTGAGCGCTACGAAACTCAGGTTCATTTACTCAAGAGCGATATACTGGCAAAACGTGTAATCGATAAATTAAATCTCGAAAACCATCCCGTAATTGTAAAAGCCGTATTCGGGGAAGGAGAAGACAAATTTATCGAAAGGGTCAAAGAATTAATTAGAAATCTTTTTACAAGAGACGATAAAAGGGAGCCCAAAAGGTTCGCCATCAATACGGAAATCATTGATCAGCAAAAACTGATTGAATACATCACGGATAATGTTTCTGCGGGCTTGACTCGAAAGGCCATGTTAATCAACTTCTTTTTTACCTCACCGGATCGTAAACTTTCAATGGATGTCGTCAATACTTATTTAGACCAGTTCATCGACTGGAAAATGGATCAAAAGCTCCAGGCCGCGCAAGTGGCCAAGGGCTTTTTAATGAAGCAGATCGAACAATCCAAAATCAGCCTGGAAAAAGCCGAAGAAGAGCTGAACCGTTTTGCCAAGCAGGCCGGTATTGTCTCCCTGGATTCCAAACTAAACAGTGTTTACCGGCAACTTGAGGAACTGAATAGTGCACTGGCAGTCGCCGAAGCGACATTTATTCAAAAAGAAGCGGTTTATCAACAAGCGGTTACGGATGGTGCGCCCAACTTACCCCAGGTCCTGTCAAATGAGGGAATTACCCGTCTTAAGGACGAATATGCCAAACAGCATGCGTTGTATGAGGAATTGAGCACCAAATTTCACGATGCGTATCCATCGGTACAAGCCGTAAAAGGTAAGATGGATAGCCTATCAAAAAGGATCAGAGACGAGGAGAATAAAATCCTGCGATCAATCGCTAATGAATACAAAACGGCCCAAAAAAACCTGGATACGCTAAAGGAACGTGTAGAGCTACAAAAAACGCTGGCAATGGGAGTCAACGAGAAAGCCACCCAATACAGGATCATCGACCGCGAAGTTGAAACCAATAAACAAATTTATCGAAGTTTGCTGGAACGGGCCAAAGAAATTGAGTCCATGGTGGGGGTGTCGGCCAGCAATATCCATATTGTGGATCGGGCCGATTTGCCCATTCTGCCATTTAAGCCCAATGTAAAACTGAACCTGCTGCTGGCCATTGTTGTCGGCTTTTTGGGCGGGATTGGTTGTGCTTTTTTGCTGGAACATTTTACCGACACTATCACCAATCCAGACGAGATCAGTGAACGGTTTCAGCTCCCCATCCTCGGTGTTGTTCCGCTTTCAAAATCGGTTGAAGGGTCACTTGAGACGGCCCTTGTCAGCGACCCCAGGGCACCTATTGCCGAGGCACTTCGGACCATTAAGGTTTCCATTCAGCTTTCCGGCACCGAGAGCCGGGCCAGAAGCTTTCTCGTGTCGAGCGCATCTCCGTCCGAGGGAAAAACCACCATCGCGATCAATCTGGCCCTGTCTTTTGCCAATGCCGGGGAAAAGGTGTTACTGGTGGATACGGATCTTCGCAAACCCAGAATCCATAAAGTTTTTTTAAACCGAAATAATCCCAATATTCGAGGATTATCGAGCCTTTTGGCCGGTATTGTCAACGACAACGGAATCGTTAAATACAATGTCTTTGAAAATCTGGATTTTCTGCCTGCCGGACCTATCCCCCCGAACCCGGTAGAACTTTTAGCCTCCAATCGCTTTACGGCTTTCTTAAATGATATGAAGGGAAAATACGATCGGGTGATCCTGGATGGACCACCGCATCACGGTTTTGCCGATGTTTTGGTACTTTCCCAGAATGTGGGGGGAGTGGTCCTGGTCACCTGTATCGGAGAAACTACCCGCCAGGCGCTACGCCACTTTAAACAGGGTATTCACAATGTCAACGGCTACATTCTGGGCTGTATTATTAATAAGGTAAATCTTGAAAAACGATATGGATATCGATCTTATTACAGATACTACCAGGCCTACAACTACGAATATGGTGATGGAAAACGAAAAAAACCAAAACAGCTCCGCCATTGATTTAAACCATCTGGAGAAGTTTATTCACCAGATTTCAGGTACACGGGAAACTCCCACTCTCATTCAAATGGTAGCTAGGAGGGGGGAGTGGATGGACTTGACCCGGGAACTGGTCAATATCGCACCGGAACATGATCCGGAGCTTTGGCGGCGGTTCAGCCAGGCCTGTCAAAGAAAAAAACTGGATCCGGATAAACTAAAGGCGCGACTGGGGCCAGTGGCCCGATCGTTAGGTTTGTCGGTTTACGATAGCCAACAGCAGGATTACTATGCCTTCCTGGGGATAGACTCTTCCGCCTCACCCGAGGATATCCGCAAGGCCTACCACCGTAAGGCTAAATTGTTACACCCGGATACCCGGAAAAATGGCGGAAACGACCAGGCATTTATTCAATTGGCGGATGGATACCGGGTACTTAAAAACACGGAGCTGAGGGCGCATTACGATCAAAGCCGCCAAAGTATGGATGCATGGTGCGAAGGACCCGCATGTATAGATGAAAATAGAGATGAGAGGGAACACAGGTCCAGGCGCAACCGCTACATCCTGCAGCTGAGCGGGGTTGTCGTGCTCATGGTTTTCGCGGCGCTTATTTTTAATGTGATTTATGAGTCCCGGGCGATTAAAGACGGTTTTTACATGGCCCCGGAGTCAGAGAAATCCGTTTCAGATTCAAGCGAGAAAGAGATCGTTGAAAAAAGCCTGGAAAATGATCGGGTCTTTGATCGGCCCAGACAAGACGAT